>Ga0131853_10015241_pt1 | contig 14071 bp, 7 predicted proteins | sample TergutLab28metaG_FD_92764 | JGI IMG/M metagenome (GOLD analysis project Ga0131853, IMG submission 92764) | Labiotermes labralis P1 segment gut microbial communities from Petit-Saut dam, French Guiana - Lab288 P1 (version 2) (version 2) | ecosystem: Host-associated > Arthropoda: Insects >... | reverse complement strand
TTATTATAAAAAAAAAATAAAAAAAAAAAAAATTAAAAAAAAAAAAAAAAAAAAAAAAAAAAAAAAAAAAAAAAAAAAAAAAAAAAAAAAAAAAAAAAAAAAGAGAGGAGGGGGGGGGGGGGGGGGGGGGAGGGGGGAAGAGTAGCAGACAAAAATAAAATGAAGAAAAGGATGGAGGAAAATTTGAACTAATGCTACATGGGATCATGCAAGGAAAATACCAACCTGCCCACATTAATTTTTATCTTTTTTCTCTTCCTATTCTCCTCCCTCTCTTTTCTTTTTTCAATTTCATCGATTTCCCCTGGCCTGCACTTCTAGCGCAGATTTCCCACCATTCCAAACGTCCCTGTTCCCCAGAAACAAACTAACTTTTGAAGGTCAGCTCTTTTGTCTCACACTCCACTGCCTGTTCCGAAAAAATATCAAATAGAACAATTCCCATTGGACACCAGCAAAGTACGTGTTGTTTGCAAATACAAATACCGGTTTGGTCATATTCAGATACAGGAACTTTCAACAGAAATGGTAATGAATTAAAAAATCATAACAAAAATACATGCTTCCTTGACACTTCCATCCTCACCACTGCAACATAAACAACTTCTGAAATGTACAGTTGCATAACATAAAGGCATGGTTTGAATTAACACTTATACAAACAGAAATGAAAAAAGAAACCTTCACAAAACCAAGACTCGAACTGGAGTAGCTGCCCTCTATATCAGTATTCGCCTACCCACTTGGCTACCAATCAAGTGACATACAGTCTTTACCTTTATTCTTCATTAAAACCTGTAACATCTCTTGGAATAGCCACTAACATTAAACCAAGTTCTTCTTCGAATGTGGCAGACACGTGCGTGTCTCAGCTGATGAGGTGTCTGGCATAAACAACTGTACTTAACGGACGGTCAAGAAAAGCCACAAACAGTCAAACACAAAGAAATTATGAATGACTAGAATCACGAGACCAGCTGTATACGTATGACACCTCCGGCTTCAGGCACAAATAATTTTAATTGCTTGACATGTGTCTGCACAGAACGTACAGTACATAAGTTAAAAGCGGTTCAGCAAGATGAGCATATAGAAGATGTCAGCATAACTTCAGGGTACCATTCCCAACAGTGAAACTGTTCACAGAACTACAAATACATTTAGACAAACAGTGTTGTGACTGAATGGCACCCCCCGCCCACCCAACGCCTTCCTAAGATGACAAATTTGGCAAGAATTCTTGTCCTTTATTCAAGTTAAGTGTAATGAATGCAGACGGTACTTATAAGGTTTATTGTTAATTTGTAAAATGTGGTACGTTTTGATGCCACATTGCACGATGCTGCAGTTAACAGGAAACAGTAGATGCAAACACGGCACAAGTAAGCAGTTCGGGTTACACGAACTGTGCCCGAACGTGCAGCGACGTCGCCTCTGAGTTTGTGAAGCTGATTATGAGATTTTGGACTGGTGGAGGAAAAGAAAAGGGACTTGCTCATGAACTGTTGTAGTGTTTGGTTGTGGAACAGTGGTGCATTTCCGGCTGCATGGTGCTTAAAGCTTGTAGCACTACTACAAGTGGAAGAATTATATTAAGTTAATTAATTTACAACTGACAAGGATATGAGTGACTAAAATGATAAAGAGCAGCTGTTCTTTACTGTTAAAAGGTCACTTTTGTGGACTGTATAGAAATTATTACTTGGTTGTGAACTGCTGTATGTGAGTTGAGCAGTTTTGGCTATTTTATTGGTTGTACGTTAGAACATTAAATTCAAAATTTACTTAACCGACACTACGATTAAACGAAGGGGCGAAGCAACTATTTTACTGAATTTTATACCTAGACTGGTACTAATTTAGGAATAAACGGGATCAGTAAAAGTGTTTAGAATATTTATGGGGTAACGTAGAATAAAAGTGTATTTATTTGGAACTTGAACACTTATGAGATTTTGTTATATTATCCTTGATTCCAGTTTTCGAATCCCCGGAAGTTAGACTGACGATACGTAATAGAGAGACATCGTCTGGTGGCAGCGATTCGTGGTATGAAAAGGGTATTTTACAAAGTGGGAATTCTGTGGGAAAATTCCGCTCAGTGCCGATCGCGGTATTAGTGTGGGCGCACTATACGCGGGGGCACTACATAAGCATGGTAGTTATCTACACTTAGAAATGTCTCCTGCCTGTGTCTTCAGGGACCAAGAAGTCTCAGCTCCTCTAAAATGTCCGTAACTGTGTACCAATTAACGCAGTGTACGATCATGACAGATTTGATCTTTTATCAACACCACAGTGAGAATCTCAAAGAGGGTGTTAGTAAAAATGTAGAAGCTGGAATGTTTGCATAATCAAATAATGAGGTGTGCTCAAACTAGCCAAGCATTCTTACATCTAACAGATGATCCACATCTTCAATGTCCCCTGGTATATCCGACAGAGCATTAAATATCTCTGCTGAATTTTCCAGCTGCATGAGATCTGGTTCTGGAAACAAAATTCCACAAATTCATTTCACTAATTTGGTATAATCAGTAACTTTTAAAACAAAAACACTCAGTCAGAACTTATTGGACCAACAAATACAAGAACACACACACATAATCAATATTATTGTTATTATTATCATCATCATCAGGAGCAGCAGCAGCTCACATATGTTGCATCATGAAGTCCTCAAGGTAAACTTATATCATAATCAATTTCAAATACTAAACAAAGAGGCCTCTTTTGTTCCCATTTAAATTTCCTTTGTTAAATTTGCCTTCTTACTAATCTTCCAAGCTTTCCTCCTCCTGTGTGGACCTTAATTCAAAACTCAGTTAGGACACAATTTTATTCCATCATTTTAACCTTTTGGCACCGGAATTATTTTTTTAATTTTAGCACACCCTGTATATAAAATGTGAATAATGCAGGAACCAAATACGTTAGAATTATGAAACAAGCTGCATTTTGAAGAGAAAAAAATGGAGAGCATATATCATGTTTAAAATATTCAGTACCTATATTTGCTGAATAAATATATAAAATGCAACTTTAGAGGTTAGCTGTGCGGTACGACCACTATAGTTGACGTTAGGTGTCAAAAGGTTAATATGTTCTGATTACTTATTTCTTAAGTTTGAAATATTATACATAATATTATTATTGTTCTTAACATGTATTCATTCCCCCCCCCCCTACTTTTAACACATTTCAGCTGTTTTGTTCTTTTGCCTCCTGTCATCCCTCGTCCAAACTTAATCCACATGAAAGAACATCTCTCTCCCCCCACCCCCCCCCCTCTCTCCACTGTTTTATAAAACTTCATCTGAATATTCTTTAAAAAAATGTATGTGTATTATTTTCACATCACCAAATGGGTAAAGTAAACAACAGTGACACCACAACACTGAGAGGATGGGGGAAAAGAGGTACAGCTGCACACATTTTTAACTTCAGTACTAAATACAGGGTAAGTGGCCAGAGTCATGTCTCTCGAAGGAAAGAACCCCACAGTACCATTCAAATAGTAAGCTGGTTGCAGGACTTAAGCTGTTGGGATGCAGCAATGTTGATACAAATTCTACTCATGCTAGGACTTGAACTCTATGCACCCAGATCAAAGCTGGTCATTTTACTGACAGCCATCTCAGCTCAAATGTATTGTTTGCAGTATTATTATTTTGGTTCGCATATCCTCACCCTGACTTTTTAAACGTGGCATGCAATATGATACCATAATGAAGATACTGCTATTGAATGTACCTTTGATTTTCAGCATGCCAAGTGTAACCTGAAAGAGTACAATAGAACCATCAAAGAAGAAAAGATCCCATATTCGCAAAAGGATCTTCATGTGAACAACGGATGCAAATAACGTAAGGAACCAGTGCAGAGTGATGAGACTCAGCTCAATGTCGTGCTCTTTGAGTGTCATGTCCACATCTGGAAGGAAGTTAGAGATCATGGCCCTCAGCACACGCTGATCAGCTTGTATACCTGCAAAAGAGATTATCATACTGAAGAATCAAAAAACCAACTAGATGCCACTTGATATTTTAATGCACTTCTTACAGGTTCAACATGTTTCGAGCATTACTATGCCCATCATCAGGAGCTCGCGACTATGATGTTGTTTACCACATTGGTCGTTTCGTTCTTGGTTTGCTGTATGTTGGAGGTGAGGTGCAGTTAGGCTGGAGTAATGTCTGGGTTGCAGGCTCAAGCTTGAGTCTATAAGAAGTGCAATAAAATAACAAGTGGTATCTAGTTGGTTTTTTGATTCTTCAGTTATCACAATGATGCACGGTCCAAAAAACATCAGATTATCATACATTACTCTCACATGTCAAACTTTCCCATTCCTTAATACTACTTACAAAGATCAAGGACCATTCTTGCGTGAAAACACATCCTCTGCTCAGCCCATACCCATAAATATGTGGAAACAGAATTTACCTAATAATGTAGATGAATAGTAAGATGCTGGCAAAATGTCCTCCACGATGGTGCACAACATCCAAAATGCATCCTCCTCCTCCATAAGTAGCAGCAGGGATGACGCAATCATACCAGTCCCTTGACAATACCTACAAACAGCAGTTAATTAACAAAGTCTTGGCACCAGAATTAAATGTCTGGCATGATGTACTGCACACCAGACTTTAAATGTGGGATGCTTAACAAAGGCCATGAAAGGCTGTCAACTATACCTGCAGTATGAAATTTTGAGCTTCACACTGCATGGCAGGTTACTGTCTCTCATAGCACCTTAAGATTCATTACCGTTGTCACAACAGTCCACAACTGGACTTCATCATCCAACAGGTTACTGCTGTCTACATCCTTCCATTCAACTACAACCCATCTTTATACTAAACTGCCAACTTCAACTACAAGGGCATCTCTTGCCTCCAAGCTTCCTGATCAAAATTTTACAGACATTTCTGAACTCTACCATCAGTGCTAGGTCTCATCCTTCTTGATATGATCACATTAACAATTAGAGTGGAGTATATGTTCTTGTCTAACACAATTTATTTTATTTGATGGCAGAGATGTATTTACATTACTACCTAAGGTACAACTACATGTTTTGGCTCTTGATAATAGCCATCTTCAGGTTGTACATGAATCCTTAGAAAGTATTTATACAAGATTTAATATGGGCTGTGTACAGTGGGGATGTGGGAGATGAGGTGGGCACGAGATCTCGTATGTGTCATGTGTGTAGAACATGTATGTACACAATATACTTATCCTATACGTATGCATAAAATACATTGTGTTAGACAAGAACATACACTCCACTTTAATTAGTTTATTGAACACAACGGGGATGACGAACCTTATGATCACATTAACAACGTTTAATAAATCCATAAAGCACAGCCCTTCTTCAGAAATTATGTACACACACCATATTAAATGGACAGACAACCTCATCCACTTCATTCATTGCACAGAACAGGTTTTCGTCTCCACGTGTCTTGTCATTGTACAAACAAATGCACACAGCCACAGGCTACAAAACTTGGGTGGAAGAAAAATGAATTCCATATTTGCAATATCATCCTGTTGAAAGACTTACAATGCATCATACCACAGCGTGCAGAAGAACAGAGCACATCAGACTGTGGTTAAGACATTATACCTGTGTTAAAAACAGTAGTCGTTAAGGGTGGATCACAGCTTTTTAAAGTAAGGGACTATTCAGCATCAAACAACAGTATCCAAGGATGATCACATTTCATGAAACTGAGACGAATGACAGAGAAACAGTCAAGGCCCAGTTACTACTATCCTGGCATCCATATGAAGGAAACTAGGAAAATAATGAAATCATCAAAAGGGATATTTGTGTCCTCATTCAAGTCCAGAATAGTACAGCAGTAATATCCTTACATTTGTATTAAGGATGCTGCATTTAGATCTTATTTAGTTCACTATCTAACCCAAACAAAATCTCTTCCCATTTCCCTCAGTCTCTCCATAAAAATTATAGCACATTACCTTCCAAAATGCCATAACTTTCCTGCCAACTGTTTATAGCTATCTTTGTGTCTCACTTAACATTACACAGTCTCAATCATTTAAGTAACATAATTAAAAACATGATTATGCATCATATATGGCAGACTCACAAACATATTCCCAAACTATACAGGTTGTGTGAATAACGAATACTGTTTCCTGATGACAAGTTGACAGTGAAGTGATATATCATTAAACAATGGAATGTTTGGCATAATCTCCACACAAACTCAATATTAAGGAACCATACTCATGCATTTTTCAGGTGAGCCCTCCCCATCAACCTCACCTCCCCTCACCATCTCACCATTTCATACAGGACTGCAGTTCTGTATGAAGTGTGGTCACATATAGGCAACATGTTGCTCTCCCCAGCGTCACCCCCAGTTTGGATGATGCTTACTTTTCACAGCACAAGGAGTCAACAATAAATATATCCCAGGTGACATGGACAGAAGTTTTCAACCATGTACAAAATACAGAAGACACAGCAAAGGATTAATGAATTGTGAAATCATGTTGAGACACCAAAAAACCGAATCCTTTTTTTTTTGTCTAAATGACGCAAGTTACATAAAATATTAAGTCAGGATCTCCAACCTTACAATTTCATCAAGAAATCCTCTGAATGTGAAAGACGAAGCACCACACTAAGGAGTTCTGTTATTATACTACCGATGATCTTGAGCATACCCAATGTCTGGATACAGCCATGCCAGCCCTCGCAAAATCCTGCGCAGTCGAGGTATTCCTGTACTATCCATGTGGCTGAAACACGCATTTCCTGGCATGGTACGTAGTAAGTCTTTTTCAATCTGTTTAGATGTCATGAGTGCATCATTGCTGGAAGCCTTCACAATATCTTTATAGCTCATTTCTGAAGACAATTTTTTCTGCAATGAACCTGCAAGCATAAACAATATGCTTGAAAACACAGTACATCACTCAAAAAGCTAATACCTCCACTTATTTAACTTTTTAAAGAACTGTGTTCACATATGCAAATGCACATAGAAAAACACCCCTAAAAATTCATTTTATATATTTATGCAATAAGAAATTATTTACATAACCTCTGATTCATTTTCCACAAAATGCCACTTATTTTGTAATTTAATATTTACTGTTCAACTAATACATTTTTCATAAACCATGCACTAATATTGGACAGGTTAATCACTTTCTGCAAATATGACAAACTGTTTCATCAAAAATTGGGTCATGGCGTTGTTAATCTGGCAGTACATTTTTAATTATTTATTCCAAAAGCATATTTTGAAGCAGCAACTTCCACTTCACAAGTTATTACTTTAAGAAAATAAACCTTCTCCGGCAGAGAAATTTGTTGGCACTGAATAAAAATGACATTTTTAAGATGTCTCGCGTGGGTGCGTGTGTGTGCATGTGTGTGTAAAGGAAGATTCAGAAATGTCAGTTTTATTTCACATCCAGATGGTTGACAAGCCAACAGTACTTCTGTGTATTAAATCACACCTGCCCCTCAGCACACCATGAATGGGAGTGTGGTAGTATAGCTCCACAAAATGTAGGTAAATGGTCAGTATTACTCCAGCTGCTTTACCCCAAGGGAAGAAGTCTGCTACTCACTGAATACAATGTTGCACAAGCCCTACAGCCAGTCCACATACTCCATATTCTTCTTTTATTTTTTATTTTCTTTATTATTATTATTATTGTGTGTATATATATATATATATATATTCTTGTCCCTACCAGGATTTGATGGTTTCATTCCTTCATTGTCCAGGCCACAGCCTACAAACTACACCAACTGAGCTATCCCACATTTAATCAGTGACTTCAGACGTTACCTGAGAGTCGCATCCACATCTGCGGACGAAGAGAGTGAGGTATTCCAGCTCGAACCATGGAGCGCAATTTCTCTGTTCGAGGCAATCGTACTTCTACCCTGTCCCATGTCAAATCACAGACTTCCTTATTATGGCTAAACTCCAAGTGTGCTACCCACTGAAGTCTAAAAACCACAAACATAATTGACATTAATTAGAACAAAGCAGAGATATATAGCACATGGTTTGTGTCACACAACTTCCTCACACACACACACAAACACAAAATAATGATGAAGTGAACGACAACTTACACCACTTGGTTAGTTAGTGTAATGCAATAACACTACAAAGTGAAGTATCATATCAGTTTGTCAAACAAGTGTCCAATAGTGTGGTCATTCACATTAACAGGAAAAATGTACCAGGGATGTGTCAGAACAGAGTGCTAACAAGATATTTATATTTATGAGAGATAAAGTAATGTGAGGCTGAGGAAACTGCACAGTGAGGACCTTCATGATTTGATATTATTAGTATGATGAAGACGAGGAGGATGAGATGCACGGAGCATGTGGCATGTATAAGACAGACAAGACATGGCACAGTTTTAGTTGGGAACCCTGAAGGGAAGAAATGAAGATGTTGGAATAGATGGCAGGGCAATAGCCAAAGAAGTTTTAAAGACACAGCAGGGGAGGATGTGGACTTGATTCACCTGACAGAGGACAGGGTTGCCGATCCCAGTGGCCATGCAGTCAAAGGCGTGGGTCTGTAGCCCTTTACTTGCCGGAATTGCAGACTCGAATCCTGCTGGTGGTATGGATGTCTGTATCTTTGAGTGTGTTGTGTGTTCTCAGGTACAGGTCTCTGAGTCGGGCTAATCACCCATCCAGAGGAGTCGTATCGAGTGTGGTGTGTCTGATTCTGATTGCAAAGCCTCAACAAGGAAGGGGGCCCAGGACTGCTAGGGGCTGTTGTGCCATAGGGGTAGGGGTGAAGGACAGTAATATAGCAATAAGTTTTGATTCTAGAAAAGATGGGGAACTTCTGAACCATGCGAATGGCTATTAGCTTTTCAAGAAGAACTCTTCCCCAATTAGTCAGATGCAGGGTTCTTGTACCTCTTCTCACCCCTGTCCATGTAAGTGTTGGGAGACTGCATTAAAATAGACCACAACTGTTCAACCTACTTGCTATCCAATCCATCATTCAGGAACTCTCCATTATTTGATGCAATACAAGATAATCAGTTTAAAAATCACTGTTAAACAAATGACCGATCAATCAGGGCAGTTACCTATGTTGTGGGTCTTCAACAAATGGAATTCCTAACAGTTTGTTGGAATTCTGTTCAGGGCCATCTTCCTCTTCCACTCGGAAACCAAACTCATCAAACCTGAAAATAATAAAGGTTCCTAATACACAAACAATATTTTTAGATGCCCATTATTTTACAACATTTTCTGTATTTGACATTTTCTAACAAAAAACCAAAAGATACAAATTCTGGAACTGCGTGGCCTACATTATCACCTGACTGGAATGTGATGCCTTTCTGTGAATGAGGCCAAGTATACTACAGCAATTGAACTACAACAGACTGTAGAAGAAAGCTGCAAGTTAATCTCTGGCAAACATGGAATTTTGGACAAGATGTGACCATACTTAATTAGATACAGTACCTGCTGTTTCTGACCACAAAGGAATTTTGAGCACAAAGAAATGCAGGGTGTCTGTACAATTACAGTGCAGTTTCCAAGCTTAAGTACTTAAAAAACAGTCAAAGTTAAAAATATACAAAATACAATAAAAGAAAAACTGTGATGGTATCCCTGAGACATTAATTAAGTTCCAGTGAGAAGCCATTTTATTTTCCACATGTCTCATCTAATTCTTGTAATGCCTGATAATACGTGGGGTTATAGATTCAACATATTTCTCCTGTGTACTGTGGAACATTTCATTGATGTTCACACATGACTCCATTCTTTTCATGAAGTAACACTAATACAAGCCTCAATTTAGTAACGTTCAGCGAGGTTTCAAATCTCCTCTTTCAATCCACCACCTGTGTAACACATCATCATGAGTCATCTCTAAATGGAGAAGTGTGGTTCAATCCAATTCATATCATTTTGCTGTCTTAAATATGTGGTAAGACGTGAAATTCCAATATGTCCGGAGACTGAGAACCAAGTTCTTCTGCAACATTGTGCTCCATTACTGGGTGTTTCTTCATAAGTTAGTGGTCTTCACTGGACCAGTGACCCTTGAAGATAAGGCCATTAAATTGTTTCAAAATGATGGGCAAGAAACACACAGTGACAGAGCTCCATATTCCAGAGAACAAATTCTCAACGCAATCATTTTGAGAACCTGAAAACTTGCATGTCCAGAGAGTGTTCATGAGAACATAAATGTAGATGTTCCAGGAAAATGGAGTGGAACAGAGGTTCAAAACCTTGATCACATGGACCTCTGCACCTTCATCTGCTACTTTATTATTGAAACTTATGATGTGGCCACATGAAACACTGAATTAAAGACACAGGTGAGAGTAACTCCAGCATTTTCAGTTTTTGCTGCCAAGACTTGAATACCAAATGGAAGTGTGTAAAGTGACAAATGTTACTGCACTTCCATAGTAAGTGACAAATGGAACTTACCAATAAACTATGCTAACAAACATAAACTTAAACAATTCCTCTCTCATTGCAATATTTCATTCATTGCCCTTCAGCCATTACTAATACAGTGTCAGTACCTGTATTCAGGTTGTGAATTAGGATCATCAGGTTGTTGCCCAAGCCTAACCAGAATATCTTGAGGCCACATGGATGGCGTCAAGGCAGAGAATGGTCCCCCTGGTGTTGGAGTTGCACCATCAGCTTTAATGCTGAGGCCTTCTGAGGCTTCTCCAAGATACGATATGTCTGCTTCACCTTCATCCTCAGACAAAGCTGTGTCAACCTTATCCTGTTACATACAAAGGACAGGAAGAGAAATTACCCATTAACCCACAGAACAGTTATGAAAACTGCACTGAACACTTTATTAGAGGTGATGAACAATAAAGATATACAAACAGAATACTTGAGGTTCTCACACCAGTACTGATAAAGATTAAACCCTTCTGGAATGCTGTACTGTGTGAACTGGTGAACAGTTAGTAAGTTTCAAGGATCGTAGTGTCTTCTCTTCATGGTCAGCCTGCACTTACTGTCCATGCAGGCACTGCACTAGTCAGTATACCATATTACCACCCCAGAAGATTTGAATCTCTAACTACAAACATCTTCGTTAAAAGTAATCTTGTGTACTCGGAAATCAACAATAAACCGAATGGAAATATAAGGAATTGATACCAAAAAAAAATCACAGTTTCTAAACACAAAACACTTGCTTATGCTGTAACATATTTGAAAATGCTTTCTACAACATAGCACTACAACATGGCCAACAGAAAGTATGTGAAATACAAGTTGAGATTCTACTTTGGTCCCTGCTTTTGAGAAAACCTCTTCACCCTCTGCTAAACCGCCGACTCCCTCTTTCCTGCCGGCCATTACTTTTCAATTATACTGTCAACGAAATTAATGTAAATGAGTAACTGATATGGAAGGCAGTACAGTATCATGTCAAACAATGTCATACACAGTACGAAAACAAACATTATTTTTAAAACGATGGTGTACTGTGATGAAGAGAAAACAAACACACTTCAAGTTCCCAGTAAACGCAGTGAAAGTAAGTCACAAAAATAACATGTACATATGTACTATGACAATGTTTCTACAGTCTGACATAAGTTATGTAACAATAAAGTCGTCCCTGCGCACACCACAAAGGCATATGGGTAAGAGGAGGCATATTTCCACACTTCATTAACTCTGTACTCTTGCACACTACGCCATCAAGCAACCTCCTGGCCACACATACATGCTTTACAACCATTCTCATGTATAAACAAAGAAATCCAAGATTACAACAGGAAGTTACAAAAAATGGTGAAGACATTGCAGAATGTAAGTATAACTTGACAAAACATTACCTAGCAACGAATTTACTTGTCATGGGCTGTACCTAAGTACACTGGGAAAAGTAAGAATAAACAAACTCATAGGACAGAGCACAACTAATTCTTTAACAAGACAGAATAATCTCCCCATCAGCTTAACATGGAAAGAAGACCTTTTGGATCCTGCTCCCATGAGACTGCAAGACCCTCTACAAATGAATGCACATGACTTGCTTCCAGATAAAATTAGAATTTCAAGAAGACTCAGGAGGACTGCCAAAACAAGAAATGAAGATTTTTTATGGAACACCACTTAAATGTGAATAGAGCAGTGTAAAAACATGTTCCAACAGTTAATGTCAGTTACAGTGAAAATTAGTTACAAAACAGTGCAAGTTGTAATTGTAAACAGGAAGATTTACGTACCAACAGCGCAATCAAAGACAACTTAAGAATAAGAGACAATTATTTACAAAATTTACCTAACAATCAATTTTTGAAAATTTTACCTCAAAGCATTAGAGATCTAAAGCATAAAATTAATTAATTTCTTTGTCATCTACCACAGGGTTTACCCGTTGTATTATGTGTTAGTGAACACCATTTAAAGTCAACTGAATCATCACGTAACCAGACAGATAACTATCTCTTTATCTCTAATTATTGTAGAAAGTCTATACCCAGGGGAGGTGTCAGTGTTTTCATTCACAAGCATTTATCATTTACAACTATAAACCTAGATACGTACTGTATTGAACACAACACTGAAGCATGTGCCGTCAAATTTCACTTTTCTTACAGGCACATCTGTATTTTAACTATCTATGGAGCCCCAATTGGAAAATTAAACAATTTTTTGGCCCAGTTAGACCTGATAATACAGAAACTACACCATATGAATCCTGATATTATCATTTGTGGGATTATTAATATAAACTAGCAAACTGATAGCAGTAAAAGAAGTTAACTTGTTGCTTAATGATTGTACTACAATCTCATCAACACAGTCACTTTTCCCACTAGAATTAATTACATTTCCAGCTAGACCATTGACATCGTTTTTATAGATACTGCCAACTTTGAAAAGTTTACTGTACCTCCCTTAACCAACGGTTTATCAGAACATGATGCACAAATCGTTGCAGTTCATATACCACATAGGCCATCTGATGTTCATTCCAACTGTTACTCTAGAAAATCAACAAGCATAACTATTGCTGATTTCCAGTACAACTTAAGCTCAGAATCATGGGACTTTTTTATAGTGATGATGTAAACAAAATATTTACTACTTTTCTAAACACCTTTTTAAGAGTTTGTTATTTAAGTCTTCCTCCCATAAAAAATAAGATATTAGAAACTGATAATTCTTAGATTACCAAAAGATATAAGAATATCCTGCAAACATGAAAGGGCAATATATACAGTAAGTACAAACAGCAAAAATTCCTTCATCAAAAAATATTATAAAAATTATTGTAAAATTTTGACCTAAGTTATTCAGGAAGCAAAGAGATTACATTAGGACAAACAAATAAATTACTGTAAAAAAAAAAAATAGGAGATAATAATCTTATGCTTATTGGACCGTGCATCATCTTGATATTTGAATGAAGGTTGACCAACTAGATGACACTTGCTTTATTATATATTGCTCAACATGTTTCAGACGTTAATACGCCCATCTTCAGGAGCTAGTGAGTACTTGTTGTGTTGTGTAGGCTGACTTGAGGCGTGCTGGTGTTATGTAGCGGGATTGTCTGTTGGTGATGTGGTATCGGAGTGTAGGCTGAACCACTACTGTAGGCTGACTTGAGGCGTGCTGATGTTATGTAGCGGGATTGTCTGTTGGTGACGTGGTATCTGAGTGCAGGCTGAACCACTACTGTAGGCTGACTTGAGGCGTGCTGATGTTATGTAGCGGGATTGTCTGTTGGTGATGTGGTATCCGAGTGTAGGCTGAACCACTACTGGTTCAGCCTACACCAGTAGTGGTTCAGCCTACACTCCGATACCACATCACCAACAGACAATCCCGCTACATAACACCAACACACCTCAAGTCAGCCTACAGTAGTGGTTCAGCCTACACTCAGATACCACGTCACCAACAGACAATCCCGCTACATAACACCAGCACGCCTCAAGTCAGCCTACACAACACAACAAGTACTCGCTAGCTCCTGAAGATGGACGTATTAACGTCTGAAACATGTTG
>Ga0131853_10015240_pt1 | contig 14072 bp, 9 predicted proteins | sample TergutLab28metaG_FD_92764 | JGI IMG/M metagenome (GOLD analysis project Ga0131853, IMG submission 92764) | Labiotermes labralis P1 segment gut microbial communities from Petit-Saut dam, French Guiana - Lab288 P1 (version 2) (version 2) | ecosystem: Host-associated > Arthropoda: Insects >... | reverse complement strand
TATGTATGTATGTATGTATGTATGTATGTATCTACGACTGTACCTACGCACCATTTGATTCTTCATGCAGCGTTTTTCAATAAGGCTTTCCCATGAAAATTGTGCTAGATTTCTTGTTCCATAAAATGTACTGTGAGTCCAGTTACTTCATCCTTCTTGTTATAAGCATGCAAATGTAATGTGGTAGCTCTTCAGTGACTCTGGGGTTTAAATTCCAGACACTACTTAGGAAGGATGAGTTTTAAATTTACAGTACCTTTCAAAGCGTTCATGTCTACATCCTGAATTGTTGCTGACAGCATGTAAGGTATTAGAGGTCCATACATTGCATTTAGGCTGACATCAAAGGGTTAACCATTTGCATTTTCTAATTTTGTATTCATCAGTAAAAAATGGTTGAATGGTTATGAAGTGGGTTACTGGAATTCAGTCATGGTAGGGGCACCAAACTTTCTTCCTCCTTATTAACACTTCCAGAATGATTTTGGTGCCATCTATTCTCCTAGCCAGCATGCAGAAGGAATCAAAGTACCATATGCCCCTACATTCAGTAGTGTTGAAACTGGATGATAAAAGGAACTGTATGCATTGAAATACTTAGACACATGCAGATCCAACTTTTGTGAGACAATGACACAAATATATGTTTTCACATGATTATCTTTATTTCAGACAAAATATGCGTTACAGAAACACATCCATCATTCGAGGACTGTCGAAAGTTGGATGAAAATGAAAGCAAATTTGTCTGTGTGACAGTGTCTGGAGTGTAAGTTGTACACATTATTTCCAGTTCCAGATTAATTTTATTTAGATATATAATTATTTTATAATAGTATACTGCTATTGACACATGCCTGATGTGTTTATTTATATAATATTTTAACTAGAAATAAATATCTTGGATATCAGTTTATGGAGACAGGAAGAAGAAAAATAAACTTTACCTGCATCTGGTTGTGTGCGATAATTGAAAATTCTAGACTGAACACTTAGAAAGCCTTGGAATATATTTATTACACTAAATCTTGCTCTCTTTTCTGAGGCTCCACAAGTGTCAAACCATAATTCTCACACAGTACAATGAATAATGTGTTTCTTTTATGTTCTCAATCATCCTACAATACATAACTCAATTGCACATAAGCTCAGAGGAACATCCAGAAATACCCGAATAGCTGTCATCTCTAGGAATTACTTTTATTTCAGTACTGATTGTGCTTTCAAGATGGAAAGAGGTGAAGTAGACTTGGGAATATTCACGGCTGAAGAAGTTATCTTGGTGTCAAAATTTGACACTCATGAGCAGCTGGTAGTGATTGGTGAAATTCGATCAAATGATAGACTTGAGGGTAAGAACCTACATGTTTAATGAGAGGTTTGATGCTAAGTTCATGACAACAAACTGAAACTGATATTTGTATGTTAGAAAAGTGGTCATCAGATATCAAATTTGATTATAGAACTGTGACCTTCTGGGTTATTATGCAGCAAGTCTGAAATCAAGCACAGATATCAAATTTGACTTAAACTTTATTAATTTATCACTTCAAATCAAACATTTTTGTTAGAAGAAAGAGAAGAAAATCCTAAAGCCACTGAGAGTAAAAACATTATTAAATCTACTCATTGAGAAACTATATGAATATTGTTATAAATTTATTTTGATTTACAATTTTGTTTTTTGTTTATATTAATTTAAGTAATCTTACTTTGATACACTAAAATCTGAATTTAAAAATAGATACCTGAATGTGCTACAGTATTGCAAGTAGTTAAAATTAATAGAACAAGATCAGTCCTCTAGGCACTGGCATACCGAGGGGGGGAGGGGGGGAGGGGGGAGGGGGGTTTGGGGGTTCAAACCCCCCCCACCTCCCGAAATTCCGAAGGCCCTCCAAAATAATGCCAAACTCAACCTGATTGTGAAAACTGTTAAAAATTGCTGAATTTAGAATGCCAACACCCCTGTTGAAAGAATGCCTGATGAAAGAGTAGTTAAAAGCATTTATAAATGGAAACCACATGCAACAAGACCGAAAGGAAGACCAAGATTAAGATGAGATGATGATGTGAGAGATGATTTGAGGAAGATGGGAGTAAATAATTGGAAACAGAAGGCACAGGAAAGGAAACCATGGAGAGGAATAATTGAGCAAGCCAAAACTCACACAGAGTTGTAGAGTTGAGGAAGAAGAAGAAGAGGATGCCAACACCCCAAGATGTTCGGTCAAAAGGCAGTAAAATTCTAAAACTACCTAGGTTCGCAATTTTTTACATTAGCAATGACAAATAAATTGTTTGTCATCATAAATAGTCTTAAAGTACCAAAAATTAAGAAACTTTTACTATATGAAATGAAATTTCTTTTACCAAATTACAGCTGCCTCCAGAATCCCTGACTAGGGGGCACTGCCCCCAGATCCCTGTTCTCTCTGTCCTGAACTGAATTTGTTGAGCCCCCCGAACAAAATTCCTCAGTACGCCACTGCCTCTAGGAAAAGTTTTTCATTTGCCTTTAAGTTCAAACATGTATCTCTAAGTAAATATGGGTTCAATCTGTGGTCCATGTCTTGTGCTGTAAAAAAATAACTAGAAGGTGTATGACATGATAAAATCTCATTCTTGACAGCTTATAATTTATCTTATAGAAAATTTCCAGTTTGAAACTGTTGCAATAGTGGAAAAGGAAAATTTTCATGGAAATTTAGATGACTTGAAAGGGAAGAAATTTTGTCACCCTGGTTTTAACAGGCCTCAAAAATGGACCGACAGAGTACTGAAGGTAATGTAAAAATAAGTTACAAATCTTTCTATTCTATGGACATACAGTAATTTCCCCAGGTCATGCACATTAACTATATCTCTGTACATCATGCCTAGAGTGGCTATTTTTATATCTAGTACTTTATAATTAACTCTTTTCTGCTACATGCAATAAATATTGTGTAAATTGTGGTCTCAACTTAACTTGCTGTTTGATAAGAATAGTGAAAGAAAATTTTGCAATTTAGGCCCTGTGAAAAGTAAAATTTAATATGTGTGGCTTTTTGATGGTGAGGAATTATGTTTTACCAAGGAAATATAACAACTGAGAATGTGTGTTGGAACCTACATGTAACAAGAGGCATTTGGTGGTTTACTACATGCATTTGTTATTAACTCACAGGTATATCAAATACTGCCACTTTCTGTAGCTGTCCAGTTCAGTTTATTCAATTCCATCAAATCCATTACAAGTCCAAGAGACCTACTGGATGTACAACTAGTCATAGTACAATATATATATACAGATAATTGTGCATAAAGATTCAATTTATAAAGTAATAAATATAATTCGAGCTGGTAATAAAATGGCATTAATATATGGTTACTTGATTGATTGATTTCATTTATATGATTGGTTGATCCATTTCCACATTTGCATTTGATACAGACCTCATTATTGAACTTATACACTATCATTCTACATTGTATATTGTACATGATAAGAGAATGGAACAGATTTTTATGAAGACAATTCTCAACTGCTCTGTGTCAAAATACTGAAACAGTATTTCATACATAATAGTAAGACATATGCAAATGATAGAAATATATCAGCATGCATACAGTAAAATTTAAATAGACTATAGTAATAGTATGAGGTACAAATTTAAAATGAAATAAAATAGTGAAAAACAGTATAACAATCAAACATCAGACAGTGCTGACTTTTAAATAATTCACATGTAACAAACCCTAAGTATCTGAAATCCCTTAAACCTAAAAATACAAATGGATATGATAAAATATATTCTAATTTACTGAAAATAAGAGCTGTTTTTATTAGTTCATCTTTAAATTTCTTATGTAATGCATCTTTATCATCAAAAAATTTCCTCAATGCTGAAAATACTCTCTAGTGATACCATTATTTACAAAGGGTTTTAGAAATTGCATTCCAACTTAACTTAACTGACTTCAGTTTCAAAAGTTTTTGAGAATTTTATGTGTAGTAGATTGCTTGGACAGTTAAGTGCTGAATCATGTTAAAATATGTGAGCATAATTTATTTGTATTTGACTCTCTCTGTAGACAGTTTTATAAAATAATCATTGTTTGAACAGCATTTTGAGAGCATGGTGCTTAAGGTTAGTGGTGCTGAATGTGTTAAATCTGTGGGAACAGCTGTTGAAGATGAACTGAGTGCTTTATCATCTTTCTTTGCAAGTTCTTGTCGTCCTGGAAAATGGGCAGATGACCCATATTGGGACATGAAGCTGAGTAAGTATTTGACCCGAATTAAAATACCTGTAGTTCCTTAACTAAACTTACAAGTGTAATTGAAATTGAATAGATTACTTAAATATTTTGTTATACTCACAGAAACTCATAATATGAAGTGTGACGAGATGAAAACTGGGTTCTTAGTCACCAGACTATGTATTATGCTGTGGTACAGACTGTCAATAAATTCAATATGCAATGAACATTACAAAAACAAATATCCAGGGATGAACAGGAAACTGTATACTTTGTGTTCAGGGAACACAAATTTACCTTCTACTCTGAGTGACCGTAAAACTTGGTCTCTCAATATGACAGAAGAACAAGTATTGGAGAAGTCTAAAAAGAAAGTGCTGAAGACAGCATTTGAACATAGAATATTTAACATTTGTAATAGGGTAATTAAACCTAGAAATATATAATGGGTAAGGAATGTACCAAAAATAGGGGAAAAGCACTTTAAATTTCCATGATATTTAGGAATTTCTTCATCAACTGAATAGCTGTTGTGTGCTTTCAGACAAGCCAGCACTATGTATTTAACACGTGTTTATCATAAATGGTCTAAAACTGGTTTAAAGTTGCTCATTTTCAATTTATAACCTTCAGAATATTTCTTGTCACAATACTTACAGTCTTTCAACACAGATTTTCTGTTTTAGTGATTGGAGGAGTCTTGTTGCCACAAATTAATGCACCCTGACTAATATGTCATAAGATTGTATGAGATCAACTTACTCAAATTTTACCCTCAGCCAGTGTCACTGCCAAATTGTGATGTCAAAATTCTGACTTTAGTTACCACTATTGGCAACTTTTATAAGTGAATTATTTAAAATACCGACCAGTTATACACATTTCAGAAAAATTGATAATAGCTCTGCAAGTTGAATAAAGAGAGACCAACTTGATATCATGCTTCAGCCTGCATATGGATACCACACCAACCCAGCCAAACCACAACGTAACACCAACACACATCGAACCAGAACAATACAACCCATGAAATAACTCATCAAATAAGTTGCAAGCACCTGAGGATGGATGTATTAGCATCTGAAACATGTTGAGCAGTAAATAATGAAATAATAAACCAAGTGATATCAAGTTGGTCTATCTTTATTCGACTATCAAGATGATGCACGGTCCAATAAACATAAGCTCTGCAAGTGTATAACATTTGCCATTTAAATCATCGTACTTGATTGGTGTTCAAATGTTCACTAGTCTAAGTCTCTCTCTGGATGATACACATGTGTCTCTCCTGCCATGAATTCTTGAATCAAAGAATAGCATCTCTGCAAGAATAAGTCTTGTACATCTTTTTAGCTGGAGCTGCTCAGTCAGTGTAGTGACAAAAGTGCACAGTTTAAAACCAAAGATCAGTTCCCAGAAGGGCTGTAAGATTTGAATGTCACTCTTACATCCAGCAATACTCTTCATTAAAAAAAAAAAAAATTCCAATCTGTGAGAACCAATGCCACTTCCCCAAAATTAGAGCAGCTGGGATCTGCACTAAGATCTAATGCCAACATCACAAGTGCATAGAATTAATTTTACTTTATGCCTTCATGAACTTGTGTATGTACATGCAACAGTAACTTTATGTTTTTTAATAATATCTCCTTGGGCTGAAGTGGCTCTTAGCCCAAGAAGATATTAAATTTTATAGCCCTGCTTCAGTACATACTTATTTCTCATATTTATTTTACAGAAAGAAAATATTCGAAGCTGTGTGAACTGTGTGACTCAAAAAGAGAATGTTCCCTAAACCTTCATGCACATGGGAATCAAGAAGCTACCCTTCATTGCCTCACAGAAGGAAATGGTAGCGTTGCATATGTGGAAAACCACTATGTACAGCAGAAATACGAGTATTTTACAGTAAGTCATTTACTTTTCATTTTTTTTTATAAACATAGTATCACTGGGAATATATTTCCAACAAGGGTGGATAAAGAAGATTATAGAAACTACTGTAAAGGATGGCACAATCCAACCTTCCTGATTACACAATCTGGCCCTAGCAGTTCACAAATTAGCTAATAGTAGGAAGACTTTCCTAGGTAAAACCAAAACTGAAGTGAGTTTTACTGAAACAAAACAGCATTATTTAAATGAATGTAGTTTTCTTTGGGAAAAGTAGAAAAAAAGTAACTTTTTTATGTACAACTTGTTTGTACATAAAATGAAAGCAATATACCTTGCTCATATTTTATGTATCTGTCTGTGTGATTAAAGAATTTTTAAATTGATGTCAGATCTTTTGGTATTGAAAGTTTATCAAAATAACTGTCTTGCAAATTCAGTTTTCATGCATACTTGTGTGGTCCATTATTAACCACGTGGGGATAAAATTTAACTTATAAATTTTCTGTGAACATTCTCATCAAACTCATATGAACAACTGCTACATGAAATGAAACATATACCTTCTTCCAATCCACAACTTTTTATTTTAGGCATTTTGATATATAGCGAATATTTAACAAAATGCGTGGAAAACCAATTCCTGATTTTGTGCAGTGGATGGTGACAATGCAACTTGCAACTGGAATTTTGTGTCTTCAACACAAACAACATGCCATCAGCACAGCAAATAGTGCAGTAGGAAAATATACACATATTTGAAATTTTCTACTTGATATAATTACAGGCTACTTTAAAATATAACAGCCTGGAATTATTACCTTGGCATAGATCAGACAGGAATTCTCATTGGCATAATCACACAAGAGTCTGCCCCTTGTCGTGATCAGCCTAGAATTCCAGTGCACGTGCTTGGTGTTTAAGTCACCTGCCATGAGGGTGGGAAGACCACCGCTAAGGGAGGCAGATAAGTCCAAAGCACATATTGGCTGGGAGAGCGATAGGTAAACTTTCACGATTTTTACTCGTTTACTTCCCAGCATGACCTGGATGGCACTAGTCTCCAGGTACTTTAGACCTTGGACTGGTGTTCTGCCTCCTTCAGTGAACTGGTCGGTACGGTGATAAACATAGTTTTCCATTCGGAAGGCTTCACCTGACTTGAGGTGGGTCTCGGTCAAGAGGCATATGTCGATCCCATATTGCCGGAGGAAGTGATCCAGTTCCAGCTTCCTGCTGCGGACACCATTGGTGTTCCAGTAGGACAACCACAAGGATTTAACCCAGTTTATCCATCCAGGTCGTGATGCCATACTCAGTTACAAAGAGGATAACGGTTTTGAGGACAGACTGCCATCGAGCTGGCCCAGAAGAGAGGGTGGGGACGGATGTGAGGATTCTGCGAGTGAGCACCACACATGTGTTTATGAGGAGATTGTCTAGAAGATCGGAGATCTCCTCAGTGAGTGACTTGTTGGGTTGGGGTGGGACCACCAGTTCTTTGGGTTTGCGTTGCGAAGACTTTGTAGACTCCGCGGATTTCTTTGGTTTAATCACCGGGGCCTGGTTAGGGCCTACCATGAATTTGGAAGCTGACTTTGCAGTCTTGCCCTTATTACTGGTGTTTGTCACTTCACTCTTTGTAGGAGTTTCAGTGACTGGAGCGGGATTGGGTTGGGAATTGGTTGGGGGAGTAGCCCTAACAACACGGCCCCCACGGACAACTTGGTTCCAATCAGATCCTAGACTGCCCTGCTCGGCGGAAGTCCCCGTTCCAAACAGTAGGGCCTTGAAGCATCTTCTAATGAGTGCTGTCTCCCTTCTTGTCGTGTTATTCAAAGCAATATATCGAATCCAGTACTTCCCGCCACCTTGGAAACACGCCCGCCTTCTTTCCATCCCAAAACCCGACAAGGATCCGGCGCCACCCTCGTCTTATCGACCCACAAGTCTGCTAGACACGATTGGCAAGAAGTTCGACTAGACTCTACTCACCAGGATTCCCGCGAATTAAGAGGACGTTGGCTACTGCGCAATGACCAGTTTGGGTGCTGACCCCAAAACAGCACTACACTACAGCTCACCCGCCTCGTAGAAAGAGCGTCCAAGAACTTTGGCGAAAAGTGACTAACAGGCGCTTTGCTTCGATGTGGCCAAGGCCTTCAATACTGCATAGTTCGACAGTCGCCTCTACAAACTGTCTTTAATTTTCACTCGTATCTTGTTAAAACCATATCTTCCTACTTCAATAGTCGGACGTTCGAAGCATCCTTCCAAACAGCCGCACCCACTTGTCATCGTATGCAGGGTGTAGTAGCTCAGTGTGGAATAATTTCCCCTCGTCCTATTCACTCTGTACGACAACGACGTGGCTTCACCTTCTCGCCATGTCGAGTTAGTTCCCTACGCGAACGACACGGCCGTCGTAGCCACGTCTTGTCAACCAGCGCTGCTCTTCAAATACCTGGAGACATATCTCAGTGATCTAGAGCGGTGGCTGAGAGAATGGAGGTTATCCATCAATGTCTCGAATAGCTCCGCGATGCTTTTCGCTAAGGCCAGTAAGCGCGTCCCAAAACCCCGATCAGTTCAGCTATTTGGGGAACCCATTCAGTGGTGCGATACCGCCCGTTATCTTGGGGTGACCCTCGATACATGGCTTACCTGGTTGACTCGTATCGATCAGGCGAAAAATAAAGCGGCACAGAGACTGGGAGTGTTGGGACTTCTCCTGATTCTCCTAAACAGGAGAAGTGATCTCTCCATCAGGAATGGAGTCATCCTGTACAAGCAACTCATCCGTCCTATGGTAGACTATGGGTGTCCCTATGGAGTTCCGTCGCTTGCTCCCATCTCAGGAAACGGCAGGTGCTTCATTCCAAGTGTCTTCGAATTGCCACCATTGCACCTTGGTACATTGGTAACAAGCAAATTCATAATGATTTGGGAGTCAATTTCTTTGCCGACCACGTTATATCTCTGAGAGATTCGACTGAAGGTTGGCTGATGTGTGGAACCCCTTAGTTACGCAGCTCGGCGAATATCTACGCTGACCAAGCGTTGATCCGGGCTCCGTAAAGAACGGAGATAGGGACCGACAACTTGTCCTGGCTACCCGTAAAAGGCTGTGTTGTCGACACATTGAATCGTGCCCAACTGGCACTTTTCGACTACCTGGCTGAGGTTTTTTCCATGCTTTCATCCTCATTTGTGCGGCAAATGCCAAGATATAACAAGCAAACGGCCCGCACTCATCCCACGCAAGGCGGTTAAATTTTACCATGATCAGTCTAAGGTTAACGTGAAACATGACCATTCTGGATTCGAATCGCAGAAAGCCTTCCAGCCAAAGTTATGCCCCGTCATTAGGCTTATTGCCTCTTGATCAATGGTCCTCGCTTTTTCCACGTCGGGGTCTTCAAAGACGATGGAAAATCGTTAAGAGTAAGCGCAATCCCACTTATAGTTCAAGGTGTCTGTTACTGAGCCCACCGATGCGGTAACACAGGAATGGCTAAACAGCCTGGGACGTCAACTTGCGCTTTTGCTCAAGTCTCCGTCTTCATTTAAATCTTTGGTTGGTTGTTTGAATCCCATACTAATTTAGGCATAAAATTTGTAACATTTTCTTTTTCGTTATTATTTTAACACAAGAATTTAAGATATTATATTTCCACTCTATTTCCAATGCAATATTTTCACTTAAAAATGTACCTACTTTATAATTTATAGTAAAGTATCTATGAATGTTACAGTATCCAGTACTAACACAATATTTTGACTGTGATTCATAGAATGTGTTTCCCATTATTGTAGCAATGAGCATGGCAGATTTATTGCATGGGTAGCCTGTATCTGCTGGGATATCCTGTGACCGTCGCAGTACTCAGGGATGCAGTAAAAGGGACACTCTGTATAATTTCATCAGTTAGGTGGAAAACGGAGCCTGTCCATGTCTCAGCCTTTAGATATTTTCTTTTCAGCTGTGAACACATTCAATTAGTTGCTTGAGACATTGTAAATAAGTTTCATTCACTGAGGAATCTCAAAGCTTTTGTTAATACTAGTTAAATATCATTGACAATTTCAGGACCAGGGGCATGGACATTACAAGTACCTATGTCCAAATGGTGCTGTTCAAGACATCCCAAATAAGAGACCGTGCACATGGTTGCAACAACCATGGGACTCTATTATTGCTAAAGAGTAAGTACATTTTATTCCAGTAACTTTAAATTCACACTACTGGTTAAATTCATATTTTACTGACCAGAAGATAATGTTATCATAATGTACCTTATATTAAACATTTTATTCTAGATCATGATACATCCATTCCATTCTCAAAGAAGTCTGTTTTTCCACAGCAAAAGAATGTTATATCCCCTTTTGTCCTCACCAACTAATTCTCTCTGCATGACAGATTTAGGCATATAATAATGTTTAAAGGGACACAGCGATTTTTGGATGAAGCATCAGCAGGTGTGATGCATTCACATGTGGGGCATAAGTACTGCATACAGCAACAAATTAAATAAAAATTGTCTTTCTTAATAAGGTAAAGGTAAATCAGTCCCATTACAGGCCTGAGGCACCCAGAGGGTTCCAGGAAGTTAAGGTTCCCAGATTAAGTGGCAATGGGCCAATATGGTGGCAAGTTTGTCAGCCTTATGCACCGGCCGCTATTACCCTCAGGAAATACTCCTGGTACTCATTTCTGTTAGAGGCTGACTTGACCCCAGGGCCATGGTGCGATCGGAAGGATTATGTCAATGAAAAATTCCAATGACACCATCTGGAATCGAACCTGCGACCTTCCAATTTGAAGTACAGCACCTTAACCACTGTGCTACCGCGGTCCCCTTCTTAGTAAGGGTGTGTATTGAATGTAAAGTGACATTAAAAAGATACATACTTCAACGCTTAGACTTTTTACTCTATTGACTAATTTTGGTATTTAAAAATTACTCACCATATATTGTGCGAAATCTTTCCAATAGTTTTTGGTCTTTGTACTTAAACACTTTATTATCCAACTAATGCACAAATATATAATTTGTAGATACAATTAAAATGATGTTATATTTAAAAGTGCCCCAACATGTTTCGGATCACAGAGGATCCATCATCAGGGAGCCTTGTACAGTGCTTGTATAAAATTACAAAAATGGTTCTATCGTGTCTGTTGACATGGACGTGGTCGGCGTTATGGCAGCATATTTTGACCCACTGTGCGTCAAGTGTATAGGAAGGCACTCACTTGAGTGCCTCCCTATACAGTGAACTACACACATTCACAACGGGTCAGAATATGCTGCCATAACATCAACCATGTCCATGTCAACAGACACGATAGAACCATTTTTGTAATTTTAGCCAAGCACTGTACAAGGCTCCCTGATGATGGATCCTCTGTGATCTGAAACATGTTGGAGCACTTTTAAATATTTCATAATTTTAATTGTATCTATAAATTACATATTTGTGCATTAGTTGGATAATGAAGTGTTTAATTGCCATTGAGGCACGGTGCAGACGTGAAGATAGTCTATGTACTTCTATATTTGTTGTATTTTCATGACTTATTTTGCATGCTTCTGTCATTTTGGCTAACTTCTGGATCCACTGAATAGCTATATCTATCCATGTGTGTCTCCATGTAAGAAAGTGATCAGAAAGCAAGTTTACAGTACGCATAAAGCAAAGGCATGATTTTAATATAGTAAACTGACAATATGTAATGAGAATGTCACTTGTACACTATTATTCAACACAACACTCTTGACAGTTGAGGCACTTGTCTCAGCATGTGACAAGTTTGACACTTTCAAAGAATCTGAAGAGATATAGCAGGGAGCAAGCAGTAGCTTACATACTGTCTGCAAGGTGACTTAAGTTTTGCAACGGTTGCATGTTTGTAAACAGCAACAAGGTGGGTGGTTGTAAAATTAAATCATACTTCTTGGCTTGTTCTATAACCAAGGTATTAACCTATTTTCGATGCATAGAATATAAATGAATTAAAATTCAAATTCGAAACATATTCCTATCTAAGTTTATTTCTTCCCTTGAAAGCCAATGCAAAATTGTCTTTTTACTCCATTAAGAATCATTTAAAAGGAGAAAATTGCTGGTTTTAAGTAAATGTTTTAGGTATAATGGGATATATACATATTTGCCTGCCTTTCTACACCAGACATAAGTATGAAATTTGTAGAAGTATGCTATAGTGCAAAGCACAGGCACACTGACATGGATACCAGTAAATGAACTACAAGCATAAATCCTTACCAAACCAAGAAGTTTGGGAAGAGTATGAAAAATGCGTACATACGCTGTTTGCAGGCCTGTAGCCAGGGGGTGCAAGTGGGTACAGTGCACTCTAAAAATCTGGATATGCCCAAAAGAAATTTGAATATATCAAAGACAAACATGCTGATCAGCCTGCTAAAGTACTTTCAACACCTTGACGCATCCACGTGTTGCTTCTGTTGAATGGCCACGGTTGGAAACAACAAATTTTCAAAAACGTAAACAAATGTAAGATGTTTTGCATAATGTTATAGAGGGCATTATGTAATGAAAGAACTGATTGTGTGGTCATGACGAAGGGGCTTTTCACTTATGCGCAAACATAATATATATACACACACGCATACAGTATATGTAAAAGTGCGATAAACATGGGAATTATGTTGTACAACACGATGCCAACCAAAATAAAGCATTTGGAAAGTTTTAGGGATTTTAAACAAAGGTTAAAGTTGCTTTTACTGGATCATACTTTTTATTCATTAAATGAATTTTTATATTTGAAAAAGACAATAGAACCAATAATTACTAATACACATAAAACAAGATGACAATAGGATTTCTGTTTTATTGTAAAAATAATATTGTATAATTAAATTAGTTTATTTCAATAATTAATCACATTTGTGTAGTTTAACAATGATTCTTATAGGTTTGTAGACTGAACTGATGTAATTCTTGTAAAATATTTGTGAATGTTTATTTCTTTCATGTCTTATGCTTTGTGTGGTTTGTCCAAGTGCTATACATGTAGCAAACAAATGATAAATAAATAAATAAGTAGAACATTATATACATATATAAACGTGTGTATGTATATGCACCTTACTGGAAGCTCCTACACCCACTGTATTCATGGTTCATGGTCTGGCTATGGGCTTGGCTGAATGAATAAGTCTGAAATCTGCTTTAAAGAACTTGTAAATGTAATGTTATTTTAAACACAAAAATTAGCCTACAGTATGCCAATGCCACTGTGTAATCTGTTTATTAAATAAAATATGGCTTATTTAATAATGCCTTTATTATCTCAGACTCTTTATTGTTGAATAGGACAATAATGGATTGAAAATGATTTAGAATGAAGAGAATACCATTTTGATGTTTGCCTGGAATTATGAAAAAAACCCTTAGCCAGGATAGTTAACTTCCAGGCCAAGAATTGAAATAAGAACCTCCCAAACCTGAAGCATGAATTGTACACACACCAAAGCAAAGGTAATTTTGTGCAGTCATTAAATTTTCATTTACAGTAAAGGAACTGCCAAAGGTGTTACAGACATCCTGAATAGTGGTGTGGTGCCTACGGGTCTGAAGGCCAGGGCATTAAGTGTATCAAAATGGAAACCTGCTCTTCAACGCCTCTTACTTGGACAAAGGACCAGGTTGTTCCTGTATATGGATAACAACACTTTGCTCAAGGGTTTCATACAAAACGGTAAATATCAGAATGTAGTTGAATGTTCTGTCCATTTTCTTTCTTCTGAAGTTTATAATTGTAGTGGTCAGAGTTTCTGGCTACAGATACAGAGGTCCCGGGTTCGATCCCCGGCGCTACCAGATTTTCTGAGTAGTAGTGGGTCTGGAACAGGGTCCACTCAGCCTCGTGAGGTCAATTGAGG
>Ga0131853_10015238_pt1 | contig 14072 bp, 10 predicted proteins | sample TergutLab28metaG_FD_92764 | JGI IMG/M metagenome (GOLD analysis project Ga0131853, IMG submission 92764) | Labiotermes labralis P1 segment gut microbial communities from Petit-Saut dam, French Guiana - Lab288 P1 (version 2) (version 2) | ecosystem: Host-associated > Arthropoda: Insects >... | reverse complement strand
CCCCCCCCGGAAGGGTCCTCTTGGAGAGGGGACCACCCCGCGCCAAGACCCCTTCCCCGCAACCCCCAACCCCCCCAAAAGAAAACCCTTTCTTGCCCCCCCCCCCCCGATGGGATTCGAACCCGCAATTCCCGGAAGCGAGCGACCGCAGACCCACGTCTTAAACCGCGCGGCCACTGAGATCCAGAGTGTATTATCTTATACATAATTATCCTGCACTTTGTGGACCAGTAGCCCTAACGGCCTCCTGACCGCAGGTTGCATGTATCCAGTAGTAGAATGGTTGTAAAGGTAAATCAGTCCCTTTACAGGCCTGGAGTGGCCCAGAGGGTTCCAGGAAGTTTAGGTTCCCAGATTTCATGACAACGGCACAGGATGGTGGTAAGGTTATCAGCCTTACGCAACGGCCGCCTTTACCCCCAGGAAATGCTCCTGGTACTCATTTCTGTTAGAGGCTGAGTCGACCCCAGGGCCATAGTGCGATCGGAAGGATTTTATGTCAATAAAAAATGCCAGTGACACCAGCTGGAATCGAACCAGCGACTTTCCGCACAGCACCTTAACCACTGTGCCACCGCGGTCCCCAGAATGGTTGTAGAGAAGACAAATAATAAATCTACTAAAGGTATCATACCTCTTCCATTAACTGTCTCACTTGAACAAAATCCATCGTCAAAAGCACAGGTACGCAATTAGTCAAACAAGTTCTCGCCTGTTACAGAAGACGCACTTTCACTACTCAGTTAAAAAAATCCTACGTTAACAATTGTACAACAGTGTTATTGCCGAGCTACGAACAGATAAGCAACAAGTTCGTCGCGCATGAGTGCCGGTGGTGTTCCGTAATATATATGGCAAGAATAGCATTAATAAATGTTTAACTTGACCTTGGGAAGTACGTGACGTAGTCCTGTTTCTAATGTAAAATGAAAGTCACAAAAATTCTCTTTCTGTAAGGAATTCGAAATTAAAGCCATGGCTAAACTGAAGAAACTAGGTATAGTTACTATTGTGGAACTAAACTTTCATTTAACGTTGGCAAGCTGCACTTTTGTACATTTTCAGCCACTATGTTGCAGGATCGCATACATCTGGATAATCTTCCCGAACTGTGCAGGATTCATGAAAAAGACACATTTTTTTGCACTCCAATCTTCCAGCTAAAAAAAAACAGGTCATACGTTTTACTTAATCGAAAATGTGCGAATTAATTACGATATCATTTGTTGCATCACTATAGCACGAAAAACTGGCATATCAAACATGACAGGTATCTCTGAATCTTTCATAGATGGCAGTTGCAACCACAGCATAGGTGCTGCTATCTGATGGATAATAGCCAAAATAATATTACAATCGGTAACTGACGCAGCTTCCATATTACGGAAAATAAAATTTAACGACGTCAACGATATCAGACCTGTTTACCGGAAAAATACTGCTAAATTAGCATAAGCCTGCAATTCTATGAATCTGTTTTAATTGCGCCTCGATTATAAATGGGTTATACCTACGTATTAGAGTGCCGATTACTTACAGTTTTCACGTAAATAAGCATCTTGTTCGATATGAGTTTTTGTAGAGAATAGTGAAAATTTGGATCCGACGTCCAAGAAGGTACACATCAACGTTACAAATATTACTTCTCTCTCTCTCCTCCCTCCCTCCCTCCCTTGAGAACCAAGTGAGACCAATGGAATTTTGGGCAGTACCTCAGGCTACTGAAAAATAAAGCAGTATACTTTCCAATACTTTATGAAGGTCTAAACTATGTGAATTTTATTACCCAGAACAGTATTTCTCTGGTTTAATAGAAAAGAAATCTTCAGCATTGTGCACTGTTTTTTAATCAAGACCAACAATACACTCTGATCCATTGTTGTATGTTACTACAGTATCAGATGCATATTGCTTCTGATATTTTAATCATTAATTTTAATTATAACTTTGTGGAATAATGTGCTATGTGTGCAGTTAGCATTTTCTTCCTCATTTATTCTCGAAGAACATAAATTCACACTGATATATAACATTTATTGCCTGCCTCATTATGAAGGAACCTGGGCTCCCCAATCCCCTAATTAGACAGTGAAACAGCTTACATAGCAAATAATTCTGTGTACTGCATACAGAGTGCTATTACTGACAGAATAATTTCTCACCTTAAGTATGATGAACAGAAACCTAACTACTAATAATAATAAAAATAATAACAACAATTGAAGTGCAAAACATTATGTATTGCAAAAAAAATTAGAGATGAGAAACTTCACAACAGAGGATGATGACACAATGGAAGCCATGAATGAGGATGATCTGGGCCACATGCAAGCTAAACAAATTAAGCATGCCCAAATGAAACAGAAGCTAGGCGAAGAATACTTAAATCGCACAAAAAGCATATTAAAGACAGAGTTGACTGGAAGAAATACGATAAAAGCTATCAGTACTTATGCGACCCCAGTACTAACTTTTAGCTTTGGAATAGTGAAACGGACACCTACAGACTTAGAGAACCTCCAAACCAAAATGAGAATGTTACTCACGAGACATAGATTTCACCACCCCCATGCTGCAAAGGAAAGACTTACTCCACCACGGCAAATGGGTGGCAGAGGATTGATTGATATAACTCGACTACATGATATAGAGGTGAAGCTCCTGCAGACATACCTCTTAAACAAATAGGTCACATTGTCTCTTCATGCTGCAGTAGTAAAAGCAGATGATAGTTGTCACATATTCTGCATTTGTCAAATACTGACATAAAAATGAGAGCAAAATGAGACAACACATTGTTACTTACTGAAATAAAGACAGTTGACGGTTTTGTATGATTTTTTCTTGAATTTCATATATGTATTTTAAATGACTGCCGGTAGGCACATTTGGCTCTTTTATTTTCCTGCTCAAAACTGTATGAAACAAAGATATGCTGGATCGTAATTGCTTTTCAGCTTTGTTACAGAATATGCCGTTAGAAAGGTCCAAGGAAACCAAGAGTGACTGAAATAAAATTAGTCACATTGATGTTAATTTATTGCATGAAAACACAGGTGATGTATTATTCACTGTTGGAAAACTAAGTGTACTTATGTTAGTGTCATATCCGCTGAATGCAGAATAACGGAGGAGGAGGAGAGGTATGCAGACAGATATGGCAACAGAGGGAAGACTGCATCTTTGTCATAAATTTATTGTCTTACATTCTAGGGTACACAGCCACAAAACCTATGATTAACAGAAAATTATGACATAAAACTGGAACAACAGAATGGGAAATCATTTGAGGAACATATGCACGTCTTACCACTTCCACACTAACAGGAAATCCAGTGCTAATGAAATTGCCAAAATACATCAATTCTAAAATTTAAAATAAATAGTTATAAGAATAACTGCCTGCAAGCTTTTGTTTTTTGAACATACTGAAACAAAACTAGAGAGTCTATGACACTGAATAAGTTAGGCCAACAAACTGAGACATTTAAATTCCTCTACCATGTAGGGCAAGAAAAAGTTGTCATTTTGCATTTGTAATTCTATAAAGTTTTGGTGCCACTGGACGGCCACACACCTGCAAGTTCTTATTAGCCATCTCCTTGAAAAAAATTATAAAAAAGTTTCTGTCAGAACTGAATATGGCCACAATAAAGTGTGAAAGCAGGAGTAAAGGTAAAACTGTTCCTGCAATTCAGCTCCATATTAATGGTGAGAGAAATGTAAAACTCCACACTTCCTTAATCTCACCCTCTGAATACAGTGGTAAAAGAGCCTGAGTGTCTCTTGGATAGGATAAGGTGTGCCCCAGAGCCACTCTGAATACAACTGTGAATAGGAAGTCCTGCCATTGCCACCTAGTCAGTAACCAGTCGATTACCTCTTTTTGAGTCAAAGTGCCACTTCTGAAAATGACTTCCATTACTAAAAAAATACATGTAGCATATACTCAGAAAGACATTGAATAGTGTGTATTTTTGCATCAATAGTGTTCAGTAACAAAATTACATGTGTGGAAGATTCCCTCAGAAGCCATAATCTGAAATTCGTAAACATTAATTACTAACAACATACTTATGAAGTTCTTTGCTAGTTCTAAATTTAAATCTCTGGTCACGGAGGAACAGATGTGTGGATCCGTAACCCATGCATATCTTTGATTTCATCTTTCAGTGCCTGTAAAAGACAAAATAAAATAAATGTATTATGGACATGAAGGAAACAAAATATTTTTTTTTGTAAGCTTTACTAAGATGGCACGTAAATTCAGCCCTTCACTAAATGTGGATCCTACGAATGTTTAAGCCTAACAGTCTAAGACTGTACTAACATTACTTGTCATAATGCAAGATCCTTCACCTAATGTGAGAGAATTTTCTTTGTACCACAAAGGAGAGAACAATACCAATCAGAAGAGCACACACAAACATTTGTATCAATGTTTAGTTGATTGTTTCCTTTGCAAAAATGAAGGTAAGTCAAAGAAAATGTGTGGTGTGATAAAGGGTATGAATTCTTTCAAGCTTATGATAAATACAATCGTACCTTACCTGCAGCTCAATTTTTTTGCGGTCTGGAACTTAATTTTATCACATGTCACTGTGTTAAATATATCAGGCAAATTTAATATTACTGTCACCAAGGGACTCCAGCAAGTCGTGTAACTCAGACCACTTTGTGTGTCTACTGCATTTCCTCAAAACCAGAATAACTTACCCAAAAAATATATGTCATACAGGTTTGCTGACAGCTTGCACGAAGTGCTCGCAAGCTGTCAGCAAACCTGTATGAGATATACCATTGCTGTGTGTACAGTAAAAAAGTCCTGATGATGGACAGAGGAACTGTCCAAAACATGTAGAGTTTTATTCCAAAAATAGATTTGAGAAATTTGTGCATCTAGTTGGTTTTATCATGAGAATTTATCACGATGCCTGGTCACCTGAACGTCAAACATACATCTGCAACATACAGTGAATATTTCAGCATGTCCACTGCAGTGTTTTACTGGTGGTGTCAAGGTAGCAGGAATTGCAGCCTTTCTAGATGATGATATAATTTTAAAATGTTAAGGCTTCATGTTTTTGTGGCTTAAGAAATGGGGTTCATTATGTGTAGTATAAGAGGATGCACTTTCTCATGCCTATCTTTATTGAAATAATGTTGAAACTGTGATGAAAGTGTTGTACAGAGTAACACATCTCTTGTTAGGGTATGTCTAATATCAACAGTGCCACCCCAGGACAAGTCAAGGGAACTATTAGTGTTTCAAGTTAAAATGTCTGTGTCAAATGGAGAAAATGTACATGTTTGTGTTCAGACAGAATTGGAAACTTAAGACTACATTTTTTAAATCACCAAAACATCTTCCACATTGGTTTGGAACAGAAATGTGACTGTATACTTTCAACAAGACCCAAAGTAATTAAACAGAACTCATTACACTCAGTACTATATGCAGGTGTTCATATGTTCTAGCTTTATACAAATTTACATGTGCCCACCTCCAGTACCTCATTTATTACTGTCATTAAACTGAAAGTGAAAATGTTTTTGCTTGGCTGCCATGTTGTTATTTCACATTCTACAAAAATATTACCTCAACAGAAGCTGCCTATTTTTCCAAGTTCTATTACCATACATCATTTTAGGATCCAAAAGGAAGTGTTGGTGTGACCACCACCTCAGAAGTTTGCAGGTCTAATGCTGTTTTTATTGCGTGTAAACTTTTGGGTGTTCAATGGCATAAATTTTATACCACGTTTTATAAAATTGGCCAGGTGGTTCAAAGTTATTGTGGGGCTACAGACAAGCATAACAGCATGACAATGTCATAAGCCAATGAAAGTTAGCAAACAGACCACGTGAGTTAATCATCAAGTTAGCTGAAGTGGTAATGCTTCTGACTTTATTCAGGAGGTGGCTGGTTTGAATACTGGTTGGGGCACAGAAAATCCTAGCTGGGGTTCTTTGTGGATTTCCTCAGTCCCTCTTGAGAAATGCCAGGATTGTACCTTAAATTATGCCATGACCAATTCATCATTCGCTTTTGTCCAGTTATTTGACACTACAGTGTCTGAGTTACTGAGAGTGAAATTAAAGAAACTATGAACAAATACACAAACAAACAAAAAAATAATAAGTGAATTAAGCAGATTAAATTGATAGAGAATAACTGTTGGATGTGCTGTGATTATTCTGAATTTGATTAACTTATTATTATATTGCAGCCACCAATACAGAGTAATATACAGTGTGCAGTTTGCTAAGAACAAAAGGAAATCTATAGCCCTGTAAACTGTCATCCACAGAGAGTACTTATTTAAAAAAAGTATTCATTTCAGTTCAAAACTGGAAAATGTAATCATTAACCTCATTTATCATCCGATGCTGTTTAACCATGCTCAATCCTTTGAAGTCTGGAGTTTCCACTATGATCTCGAACATTGCTCCACAACCACCTGTAAAATAAAAATAAAAATTAGACACACAATGAACCAGATATAACTTTGAAGGTTTGAAAGTCCAGGAACAATGAATAAATGAAATTTGAGGTCCTCATAGTAGTGTGGTTGAGGGCTCTTTTCTTCTAGAATATGATTCTGCATTGCTGGGTCACTGGGTCCTAACATTTTGAAAGACAGTAATTCCATCACCTTGAAGGGTCTAAAGATACAAGATGACTGCTAAACCCTCGAAGAGGCACTGTGTTGTTATTGTACACACTGTGCATCATGTTCAATAACACTATTTACTAAAACCAACTTTTATACACTATATGGAGTATATTAAACCACATGCTACTTTTCACACCAGTGCATTTCAGCATCCATTGCTGATATCTTTGGGGATTTCAGTCTTACAGTAGGTTCTTCTTAGCACATCCCAATGGTGACATCACACAAGCACCTTTGGCACGACTAAAATCACTTGATATCCGTCCGTTATATGAACATACTGTAAAAATTCACAGATGCACTTTTTTTTTAAACACCACAAAGTTCTTCAGTCATATGTGTAGATGTCTAGTAAGATGGTTATAACTTAAAACACACAAAATCACTTAATAACATGGATGCTGTGATGATGAACAGGCATATTTGGACAGCGGAGTGCAATGGCATCTGTTTCACTAATATCTTGTATTCATTTTTTAAGACTATGTCATTCCCGAGTTGGGTGAAGCCAGCAATTTATATTGTTATTACACTGTGTGTGTGTGTGTGTGTGTGTGTGTGTGTGGTATACCAGCCCAAGTCACACCAGATACATATTACAGCATGGTTACCAGCACAGCCAAGTCACACAAACTCAGGTCATAGTACCAAATGCACAACAAAACATGTTATTAGATGTTAGATTTTGAAGTTTAATTTTAGTGGCAGACACTCAGTTTAAGGCTGTCAAAACAAATTTCCAACACAAACTGTATTCCAGCACAGCTAGCCTTTCATATTATGACAAAGAATAGGCTGTATGCATGCACACACACACACATTTCATAGATACAATATCCGTTCAATGATGGTTGAATATGAAACAGGTTAAAGTAATATTGGTTGCAGTTACACAACTTCATCATAAGATACAAATTAAATATCCACAGGTTTCACAAGGTAAGTCACAATGACTAACAACAGAAATATAATGTGTATACTACTAAATATGAAATATAATAATTATTCAGAGTTATAAAAGAAATAGTGCTACAAGTCTTTCAATACAATATACAGTTCAGTAGTCAAAAGGACTAGACAAACATCCTCATCATTTGATATGAATTCTTCTATAGAATAAAATACATGCAAAGCAAGATACTTTCTTAATGCTGACTTAAAAATTCATTTATCCTTTTGAAGTTTCAATATACTTGCAGGTAAACTATAAATATCTTGATAGAGGAATAAGTAGCACCTGTTTGAATGGAAGAACATTTCAATAAAGGCATTTGTAATTGATTTTAATGCCTTCATGTTTATACAACATGTTGAGGAGTTAGCCTGAATGTTATCCAGATTGTTAACAACATCATCAATATACAAAAAATATATAAACTTGGAACCATTAATGTGTCAAGTCTCTTAAATCAATTTCTACATTAGCTCATTGGCTCTATTCCCAACATAATTCTAACTATCCTCTTCTGAATCAAGAAAACCTTATGCATCGTACTTGCAGTGCCCCAAAATATTGTACCATATTTTATCAATGTGTGAAAGTGACCAAAATATAAGCTCCTCAGTGTATCATTGTTCAGAATATGAGATAGCCTTCTCAATTTAAACATACAGTACTGACCGTATTTACTAAAAAGTTTATATGAGACTTCCACGTGAGGTGGCTATCCAATTGTAAACCTAGAAATGTTTGTCTGTTTCAAAAAGAATTTGATCAGCATGTTAAATTTAATAGGTGGTAGGGGATTTGAGTTGGTGTAAATTGTACTGTATTTATTTTATCTTCATTTAATAGTAACCATTCTCCTTAATGCCCAGATGTGACATAACAAATATTTGAGTAACACATTACAAGCTTGCAAGGTGGCATCACAGAGAGTGATGGGAAAGGGGCTTACTTTGATAAGCTTCCTGCATAAACATGATTACTTTCCTCTTAAACTGTCACATACGTTACGTTCAGCATCTTTGTTGGCAACCCCAATACAAAATGGTTTCCATTACAACCAATGTAAATTCTAGGTTGTAAATGTGTATAATAGGTAACCTCAAGATGGGCACAAATAAACGCAACATTGTTTACGTATGGAAAACGTGGCACTGCCCTTACCTGTTTCTTGTATAATTAAATTCAGTTACCTGATATATCAACAACATCGATTGTATTTGCTTGTGGAAATCGGTGGCTCAGAATATCTCTCACTTTCTTCTCTGCAGTGTTACCAGACGCTGCTTGAGTTCCATTCCAAAGTCGAGATAGGAGCTATAAGGTATAAAAATTACATTTATTGCACTTGTAAGGAAATGAGTAATATTTCACCTGTCAAACATGTATTCTAACCGAAAATGGCCGTGAACTTGCTGCAGTTTTTGGTATGATACTCATGATCTCGTTACGTTGTTACGTAAGTTTGAAAATTTGCGCTTGTGTGTAGTCATTTTGTCAAATTCTAAATTTGAGATATCGCGGTGTTAGTAAGTGTTACTAACGCATTGAGCCACGGTGATAGGCACTATGGAATGATCTCACGGATAATATATTGCACAGATGAACTTGTACGAGAAGTGAAACAATGTCAGCATCTGATCCATGCTTTTGTTGTAACGGCGCCACTTCACAATTATCGTCGTCTGCTCTATCATGTGACGTCAAAATTCTGGCCATGTTGCAGTGATGGTTGGTGGTAGCGGTGGAGGTGAACTGATCGGAATGTAAAATTAGAATGAAGAATTACACGAATGTTTAGTTAATTAATTGATGGAGTAGGAAGTATCGTTTGTGACTTCCGATATTAAGTGTTAAATGAAAATGAGTAAAATATGAACAGTTTTGTTCTGCTATAGAAGAGGACGACAGGCTAGTTGCATACGCCCCCAGTATTATAATTTTTTTTTTTTTGAAGAGGTTATATTTCTCGTAGTGCATTCGGTTAGCGAGTGTGTTTTGAGCTATACAAGTCTGTTGCGTCCACCATGAAAGCACGATGACTGTGGTTGTGAAAGTGCTCAGCGTAGGGTCGTCTGTTGGCGGAATGTTAAATAAGTCACAACGTCTCTTGTTGGGCCTTTTTGTTCTTCTGCTAGTTGATGTTATATGGGTTTCTTCTTCGGAACTGACGAAGGTAAGAAGAACTAAAGAACACAAATCACTCATAAGGGTGCTTCAATGCAATATTTGCTTCTCCGGTACTGATAATTTAGCTTAACACATGTTTCACACTGCATGTCATTTTAAGACCTCATAAGACATGAGGTTGAGCATGAATGAAAGATACTAGGTTTTACTGTACTATGGTGTTACAACAAAGTGACTGGAGTGTTCCTGAGTGTCAGCTTTTAATTTAATCAAATGTGCATATGCGTTCTGTCCCCATTTTAACCATACAGACTATCTGCTACACAATTTTTGCACAGGTATAATTTTACGGTATCTAGATTGCTCTTAAGGCCACTGTAGACATACATTATTGTGTGTATGTTCATTCATGTCCATATGTTACCTTATGTACATGTATGTTCATTTTATTAATCCACCACGGCTATTGGATATGAAACAAGTCTTTTAACACCAGACATGATCAATATAAGTTAATATTTTACAATTAAAAATCATAATTATGGTCATATTAAAATGAATTTAAAATAGCCAAAGTAATAAATAAAATTATTATGTAAATCTGTTTGAGTCATCATCAGTCCTTATCTTACATCACTTATTTAAAATATTCATCGGTAGAATAAAGAGATTTACCAATGAGTCATATTTTTCACAGGTGGTATAAACTGCTTCTTTTTTGTTATTAGTTCAGCACAGTAATGCATTAAATATATATTTATTTATTTATACCAGCATAATAGGTACCGTTCTGATAAGATGTCAAGTTAGCCACTGGTCTGTGGAGCTATAATCTGATTCTTGTACTTATATTGTGAATTGAAGAATTAAAGGTGAAATGTGCCAGACTGTTTGGCAAAAAATGTTATCAAATATAGTATGTATTGAGATGGAAGAGTTAGTATTTCTAATATTTGGAATAAAGGTTTACAGAAGTTCTAGATTTAGAGCCTTTCACAATTCTTATGGTTTTATTTTGGAATTGCACTCCCACAATACACTTTTTACAAATTTAGGGATTTCCATGAAATTCAATATGGACATACAGTAAGTACATTGGAGACTACCCCACCTCCATACTTTTTAATTTAGTGTCACTGATAATTCTTTCCTGGCAGAAATTGAATTTCAGAGCTGGAAGTAACACTAATGCCGTGGAAGGTATGTGTTGTAAAAGGTCTTAAAAAATAAGAAAGTTATGTTAAAGATGAGCTTATAATTTTCCTGGATATGACACCTTGTTGTTTAATAGAGGGGTGCAAATTTTTTGGATGAACTTGCTGCGTACATCCTAATGGTGTCAAAATCTATAACCATTTTCCACCAACCCTTAAACAACTATCATATGATATTTCTAAATTTAAAGCAGCCTTAAAGAGATTTCTTTTTACACATTGGAGGAGTATTGTAGCTGGAAATAAGGGTCTTGGTTCTTATTATCATATTTTAACAATACTATAAATTATTGTACTGCTGTTTAATTATTGTTTAATTCCAATCACTTATGATAATACATATGTGTTGCCATATACATTGTATGTGTTGTAGACAAGTTACTCTTTCAGCATTGGTCCCCTAGGCCATGTAAGGATCAATGAATTGTGGTGGTTTGACTGATAATAAGTAACCTGAGCGGCATGCTTTGTTATTAAAACTGTTATATCTGTGTTGTCAAGAGAAGATTTATGGATATTATATTTCTCTTGTGTGCATTCAATCACAACTTATGGCATAATGTACTACGTACATATGAGGGAACTGAGAGTGTGCTTTTACTTCTTGTGTTTTGTAGGATTTACTATAAGATGTACTTATTTATATAATTATTTTATATCTATATTACATTAGCATTATGACAAACTCTGTACCCAACGGGTTCGTTGACCTTGTATGGATTGACAGAATGCATAATGAATGAATGAATGGTAGATCGAAACATTGGTACTCATCTATGAAACTGCATGGCTTCACATCCCAAAAGACTCGAATTTTGCCTCTCACTGCTGTGACAGCCTTGAGTATCAAATTTATTAGCAACAGTTTCTAGAATGAAAGTGTGATTGTTATATGGAATTTTCATTTAGCCCTGCTTCAAGTGGCAGTTACTAATGAATAGTGAAATTAGAAAAGCAAAATTGATTATGGACATAATTTGTAAATTTGTATGTAATACTTCCATTATATTACACTGTTATATGACACATTATATGCACATTGAGACTTAAAAATTGAAGGAATGCATTTAAACATCAGGCCTAACATCTCTTATGCAGAGAGAATCTGCTCTAGATCATTGCATAATATATATCTTAATTCTTGATAAGGAGGAATTAAAAGGAAAGTTGGCACTGTTAATTGTTTAAAATACTCTTTGTATACTTTGTAGTCTTAAAGTTTTAGGGTAAGACATGGGAAGGGAAGGGAGTTGGTCTGCTATTATCCCATTGAAAAGGTCTTCAAATTGCACTGTGTGCACCCTTCAAACTACATTCAAAAGCCAACATGCCCCTCCTGTAACAGTGTTATCTTGTTTTTACACTTTTTTTGTGTGTTTATGGACACACAAAATGAATTATTTGACCAAAAAAGGATCCCAGAAGAGTATAATGCAGCTACCTGGTGATGATATGACCAAATACTGGCACATTCTAACCATAAATTGAAAATGCCATAGAAACTTGGTGTACCTCATTGGACAGTCTGTTCACCCATGTTCCAGAAACAGTATTCTTTGCCATTGAGTTATGTCATTGATGTGCTGAGCCAAAGCCACTATAGTTGGTGTCTAATAATTCTAATAGACTTACAAACATGATGTATTAATACATCTTTATTTAAACACTTAATTCCTTTTTTAGTTTATAAACTTTGAATTTTGCTGCATTATTTTTGTATTTTGTTTCCAGTATCTATATCACAATGAAGATTATGAGAAACCTTTCTTCAGCACATATGTAAAGACATCCATGTTTACTCTGTATCTACTGGGGCTGTGTTTTTGGCCACCTTGGCGAGATCAGTGTAGTAAACCTGCCACATACATGGTATGTTCATTCTGTTACGACAAAAATGTATTTGTATGTGTGCTTTCATGCCTCTCCCCCCTTTTTTTTTTAACAAGCATGAATTTGCACAATAATTGGACCAGGAATATATCTGTATTAATTCAATGGTTTGCATGTAATACAGAGTTGTTACTTTATTGGACCTATGTTGTTGGTTACTGCACAGTCTGTTTCATATGGCATTATGCATTGTAGCACTGGTGCTATTTAAATTGACTGTGAGTTGGAGTCCTTGCCTTGTATATTAATGTTCTATTGTTGATGTTGTTACTCACAGGTGCTAGAAATCTTTCATTTTATTGCTAGTCCATAAGTTCATTTAGTGTGTTTAAAAAAAGTGGTGAAAATGGTTTCCTTTGTCTTGCAGACATGCGTCAGGCTTATTAAATATATTCTTATTTTTATGTCATAGTTTTGCTTGTGAAACTGAAGACACTACATCCTGAATGCTTCCATTCAGACCATTTTGTGCAAGGGTTATTACTACACACTTTACCCTCTTAATGTGTCACCCAAGTAACATTTCATTGCAGGAATTCAGATCTGGCAAAGGGAGAGGCTGCATTTGTGTGCTTGTGAGATAGGTGGTGAGAAAATGGTGTAAGAATATGCGTAACATATGGGTGTGAATGTATAGTTTTACAAATAGAATAGGCCAGTAATGCTTGTTGCACTCATAGCACACCATATACCAATCAGAATGTCATGTAGTGGCACCTCAGATTAATACAGGATTTTCTGCGGACTAGTACCTGCTATTAACTGATTAAAGCAGGGGGTGGAACAATATGCGGGGAGATTCATAAGCTTATCACTTCTATTTGGAAGAAGGAGAAATTGCCTGAAGAGTGGAAGGAGTCGATCATAGTACCTATTCATAAGAAGGGGGATAAAACAGATTGTAATAACTATAGGGGTATTTCACTTTTGCCAATCACTTTCAAAATTTTATCTAACATCTTGCTCTCAAGGTTAACTCCATATGCGAAGGAAATTATCGGGGATCATCAATGTGGTTTTCAACGCAACAGGTCGACGATTGATCATATATTCTGCATTCGCCAAATACTTGAGAAAAAATGGGAATACAATGAAGAAGTTCATCAGCTTTTCATAGATTTCAAGAAAGCTTACGATTCAGTTAGGAGGGAGGTCTTATACAAGATTCTCATTGAGTTTGGTATCCCTAAGAAACTTGTAAGGTTAATAAAGATG
>Ga0131853_10015235_pt1 | contig 14074 bp, 6 predicted proteins | sample TergutLab28metaG_FD_92764 | JGI IMG/M metagenome (GOLD analysis project Ga0131853, IMG submission 92764) | Labiotermes labralis P1 segment gut microbial communities from Petit-Saut dam, French Guiana - Lab288 P1 (version 2) (version 2) | ecosystem: Host-associated > Arthropoda: Insects >... | reverse complement strand
GTAGATGGGTGGATAATATTAGGATGGATCTCCAGGAGGTGGGATGTGGGTATATGGACTGGATTGGGCTGGCCCAGGATAGAGACAGTTGGCGGACGCTTGTGAGTGCGGTAATGAACCTTTGGGTTCCGTGAAATGTGGGGAATTTCTTGACAAGCTGCAAACCAGTTAGCTTCTCAATTAGGACTCTGCACCATGGAGTAAGTAAGTTAGTAGATATTTTGTTTGTAACTCTCTGTTCCTTTTGTAAATTCACTCATGCAGAATTCTTCTGCTTCTCATTTGTGCAGCTTCTCTCATTTTTCGTTCTTTCCTTCACAGGCCAAGTTGCATTTTCGAATTATAAGATCCCAATCTGTTTCTATAGTAAAACCAACCAGATGCACCAATGTCTCAAATCTATTTTATCTGGAGTAACATTCTACATGTTTCGGACGGTCTTTTCGTCCATCATCAGGAGTTCAAAACTGCACATACAGCAAAAGGCATATCTCAAACAGATTTTGCGGACTGCTTGCTAGCAAGCAGACAGCTGTATCTGTTTGACATATGCCTGAACAGTATGTACAGTTTTTAACTCCTGATGATGGACGGAAAGACCGGACATGTAGAGTGTTACTCCAAATAAAATAAATTTGAGACAGTGGTGCATTTGGTTGGTTTTACTATAGAAATATATTAGGATGCACGGCCCTGTGAACGTCAAATCCAATTCATTATCATTTTCACTCTATTTCTGTGCTTTCCGAAGTGGCTGTTTCACTCGCATGTATTTTACATATTGTGCGCGTGGTATCACCCTTGGTTTTGTACTGCATTATTGCTTGAAAGAAACACAAAACTTTTGAGTCTCCTCACTAAGTAAATATCTTCAATTTTTGCTACTTACCCTTCTGCAGGCCTGTACGTAATAGATCACTGTTTAGTGATTTGAGTTTCTGTCGTTCTGCTGTACAATGATTAATGATGAATTACAGTTTGATAAGATTTGAATCAACAGTTTCGTGGATTTCCCTTCTGTCAGAATGAAACCTTGAGATCCTGTCAGCGTATTTTCCACGTTCCGGCCCATATTACATGCGTGCCCCACATACAATAACAGAGTTATTGTGCCATCATACACAATAGGCAGGTCACTGAAGCTTCTTCACACTTCACTGGCATTCGTGAGGTGAATTTTCCGAAACACACACCAGCACCATGTCGGCTTATATGGCTAGAAAATTATCCTAGTACTTTCCCTTTTGCCTAAATTTAGTCAAAAGAAGAAACTGTATAATGTTCCATGAGCTGTTGTTTGTGGTAAGAGATCTTAATGGGGTCTAGAAATGAAAACTCGAATATTCTGAGATGTTACACTTTGTAACTGACTATTACTTGGCGCTGGGTAACATACCAGTAAGGTTTAATCTTCAGTAGCAGCAGCAACACTGTGGAAGCCTCACATCTTGCAAGGCCTAGAAGTATGTTAAAGAGACAAAAGCAGTTTTGTAAAAATATTTGTGGCCGTAGGAAGACAAAGGTGCGGCACCTGTTTGTTGGCAATGTATTGTCGAAAGCATTGTCACCTGCTGTCCTTGTATAATAGGAATTGTCGCTTTTTGTTTCTCTGAAGTTAAACAAGCAAAGCATTTTGTGCCTGTTCATTAACGTCTTGGATGCTACGGTATGTGGAAAAAGCTATCGAAGTTTCGAAACATTTTATTTACCAGCCCACATGGCGTTTCATCCCATTATGCGTGAATCTTCATTATCACCGCTGGCATAACCTAATGTGTTGCCCTTCGATCTAATTTTAGGAACCAGTGGGACATAACAGCATTTGTGTGTATGCTGAAATTGAAGAAACTTTTTAAATTGTCTTGCCTATGCTTCTTAGTTTATGAATGTAATTTTGCAAGTCAAAGCATGAATAAATCAACTCATTTCTTGTTTATTACTAGGCTATTTTAGGAGTTCAACGTGCAACAACTTAGATAGCACAAAATAATCACAATACACAGTACATAAATAAACACACACCACGACATAACACAATAACACAAGAGTCAACGAAATGTTGTAGCATGATGTAAATCGTATACAAAAGTAGCTGAATAATTAAAACTGCGAATTAATTACAACGTGCTGCCAGAATGATAGTCTGCTTAATAGGTAGGTTTCACCCTTTTTATAGGCCACGAAGGCTCTTAGGGTGAGTAGAGGTATAGCTCTACTCTTTCTAGGACCTCGGCACTCTAGACGGCGGGTGGGTGTTCAGCCCCAAACCCCGGCCGCCTCCACCCCCGGGAAAGACACGGTACCCATTTTACATGAGGCTGGGTGGGCCCAAGGGGCCGGTCTGGACGGGCGGAAAATCTCGTCCCCACCGGGATTCGATCCCGGACCGTAGTCTGCTTAATAAACATATCTACATAATTGCATACCAAAATTGCAGCTGTTGCGCGTCTAGCAGAAGGGCAACATTCCAAAACCTTAGAAATATATTGTCACACCGGCCACCATGAAACGTGCCTCAGGCATGTGTGATAAATACAGAAAGGCAAAACGCTGGGTTTTATCTTTCCGTTCCAAAAGAAGTCCTCTGCTTTGGCTTCCCCACTTTGTCCACATTTGAATAAACCGCATTCAGGACGTTGTTACTTAGTAAGTACCTGATTTATTAATACAAAGCTTCTTAATAAAGAAGAAATATAATTACTGCAATTATTTCTAAATTACGCAACCGTCCTTAATATGAAACTTACAATTAGGCAGCACATTGATTGTGCCATGTATTTTTAACTTTGTAAAATGATCATATCGCCTGTCAACGTTTTCTTAATGGCAAGAATGGCGTATATCGTATTGAGAAAAGAAGACGACTATCATTATTGCTGGAGAGGTTCGTGATTGTGAAAAATACTTTATGACACTTAGGCATAAACAAAAGGATCGTCACGCCGGAACGATTGTTGGGTTTCTACATCGCATTAATATAATTATACTAAAAAAAGTTAGTTATTACTGATGGAAGAGAATGATATGTGACAGTTATTTTTCACACACACACACACTCTGAAGGGAACAGAGAGATACAAACGTTCTCTTCAGACTATTGTCATGACAACACTAAATATACACTGCCTAATCCAAAGATTTTCAAAATGTTTCTATAGTTTGTGCTAGCGGCAGTACGTCTCTTGTATAACTCACAGATTCACATAATTTTCTATAGTTTGTGCTAACGGCAGTACTTCTTTTGTATAATTCACAGATTCTCATAATTTTTCTATAGTTTGTTGTAGCGGCAGTACGTCTCTTTTATAATTCACAGATTCTCATAATTTTTCTATGGGTTGTGCTAGCGGCAGTACATCTCTTGTATAATTCACAGATTCTCATAACTTTTCTATAGTTTGTGCTAGCGGCAGTACTTCTCTTGTATAATTCACAGATTCTCATAATTTTTTTATAGTTTTTGCTAGCGGCAGTACGTCTCTTGTATAACTCACAGATTCTCATAGTTTTTCTATAGTTTGTGCTAACGGCAGTACGTCTCTTGTATAATTCACAGATTCTCATAACTTTTTTATAGTTTGTGCTAACGGCAGTACGTCTCTTGTATAATTCACAGATTCTCATAATTTTTCTATAGTTTGTGTTAACGGCAGTACGTCTCTTGTATAATTCACACACCGGCAACACTGCACCTATTTTCGAAAGACCGTCTTACGTTTTTAGCTCAACAGTACGAGCCTTGAGGTTTTCTCAGCGGTGTAACTTAGAATTTCTTTCTTGAGAGATATGAAGTTACGTGAGAGAATTTTCGGTTTCCGACGTTTCGAATCAAAGCACTGTCTAATCTTCATGATTCGAAATGACCCTAGGACATTCGTGGACCCTTAAAGATGAAGATACTACGTTACCTCTGAAAGTCGAGAACCGGTTGCCCATTGGCTCACATTAATATAGCAGAATAACAGAAAACTCATCCTGAAATCTAATTAGTGCTAGCATACCAAAACGTACATAGGTACTGTACACGTATTATGGCCGTTACTTAATATTAAGATAGAATGGAATTTATAATAAACCGCACTGAACATTTGAGGTTAAGCCTTCAGAGACGAAACCTAATCTGTTTTACCTAAAGAGCCAGGCCGTACCGCGCAGTAAACACTTTTCGTCTCGTTTGTAAAAACCAGTCACTAAATTTTGTATAGGGCAATCTTCTCTATTTATTTTCAGATATGTGCAGAACACATTAACACAGTCTGTGTGCACTGCGCACAATTTTTTTGACGTTGAATTTGTTGGTACACGGAGTAGCCACTGGGCTTTTAAGGGATAAGACTGACAGGCGATGGAATGTAACATGTCGTCATCGGACACAGAAATTCATCTTCCTTGGTCCCACATCCTCAGTTCTGCCTTTCTGACACTGAAATGTCTCAATCAAAAATTAACTTCTTTGTACTGAAAGCTCTAATAATCTTTTCTGGTGTCTGGAATACTCGCTTTCATTTTGGGTAGAATACACCTCAGCCTTCCGAAAAATGGATCTGTTGTTTTTTTTCGGGTTCAAAGAACTTCGAGGCTTCTGCTCGTCCCCTTTCCACCTTAAGAAGAAACGACCCCAAGTTTTCAAAAAAATAACACGATGAACATTAGGACGTGGTCCGCAACATAATTCAAATGGAAGAATAAAAGCCAACTAGATGCCACTTATTATTTTATTGTACTTCTTATAGGCTCAACATGTTTCGGGCACTACTTTGCCCATCATCAGGAGCTCGCGACTATAATGTTGATTACCACATTTGTCGTTTCGTTCTTGGTTTGTCGTAGGTTGGAGGTTAGCTGCGGCTAGGCTGGAGTGGTGTCCGGGTTTCAGGTATCAGCCCGGACACTACTCCAGCCTAACTAAACCTCACCTCCAACCTACAGTAAACCAAGAACGAAACGACAAATGTGGTAATCAACATTATAGTCGCGAGCTCCTGATGATGGGCATAGTAGTGCCCGAAACCTGTTGAGCCTATAAGAAGTACAATAAAATAATTAGTGGCATCTAGTTGGTTTCTATTCTTTAGTTATCAGAATGATGCACGGTCCAACAGACATCAAATAAATCAAAACCTTTCAACTCTACCATCTTCAGTGCGTTTCAAACTGCCATTACGCCTTACATCTTTCACTTACCAGACAATAAACATTTCGACAGCCATACTTTCATCATCTTCAGTGTGTAGTTATGCTTCCGTAGCCTGAACGTGTCTGGCTTATCCAGCCCTCCACATTAACACAGATGATGAACTTTCATTATTGTAATCTAAACATGCTAGATATTTATTATATTTACAATTATTTTATTTTTGTAACTTTGGCAACATTTTGTCCATTTATTGATCTGCAAAGCACGTGTAATAGGACTGAAATACACAGTAACACTTGCCTTACTATAATGGATTAGGCAGTGCAGTGCGGTGGCCCTCACTGGCATTGTTGTCACATGCGCAGTCGAATTCACTTGGAAGTATAATAGTAATCATGTTTCAGGATATGAGTCGTTATGGAACGTTGGACATACGCGTTTTATTTTGTTTAATACAAAAAATAATGGAACCAGTTTCATATCAGATGTTGGCAATAATTATGCATGAAGAGGATGTAAAACTGTATTTTTCATGTCTCTCCGTATGCAATAATTAACTGAAATAATGTTGCTATGACGGTTAAGATTACCTGTACCCATTGGGATAGCAGCAAACGGCAAACACAAATCCTCTTTGCCTTTGATGGTAATGGAATTTTTTCTCTGTTTCTTTCTCATGTATATTATCTGTATATCAAATTGGATTCGAAGCTTACGGTACTCGTCTCTCTCCCTTTTATTTTATTTCGATTTTATCTCAAATATAACATACACTAAACTTTATTCAGAATGCTAACGTTACGTCTAAACAATATATAGCAGGCCTTTAATCCAGGAAAAAGAAATATTGTAACTTTTTTACCCAGCAATGCCAGATTTAACACAAGGGATGTAGTTCTTCGCCTCCCTCAAGCTGTGTGTATGCATGGATGATATTTATAGAAATCTGATGAGAATAAAATATTAGAGTAGCAAATGTTTTTCCACGGGCAAGAGGTAACGTTTTCATGTTTATGTTTATTCACGTAACGTTCTATCAACTACACAACTTGTAGAAGGGATAGAAGAAGATTAAATCGTTGGCCTCCTTACGCATAATTTTTTGGAGGGCTGAACAGAAATATTAAAAGCTCTGTTATGTTTTAGATTCTCATGGCTCTGACTATTAAATTAAGGTAGCGTCTTGCGAATTATGGCGCAGTTTAATGGGCTGGAAATCTACCGACGTTTTGGGACGATCGTCCTGATTTAATTTTGTAAGATAGTTCACAGCATCTCATTTAACTGATTGTGTTACTAAGATATAACTGGTTCTAGAAACCATAGGCGAAATGTTAAAATATGTCTACATATTTTATGCATTTTTAGAAACGTATAGGAACAAAAAAGTAATTCTTGTTAGGGGAGATCCTGTCTCTCCGTCTCTCCGCATCTTTCATTTACAAAACTTGGTTGTGAATTTAGGAAATCTGATAGTGGAGTCTACTCCAGTGATGAAACTAATTTTGATCTTTACTGGTCTGTGGGCCCGGTAGCTCAGTCGGTACAGCGACTGAGCTACGGGCTGGACGGTCCGGGATCCAAAATTCCGGTGGGGACGAAATTTTTCGCCCGTCCAGACCGTCCCTGAGGCCCACCCAGCCTCCTGTAAAATGGGTACTCGGTCTTTCCCGGGGTTAAAGTGCGGCCGGAGCGTGCTGCTGACCACTCACCCCCCTTCTAGTGCCGCGGTCATGGAAGAGTAGAGCTATAACTTCACCCATCCTCTGGGCCACACCGTGCCTGTAACGGGATCATTTTACCTTTTTACCTTACTGGTCTATAGTAAGACGACCATTTCAAAAGCCCTCAAACTGTTTAACATATAAAATCTTAAATTAATATGAAATATAAGAATCGATGAAGTATGCGTTTGTTTTAAAAATTTTTGATACGTTGAATACTTCGCAGCTCACAGTAAACGATTTGCACCCCTGAACTGTGTCGTTTTCTTTGCAAGAACACACTTTAGTGACGACATAAAAATGCAAATCCCACTGTCCTTCCTACTGCGGACATAATACAGAACAGTGAAACCGAATATATGGGTCAGAAGTTTTTCCAGAAAGTGCCGTGGGCGAAACAGATAAATTTGTGTGCATATATTTCGTCCACGAATACACTTTGCGCTCCAAATATATTTTTTACGCTACATAAACAGAATTAAATTCGTACCATACTAATTCCTAATTGTACTTATTTTTAAAAATCACACGAACTTTAATCCAACCCCCACGACGCAGGTAGGGAACTGGTTTTTCACTGCTTAGGCATTGCGACGTTGTCAAGGAAGGAACCACACTTCGGATGAAGAACGCGTACTTTGATACTGTGAAATAAAGTGACAGACACCGAAATTAAAAAACCACACGTCTAAGTGTACATAAATATACCTTTTTATCTGCTGGATTTTTAACGAGTATTCTACATCATTTATATCGTCTGATAATTTGAAGAAGGTCCCTCCTTGCTGAAACATAATGACAGAAGTTAATTATAACTTATGTTGATATGTAATAATTAAATATTTTCTTTAGTAGACATATTTCCTGTTGCAATGTACAGGCTTGTTATAGAATAAACGAAATTTGTTGGAAAACAGCAGTACAAGTGCGTAGGTTTCGGAGATATTAACAAGAAATAACCCCAAAACAAAAGTGTTAAGTGTTCTTGTGCGTAGCACATACAAGTGTTCAATGACCTTAGCTGAAAAATAACATTTCTAAGGAATTGTAAAAATGAAGCAAATTTGAAATTCTATTTACCAACTGGAATTGTTTTACATCGACACAAATATAAACCCAGGGAACTGTATGGACTTTTTGATGTTGCTTCATAATCTCTCGATCCCTATCACGTATCCACTGTTCCATGCCTCGTGGAGTGAAAGTCCAGCCATTTTAGGGCCTTTATAATCCTCTAAATTATTACAAGAATAGAAGATTTGGGAGGATTATGTCCGGCGAGATAGGAAGACAGACGTGGTAAACCGGGACGGTGGTGAGTCGCGAATTGTTTGAGCCCTGTTGAAGGAGTTGACCCTGCGCGACACTTCTCTGGGGAGAGATCTAAAGGTGGTAAGTGCATTGTGTGGAATATAGAGAATGGGTGTCAGTAGCTGCTGAAAAGTGTGACCGATTTACAACGGAAAAGTTGGAACAGAATGGCGAATAAAGAGAAGAGGAACCCGAAATGTGTAGTAGTTCTACTTAGTGAAGAAAAAAAGGCATCTTGTGCAGGGATTAAGAAAACCGCAAATTCCGTCAATATAATGTGAGTGAGGTTCTGTCTATATGCTGCTAAATGCAAAATTAATCTTTAAATTCTAATCGATACTCCTTGCATAATAGCCTAATTCATTAATTGTATCATTTAATTAGCACACCAACTAATGCACAAATATATATATATTTTTTTACATTAAAACATTCAAATTCGCTTCAACATGCTTCGATCCTAAGATCATCTTCGGGGAGCTACACTTTTCCTTGCTAAAGTCACATTTTTAAATAAGAAAATCAATCAGTGAGTGTATTTTAAAAATGTAACTTTAGCAAGAAACAGCGTAGCTCCCTGAAGATGATCTTAGGATCGAAACATGTTGGAGCGATTTTAAATGTTTTAATGTAAAAAATGTTATATATGTGCACTAGTTGGTGTGCTGATTAAATGACTGTACGAAATGCACGGTGCAACGATGAAGACATTAAGTGTAATTTGACTCTTACTTTTCAGAGATTTTTATTCGTGGATTGGCTGAAGATTGCTGACTTGCTGAGGGTCTGTCATGCATTACGTTCATATTCCTTTGCGCAGTGTTCATTGTTTGGGGGTATTTTGACACACGCTACATTACAACAGTTGGCTATACTGACGGTGTCATTGTGACAGATAACATTTATCTGAAGTCAGGGACATTGCCGACTCTCGAAATACCAGAAACATTGGCCATCAAATGGACATTTTCAAAACTAATATTTGTAGAGTTAGGTTTACGCTCTATAGGTAAAAGCCATGCAGGTTGTTTATCAAACGAACTCTGTCTAGGTTAGTACGTGTAAAATTAGGTATAGACTGCAAGGAAAAATACTACTTAGGATGTATAAAAAATTAACTTTACTCAAATTCGTATTTGTATAATCAGCTATATTCTTTATATAAAACATCTTCAAGACTGTGTATCAAATTGGCATTTTCGAAATTAATGCTCTTGTAATTATGTTTATCCTACACAGAAAAACATCGTGTCAGTTTTATGTCAAATGGGCATTGTCAAACTTGGTATTTGTATACTGATGTTTGCTGTAAGCGTATAGACAGATATCGTGTAGACTGTTTATCAAAAGGAGACTGACGTACAGATATCATGTAAAGGTAAAGCAATCCCGTTAGTTACAGACCTGGAGTGGCCCAAAGGGTTCCAGGAAGTTAAGGTTCCCAGATTTCATGACAACGGAACAGGATGGTGGTAAGGTTGTCAGCCTTACGCACCGACCGCCTTTACCCCCAGGAAATGCTCCTGGTACTCATTTCTGTTAGAGGCTGAGTCGACCCCACGGTCATAGTGCGATCGGAAGGAATTTACGTCTATGAAAAATTCCAGTGACACCAGCTCGAACCAGCGACCTTCCGATTTGTAGCACAGCACCTTAACCGTTGTGCTACCGCGGTCCGCAAACAGATATCGTGTAGACTGTTTATCAAAAGGAACCTGACGTAGAGGGTTTTGGTATAATTACATTCAGTCTTTATGAAAAATTGAAACAATTAGTTCAATTTCAGAAAACAACATGCTGTCCATTTTTTGACGTTTTTGCTGACCGTACATCTCAGTATATTTATCTCGGCATTTAATCAACTTGATGCACAAAATTTGTTTCACAATAAGTTTTATTTCATGCCTCTACATGTTTCGAGCACATGTGCTCGAAACATGTAGAGGCATGAAATAAAACTTATTCTGAAACAAATTTTGTGCATCAAGTTGGTTAAATAGCGAGATAAGTTTTGGTATACTCGTAATTACATTCAGTGTTTATGAACAATTGAAACAATTATTTCAATTTCAGTCGTACAACATGCTGTCCATATTATAAAAATTTACACCGGAAATTGTGTCTTTATTGTTTCTACAACATTTAATCAGAGTTGCATGGTAGCTGTTCACGGTCTGTCATATGCGGTACAGTATGCAATTTGTTCTATCACCCTGCCTTAAATCGGAATCTCTGTGCAGCAAAGGAGCACGGAAATCGTAAGCTAATTGCTGCAACTTCTCTTATAAGATCAGTCAGAATAAAGGAAAGAAAAGGAAGCATGATGACGTGAGAAAGAAATCCAACTCAATTGTCTTAAGACGTAAAAGTCGGAAAGTCACAGAAGGAATAGCCATGCATGTGCGACATCTTTATAATAACCATTTCCTTCGAATTCTTAATTTCACTACAGGGAAACAATAGTATAGAAACTTGCACGCAACTGGAAGGGGGAAGCAGGCAAAAAAAGAAATGGTATCAGGGTTAACGACTCATGGCAGGAACATTACTTTTTTACTTATCCTCTCCAAGTTCCAAGTGATGAACTTATGTGCTGGAATTAAAGACGCTTTGCTGATGGTAATTGTTCTTTGTGATACACAATTGGAAGAAGAAAAAGCTATAGGACGTCCATAAATTTCGGTTCCAAATAAATGTGTTTTTTTTCCTTTGTAATCGTACATACACCACATTAACTTGTACAGCAAGATATTTATAATAATCACGCATTAATTTAATTCTCTTTCTAAAAGGCTCTTACTTTATTTTTGTGGTGGCTTAAGTTTTTATTTTGTTCTGAGTTACTATTTCGCAGTCCTGAAGTGTATTCGTTTTCTGCTTTTCCAGTTTTCAGTGTCTTTGATAAACCTGAATTGGATAACTTAGGTCCATCCCTGCTAGGATATTAAAATTATATAACATTTTACATTTTATTTCATTATATCGTTTTTAATCAATAGTAAATAATTTTTAGAAAGACAAAGACCAATGTAAACCATGGGATCTCATCGGTATAGCGAACGAATGTACCTTAATTAACACCATCTTTTGTAAGCCTGATGATGGCCGAACAAGGCCGAAACATGTTGCTTAATTAACCAGTTGTAGATTTGCAACCGTTATTTGTATGTTGTGTAAAGACGGTTCAATTTAATAAATATGTCTTTGATAAAGCCACATTGTAATCATATCTGTAACCTAGTCCTGAAGCTGTAAGCACAACAAGCTGCAGAAATGACGTGCCTTAGTAAACGGTTGACGTGCACGGTGTAGAAACTGCTTTGTTTGGCCTGATATCATAGGTTTGCCTCACCACGAGGGAACAAACCATTCGCCACAGCTTTGTAAACTACGGTTTGACTAAAGTACAGACACATCTTGAACACGAAGGCGATCCTGATTTCGTAAACGTTATTCGTAGAGAGAGAAAAAAAGAGGAAGACGGTGATATAAGAAGCACGAAGATATCTTTTCTACAACATTCAGTTCAGTGAAATAAAAGGCAGAACACAAAAAGGTCAATGTTCATCAGCAGCAAGAACAGCAATGCTTGGCCGAATTTCCGTGGTAGTGTGACAATATATGGCACTGTCGTTCCATAACGTTGACTTTATGTTTGTTTTATCTTTAATTCATGTTGCAATCGAAATCATTACGTGTAACATTCCGTTTCTAGAGAAATGTCCTTTCTTCCCCCCTCCCCCCCCCCACTACCTTTTTCATTAAGTAGGGTGGAAGTGTCATTGTGTCTGAGGTGATTAACATCCCTTTCAGCTGACAATAATGAGTAACAAGTGACAGAATGGTCACAGGTTGAGAAGAAATTGGACTGCGGAGAATAATCAAATCCGTAGAGAAAAATTATTCCTGAGCAGCTGACATACAGTGGCCCGGTGAAGTAAATCCTCTACTTCCACAACACCAGAGCTGAATGCCGGGTTCATAAAAGCCAGACGCTCGACCACCATAATGAATCCGGTACACGCCCTCAGTCCTTATTTCTTTAGCAACACAGTCAATGTACCCGTTTTTTAGGGAAATTAATCATTACTTTCCAATTTGCTGACCGAAATGTTTTATGTAGATAACACGTGCTACATTCCCTACACATAATATTCTGTTACTATGAGATTTTTATTTAAAAATTCTAAATATTCCTTCATCTAATGAAAGGAAATTTTGTTTTCAAGAGGAACTTTCCTCAATGCAATAATATCTTCTATTTGTGAGTTGTGGTAAGCTTATATCTGTAGTTACGGTTGGTGGTACAAACACAGTAAGAAGGTAAAGTGATCCCGTTTCAGGCCCGGTATGGCCCAGAGGGTGGGTAGAGGTATAGCTCTATTCTTCCATGACTGCGGCACTAGAAGGGGGTGAGTGGTCAGCAGTACGCCCCGGCCGCACTTTACCCCCGGGAAAGACCCGGTACCCATTGTATACGAGGCTGGGTGGGCCCCAGGGCCTGTCTGGACGGGCGAAAAATCTTGTCCCTACCGGGATTCGGTCCCGGACCGTCCAGCCCGACTGAACTACCCGGCCCACGGTGTAAACACAGTTTAGATAATTTTTGATATTAAAAGGAGCAGGTTTTGTGCGGAACAAACGTATTTTGAAAGTACACTTAGTACACTGTGCTAAGCAGTAAATATAGAGTAGTTCGTGATTGATTTTTTCGAAATTTTTCCATAAAGGAAACATTAGAGTGCTGCTATACTTTACGGCACACTAGAAAAGCATAATTTACGATTTCGCCTACTTTCAGTCACAAGAGACATATGACCGTTTTGATTGTTCTTACTATTTCCCAATTTTAACAAACTGCACAAATTTTGCAAGTTATTCTACAGATCACAAGGCACGAAAATCGTCTCTCTTTTCCTTTCAGCCCCCGAAAACCTCTCTCGCTCCATACCACTAATTGTAGCTAATTCAGTGACGATAGTCAATTATTTTCCTCCCTTCGTTAACATTTCGTTGCTGGAACCGGGGAACCAACATGGATGAAATATTGTAGTGGTTGGAATTACGTTACCGCTTTTTCGCTTTTCCTGGACAACGAAGGGTTACGGAAGGGGCAGAGTGTTCATACATTATAACCTAACCTAAAGTTGTCGTCATTCAGAATTCACTGTAAGCTGAAACTCGACGTATTTGTGCTTTCTTTTACAATACAAAAATGCCGATCGCCTCTGTGCTGTAGTTAGTACTGTGCTGTGCGGCGAAGAGTTCCTCTTTTGGAACCCTTAACGTTCTGACTGTGAACAGAGTCACATATATCTCTGTAAGATTTACATTATAGAAACGTGGTTTAACAACAGGACATCACACCTTTCGGTGAGTTTGAGGGGTTAAGGAAACCGCTGAGGTTGTTAACCCTTATCAAAGTCTAAGTTGGGACATTTGACGTTCCCAGCGGTGGTTAGACTTCTGAGGCATTATAGCGCATCGACTTGTAAATAGCAACCAAGGATTCGGAGGAGTTGTGGGCTCCATCTTCATTATCTGAATATATCAGTCACGTTGGACTACTTAGACTCTGAATATGGAGGCAACAAATCCCTCAAACGTAACTATTTACCAGTCTACACGGTGTTGTATCCTAGATGTCTTGAAAATTAAAAGTCTTATAACAAAGAATTTTTGGGTATTACATGTACAGTTGAACACAACTATATTTCACCTAGTAGTACAGTAGGAATACAACTGCATGTTTCGGCTCTATATGTGGGCCATCTTCAGTTTGTGATTTAACTTACAGAGCAGCTATACAAGATGTGTGGGGTGTTCTTTTAGGGTATTGGGAATTGGGTGGGGGGAACGAGATCTCGTTGTTTCAATAGTGGGTACTATGACCTAGGGCTGT
>Ga0131853_10015234_pt1 | contig 14075 bp, 14 predicted proteins | sample TergutLab28metaG_FD_92764 | JGI IMG/M metagenome (GOLD analysis project Ga0131853, IMG submission 92764) | Labiotermes labralis P1 segment gut microbial communities from Petit-Saut dam, French Guiana - Lab288 P1 (version 2) (version 2) | ecosystem: Host-associated > Arthropoda: Insects >... | reverse complement strand
TGTTTGCAATTTATCTTCTAAATCACTTCCGTATTCTGATATGTGATACCCCAAGTATTTAAAATCTGTTACTTGTTCAATAATATTGTCGTTTATCACAATTTTTACCCTCTGTATGTGGTTCCCCCACATTGCCAGTGATTTTGTTGTTGTACTAGATATGGTCATTTTATATTTTCTTGCTATGAGGTTCAAGTGGTGTGCCATTGTTTGTAAATCATCTTCTGATGTAGCCATTAAAATCTGGTCATCTGCAGTGCTAATGTAATAATACAAAACATATTTCAAGGGTGAAATTATGTTACATGTAGCACAGATTATAAATACAGAACAGCTGCTACAGTATGTACCCCGGAAACATGGTTTGTTTCAGGTATATAATTGTAAATATTCTGCATGAAGGTGATAACAAGGAAAACAATAATAATATCGTAATCATCCACATCCCTTACTTCACAGCAGTTTAGCTGGTTTTGAAGGAGTTCAGGTCACTGACCAAGCACTTTGTATTCATTATTCTACTAAAAGTGTTCAAACTATATGGCATGTGTTGAGTGTTACACTTTCTGTATGAGAATATATAGACCAAGGCATGGGCCGAGCAGTTTCAAGGTGCCATGTAGTTTTTTGGGGATAATATCTCTTGTGAATTATACTATTGGTACTGTATAGAACATGTTTAGTTGCCATATTCTTGTTCGTTCTTCTTTTAGGCCTTTGTATTTATGGAGCTTCCCAGTGATGGTAGATTGTGACTATTAGGAATTGCCACATCTATTAAATAAGCTTCTACTGTTGGAAGTCTCTGTACCTCATGTTGTTCGTCTGTTTTGTTTTCTCCTAAATGGCAATGCCAACAAAAGTTACTGTCAGGAACAAAGCATAGTTTATGTGTGTGTACACCATAGTGGGACTGGCTGACTACTGGGGTGGGATTGTTAAAGAATTATGTTTGGGAATGAGAATGTTCATGATTCTTGGGTTATTTATCTTGCTGTGTATTAATGATTTGCCTCATGTACAGCCAGGGATGAAAGCTACGTTGTTAGCCTGTCTTACATTTTTACTGGTAGTTTTATGGTCTCGGGCACCTAAGTAGGGTACCGTGGCTGTGAAATATGTAATTTAAGATGTCAAGTGGTTAATATTACTTGTTTATGTAGTTGTAAAGTAAGGCAGGTAGAAAGAGTGTGACATCCATCATCATTTTCTGCTCTTCTAGCATTCTGTAAAAAGTTATTTTTCATTTACACCTAAATGGCACAAAACACATACCCAATTAGTCATTTTTTATTTTAAACAGCCCACAGTTTGGTGCACAGTAATCATTTAACAGCACAAAAAATTAAAGTGACCCAAAATTAAAAATAGTCTAAAACTCACATTTCTTTGAAATAAAGGAGATTAAATATGTGTGTGTGTGTCTGTGTATACGCACACATGCACACTTTTACTGTGCTCTGCTACTTTAGACTTAACCTTATTCATAGATGTGTATGTGATATCTATGTCTGGGAATCTGTTGTTTGTGGTATGCTTCCTATCAGTCTCCCTCCAAATAATTGCATGTGCACAGAATGCAGTTTGTGTCCAGAACACTTTGTCTGGTCTTCCTTCAGTGACTCCAGCAATTTACGGTTCTCAATAGATGGAGTATTATGGTCATGCCTGAAAGTGAACTTTTTTCATTTTGTGATTTCTTTTTTCTATGTGTGTGTGTGTGTGTGTGTGTGTGTGTGTGTGTGCATGCGCGCATGCTGTGATGTTTCTCAATTGTGTTGTAGCCATTTTATTAATGTATTTTCCTTGAGTGTCTATTCAGACTATTTCAATCACAAACATTTTTTGCTGTTACAACTAGAGTAAATAGAATGGCCCTGTTGTGCAGTGTATGATAAGACAGAGCTGTGTGATAGTGGGGTTCTCATAAACCATGTGGGCCAGTGATCCAGCTGGCTTTTTGCTTACCAACACATGCAGAATTGGCACTAACTTCTGTTAGATATGTATCATAAAATTGATGTCTTTGTTGTTACTGTTCAGGAATAGCAGAAATTGTTTAGTTTATCTCAGTCATGTCAGTGCTGGCCTATCTGTTTGGATCTTGCAAACAAATCATTTGTTTCTGTGAGGAAGAATGAGTTCCTAATGTGATGTTCTGACCATCCGTCTAATGGGCTGGTCCCTTCTAAGGTGGCATTCCAACAGGTAAAAAGAGAAGCCAGTACAATTTACTGCAAGTCGGAGTGCAGTGTTCTGTATATGGATCTTTATCAGTCATAAATGGGACTGCAGCATTTAGGTTCCTTCACCTGTTCTGAATTTCCTAATGAGTGTATCTGTGTGCCTCTCTGTCCTGTTTGGTAGATCCTTGGGAGCAAGCAGCTTCTAGTCATTATCACTGGGTAAAATCTCAGTATCCATACAGTAATTATGTGTGTTGATTGTCACAGTGGCCTTGCGTTTGTCACCTAGTCCTTGATTTCTCTAAGCGTCAGCAGCATGTGTTATTGTGCCAGCAAATACTTCTGTTCTGTGTTAGGGTTTCTCTCAAGATGCAGCAAGTTTTTTGTTTTGTTTCTTTCACTGTCTTTGATGTAAATCTGTGACTGTAACAACTTCTCTCATGTTGGAGAGAAGACCTGTCATACAGATTAAGTTGAGACACATGCCAGGTGTTGACAGATCTGCTGGCTGTTGTGTGTTGTATAACAAGTAGAAATTTTCCTCTTTGTTTGTAAGGGCTTAATCGATTTATGTGTCCTCGAACTGCAGTAAAACTATCCATCATATCCCAGTTGCAGTAGTGTTGTGAGAGAGCAGTTGTCATCAACACATGCCTCTGTAGCACGTGTAGGTAATTTTTCTGCAGTTCTCATCTCATGTGGTATATTCTTGCATGTTCCAGTGTGAAATTTGTGTAGTGAATTTTTCTTGAAATATGTGTGTCAGTGCGTATAGGTACAATCTGCTGATCCCAGCATCTGAGTGAGAAGGATAGCATGCTAATCTACTTTCAAAGAGTTTTTTTTATAATATGTTTTGATAATATATCCTCCCTGGTGTTGAGATTTGGAACTTGGAATTCAGGATTCTTATAGATGAGATTCATTTAAAACTTTCTACAATACAATTAGAACAATTTACATTGTGTGTGAGTGGTTATGATGATGTCCTGCATTCTGACAGTGAGACATGTACATATTTCTTTGTGTCATTTGCATTTCTTTCTATAACATCCTTACTATTGTATGAATTAACATGGATTGTTAGACACTATTTACTGTCTGAAAAGTGTTTGATCTATACAGCATTTTAGATGTTAGTTCTACTCTGATGATCAGGTGACTGTTATTAAACTGAAAAATTTCTTTACCTCTTTTGTTTTGACATTAGTGCTGTTAGTTGGGATCAAATCTGTAATGTTTAAAATTAATAAGGTTAAGGACCTGAGAACAGAATGTTTTATATGCGCTTGGACCATTTCAGCCAAAATGTCATACCTCTTTCTGTTCTTATTATTGTAAATACATGTGATGGACTTCTGCATGTTACTTGCAAAGTAACAAGGTGAAGGCATGTACATATATAGATACTTACACATTTGATGGCAGTAATTGATAACTGTTTTAGCTATGCAAATGAAGTCTCAGTAGATCATAAAGTACCTACCAAATTAAATGAAACTACAAACGTAGCAAACATTAAGGTCCTTGCTCTTCTGGAGTATTGCATATCAAAAGTTGGTAGTTTGTTACCAGCATTTTGGGACAATGTGTCAGGCCTGTCTTCAAGGGTCAAGCAGCTCATGAAGAACGCCACACCAAATAAATGTTTTTATGTATGAGGGACAGTGTGACAGTTGACTGACTCACAGGGAACATACTATGGAACATTATCCTTCTGATTTCTGATCTTCCTTTTTTCTCCCCTCTTGCCCTGGTTGCTGCATTTTGGTGCCCACCATTATACTTTCTCCATCTAGTCTTCCTTTTCACTCCACATCCTGCACATTCTCGTAGTATTCCTCTTTCTGTCCTGGCCAGGGAACACCTTTCTCCTTTAACTTTTCATCCCCTCCCTGCTTATTATTTACAGAACATGAATTCATCTTCTTTAAATATAGTAATATGTACTTAATTGTCAGAAATTAAGTGCTAACATATTTAGAGGATGAGATGTCTTCGGATCAAATAAGATCAAGATAACCATTTGTACAAATACTGCATACAGAACATAAACAATTACAAACTTTTACCTAGAATGACTGGCTATTACATAATTTTAATCTCAAAACATTGTAATTTTATGCATATCAACTTTGTGGCTTTCAGAATTTTAATATTTTAATCCAATAAGGGTGATGTGATACCTAGATGAGCGTGTTGGACTTGTACTCCATTGTTCTATAAAACTCCCTGAGGATGGCCCCCAGGTCCTGAAACATGTAGGAGATTAATACTTGTCAAGTAGTGCATATGTTGGTTGATGTATTGTAAGAATATGCATGGTTTGAGTAGCAAAAAATATGTACCACAAACCTTGCCATTTTCAAGGTATAATATTTTCTTGATGAGAGACCTGATATTTGTCTTTCTGTATGGCCTTTGCACACTGCACTTGAATCAAGTGGTTGGTCATGCTTGAATATATATATATATATATATCAGTACTTTTACGTTACCTGTTCGTAGTCACTTGTATAAATATTGGTTCAAATGTTGTGAATGTCTGCTGATTCATGAATTCTGTTGTGTAATATATAATATAAAATGCTTAAGTGCATGTTTGTTGTTGTCAAGACTCTTGACTTATTGTAAACAGTTGCAAGACATGCTTGAAGCCCTCCTGAAAATGTCTTGAATATTACAGTAACTCTTTGTTAAGATTGCTATTCATAACCATCTTCTTATTTATCAATCATTACCATATAACATAAGGTTCTATCAGAGCAGTTTTAAATAAACCATGTGTAAAGAACTGAGATGAAGTGCAACATTTCTTGACAGTTGTATTTGTGTCTGCAAATGGTTGTGTGTCACAAGGGTTCTGAGTAAAAATTGTGGCAGAGGGTTATGGCTGACATTCGACATTTTGCTCATTTTTTGTGCAGTTTAATTTACGCAGTAGAGTACTTTCCTCGGTTTTAAATTATTTGCAATATCTCTTCTCTCTGCCATTCCACATTAAGAACTGTTGGTGTAATACAATTGAAATTCTCAGTGTTTACAAATTCCATCAACCTCACTTTTGCCTATCTGATGTGTTTGATATGGCTGTGACCTGAAAAACCATTTCCATCCGTAAAACAAACCTGTGTTATTTGTGACCAACTGAGGGTTCATAATTGTGGGTTAGTATCTGTGCATTCCAGCGAATTAATGTTACAGACTACTTATACAACCAGAAATTTGACATGCATTCAAAGGACAAGTTTTTGTTTTGGTTGTTCAGTGTCAGAGAGCCATGTGCGGTAAATAATTTTTTGGAGCATTTAGAGAATTGGTACCTAATTCTTAGACATTGCATGATTAATATGCGACATTTGGCCATCAGAGTAGCCTGGCAGCATAATGATTGTGAAGGTGGTGGTGGGTACTCTTAAAAATGTGACATACTCGTACTTTGATAACAGTATCGGTATCAGGTGTTAGTAATTGTGCTTCTCATATCCTACATGTTGTTTTGTGATTCACTTTAATGAACTATTGAGTTTCTTCTTATGAAGTGATGTCATTCCATTCAAATTCATTATTATACTGACGTTTTTTCAGTGTATTCACATCGAAAGAAACAATCCAGTAGGGTCAGCTATCAAGTGCTTCTGTCCCGCACGGAATTTTATACTGACTCAAAAACCTAAAATTATAGAGATTAAACTTCACAGATTTGCCAGTTGTAAATCTGTTAATAACTTAAGTATGCATTCAAAATGTTGTATAGTGGTATGTTGTGGTGGTCATAGTGGTAGCGGATTTATAGGCATGTCAACTGCCGAATAGTTGCAAGACTGATAAAAGTTGCATACGTGGTCTGTAAATAAAATAATGAGACTGCCTGCATATCGCACGATCTGCAACACTGCAGGCTCGCCCTTCACGTGAAGGGTAGGTAAACGTCTTGTAGACTTCTAGCATGAGTTTCAACTCGCTAGCTTCACCACGCTAATTTTAGTGCGGTTTTTTGTGAAACAGTTTGTGTGTGCGTGCGCACGCGCGCGTGTGTGTGTGTGGCACGGAAATGGAAGAGCAGGGGAAACCGGCATTGAAACCTTCAGTAAACTGAAACATGCCTATGGGAAGCATGCTTTGTCGAGATCACAAGTTTTCAAGTGGTCTAAGGCATTTTCAGAGGGCCGTGAATCCATTAAAGATGAACCCCGCTTTGGAAAACCTTCAACTTCAAAAACGGATAACAATGTGGAGAAAGTGCGAGCCCTTGTGCAGTCAGACCGTCGACTCACAGTGCAAATGATTGCTAGTGAGTTAAATTTGAACCACACCACTGTCCATCAGATTTTAACACAGGAATAAGCCATGAGAAAATTGAGTGCGAAGATTGTTCCCAAAAACCTGACAATCGAACAGAAGGACAATCGGAAGGACGTGTGTCTTCATCTTCTGGAACGATCCAAAGTGACAGAAATTTCTTGAAGATCGTGATTACAGGTGACGAAACATGGATCTTTGAGTACGATCCAGAAACAAAAAGACAAAGTAAGGAATGGTACACATCTGCATCACCACATCCGAAAAAGGCGAGAATGAGCAAGTCAAAAATAAAATCCATGCTCGTCTGCTTTTTTGGTAGTCAAGGGATTGTCCATAAAGAATTTGTGCCTCAAGGACAAACTGTTAATCAGTTTTATTACCGTGAGATTCTTGAAAAACTAAGAAAACGACTTGTTCGCGTGCGACCAAGCATTGCTAACAATTGGATGCTCCAATTGGATCTCTGTGATCGAATTTTTGGCTAAAAATGGCATTCCTGTAGTTCCACAGCCCCCATACTCCCCTGATCTGAGTCCGTGCGCCTTTTTTTTTTTGTTCCAAAAACCAAAGTTTTACCTTAAAGGACGCCATTTTGGGACGGTGGAAAACATCGAGAAGGCTGTAACCGACCAACTGAAAGCTATTCCGGTTAGCGACTTCCAGAGCTGCTACAAAGAGTGGTAACAACGTCTCTGGAGATGTGTAGCCACCCAAGGGAACTATTTTGAAGGGGACAGACTCAATTTGTAGTTTAAAAATAAATACAAAGTTATATTGAATCAGTCTCATTACTTTATTTACAGATCGGAAGTGTCAGTGTCTCATAAAACAGCTAAAACATAACTAAAATCTTTGGAGTCATGACACAGTATTTCACTGATTGTGCCTGGCAGGCAAAACCACACCTCTTTGTATACCTTAACAATCAACCAATGTGTGGCACACTGTGGAGTACACTGTAAGGTGCACATATATGAGGGGAGGGGGGGTTCCACATATAAAAGGTGGTCATGTGGCTGACTTTCAATCGGTTCATGAAAGGTGGGATGACAGGAAGACCTCCATTTTTGCATTACTAGTTTTACCCCCCAACTCATAGCTTATTACTTCAGGTAATATTCCAGTTCCCTTTGCCATTTGGCCAAGACAGACGAAGGGCAGTTCAAAAATTTAAATCTAAAACATTAGGTGAAATGGCAACTGTACAGCAGTATTAGCTGCCTTGGTGTCATTGACACCTGTGTCACCTGAGATCCAAGATATGTATTTCTTTCTGCCACTTTGGACTTAGTAATTTTAATGTAAATATAAAACACGGAGAATTGCTGTGATGTAGGCTGGAAAGAATTAGTGTTAAAAACTGGTGTTTTTGTAAAAACACTTAAATTAATATTGATAGCACAGATGCCATCTCAGGGCATCAGTGTATGAGTGGAAGCTTGTATACATCAAAGCTCAGACATAACAGCTGTACAAGTTGAGTTACGTTATGTACACATAACTACTACACATCATGGTTGTCTGTTGTCAAACTATGTCTTTGACTAAAAGTAATTGATTAGGATTCGTTTAATACAGCTTCACCATATCTGCATTAAAATTTAATATTTGAAATGATCTTTGCCAATATGAAATATTTGTGCCATTGCTTGCTTGTATTCTCAAGGTGAATTCCTTGTTCTGGTCACACTTAAAATATCTTAAAAAAAGTTCTTGATGCTAACAGAATTTAATGTAGGTTCATAAGCTTTGCAGAATGGGTTACTCTAATTTTGATATGAAGTGCAAACTGATGTGGCATCCACAAGAATGCATCTTCCCTGGCACATTTTACAGGTGGTGGTCTATCATTCATTGAGCGATTGAGAGCAAAGTGGCTTTCACGAGAGTACACGTAACAAATATGAGTACTTCGTAAATATTTTAAATGGTATTTTTCATTTTCAGGGACAATTTTGTAGTTCGGTGTACTAAAGCAGTAAATGGTGGTTAATTTGCATGACTTATCAAACGAGAGTGTGTTTTTTATTTGTTTTCTCCTTCGACAGTTCCTGTGTAATGGTGTGTGAAGGTGAATGATAACGTCATCATCTTCTGCCATCGGTACTCTACACTGTACATGCAACAGTGAGCAGCTTCGTTGCATCTGTTTGGATTGCCTGTATTTGTTATCATGTAAATACTGTACACTCGATTTATTTTGTGTGAATTACATGTGACAGAGACACAGTTCCGTTGTTCATGGTCACAGGCAGCTTACCACAAACTTTGCCACGTTTAGTTGTCACTGGAGACAAGCGATTATTCGGTACTGGCTTGTATCTAGTAATTAGCGATACTTATTTATGTGCACTACATCTAAAACATTTGTCTCTCTGAGTGCGTCATATATATGAATGGAATAATACCACCAACTGATGTGTGTTGTACAAATAATGGTTCAGGTGTTTTGTGTGTCTGGCGATACATTAATTCCATATGTGTTATCGGATCTGTTGAGTTTAATTGTGTACCACGTACAAAACATACTCTCTTTGATACGTTTTTTAAATGTTATTCTGAAAAATATAATCATGAGGGTCATTGTATATCGGTTAGTACTGTTGGCTCATATTCGTGAGGCCCTGCTTTAAATGTTGTATTTACTAAGCATAGCGAATTGTTTGTCATAATCCCCCCAAATGAATACTATTATAGTTCCTCGCTTAGACGAAGTCCAAGTTCTCCTTTATCCTGTACAATAGAGCCTTTCGTAAGGAGATAATAGTCACTCACCCAGTCGAGATATTCCTGTCCTGTACTGCACATGAAGTCTCATTACTCTGTTCAAGTTTATGTTCTTGCGTTAGCATGTGAGAGGTTTCACACCCATATGAAACATTCAGAATTCTAATTTGCTGTATTTTGGATTAGTGTTTCATTTTTAGGAATCTTCGCAAGCAACTGCGTCCATCCGCCTGCCTTTTTCTGCACGGAGCAGTTCGAATTCCACCGAATTTCTTGAAATTGTTGTCTTACCATAACGTTTTTTACTGCACCTTGTCGACATTTTTCATTTTTGTCAAAAATCGGAAGAAAATGAAACTATATGAATACCTACGGTTTTGTCAAATAGCTTACTTTCTGCGTTGGAAATACCGTAAATCCGTTGCTACAATACCGAGAAAGTATCTCCCATGCCAAAAAATAATTGACCTCAGTTTTTTAAATCTTCTGCTCAGATATGAGAAAATCATATGTGTTGTGTAACCATGGAAATATGCATTTAAACCCCGCTCTTTCTTCCTTCAAATTATTCATGAATTTCGAATTCAAGGAACGTAAAAGAGCCTCCAGAAATGTTACATTCCGCGGGCATTCATTTCGTCTCCTGTTATAAAGCAGGAAGCCGAACAGGGAACTGAAAGGTATCAAGCATCCCCTGAACTCTTTCAGCTGTTAATCTTGTGAGTTACAATTTATGTTTCTTACTGTCGTTTGCAGCTATCTGAACTGTGCCATAGATAGCTGTCTTCGTGCTACGATTTTGACCTTTAGTTTGTTAATAAAATATTAATGTACACTTGGTTATTCTGTTTTCAGCCTCTTCACTAGCATCTTATATAGTTTATCTGGTTTTTTTTTGTGGTATTAATAATAGCCTACGCTAGTGTCCTTCAACAATTCCTTTATTTTTTTAATTTCTTGACGATTAGTGGCATATTTTTAATCGGATTTGAATACCATGATAATCTGATATCAGTCGGAACGAGAAATGCGTCAGATATTCACGTGTATTGACTGTCATATGCGTTTCCTTTTTGCATCTTTTGGTTAACCTAAATTGTTATGCTCAAGCTTAACCGTATGGCTGTCACAATGTCTCATTGTTCTGTCATTTGCAGGCGCGTTCGCAAATCAGTTGCGAACAGCCACTACTGACCTCATGTCTGTCTGTATGTATCACAGCGAATTACAGGCTGCAGCTTTTCGTGAAAATTTGTATTGGATATTTTGATTAAATTGTGTATACCCCTTACCATTTTGGTTAAGATCGGAAAAAACATTTACAGACACTTCACATGGTCTACGTACCTTTTAGAGCCTGCCGTTACTGATTTTCATCTTGTGAAACAGTCTGTGTTCCTGTGAGGTGGGTTACAAGCTGAGGTCGCAGAAACATTTAGTTATCGAGCATGATCGAATTTTCGACGTGTAATTGATGCCCATTTTAGTTCCGCCGCTCACGTTATCTCGATGGTGATAACAAATCTGTTATTGGGATGTACATGTTTCATTTTGTATTAAAATACTCAAGAGTTTTTTTTCCGGACTAATTGAGGAGCAATGTCAGAGCGATCGTACCAGAAGTGATACGCTCTTTTGACATTCCTGACTAGTTTCTTTAGGATTCGGTGAGTTCAAAATACCTGTTCAGTGGTTGATCTAGTACAGCAGAAATCACGCTGATGACCACTTGTAATGTAGGCTGTGCGTTTGGAGCTATCCTAGAGGAATACGTGTTCAATAACAAAGGCGCGCACCAAAATTTTTTACTGAGAGGAGAGAGCTTTCCTGAACCTGAGGCTAAATATAATTTATGTTTGACATAAAGAATTATGTTATAACAAGACAGGCAGTGTAAGTATAACCCAAGATTGAGACGCGTTTTTTCGACAATTGTTGCAGTGGAAAAGCAATTCCTATTACGTATGCCGAGTGTGGGTTTGTAACCTTAGTTACGCAGCGTGCAGTTTGCCATATTGTCATCTATGGCTTGTCCGGCTCTACTGTATTTTTCCATGTTATCTCATAAACGGCAACATTTTTTAAGAAAACGTTATTGAACATAAAATGTTTTTTATATTTTGTTTACAACTTATGTATGAAACATTTCTTATTCTAAAGACCGTGAAGATTAGGCGTAGTGAGTTACTATCATTACTTATATATATATAAATGAAGTTGAAAACAGTGTTATGTTACTGTAATGCATGTATATGACGTGAATTTTAGGCGTGTTCGCAAAATTGCGAAAAGCGACCGTTAGCTTCATCAAGTCCGTCCGTCTACATGCAACAACTCGGCTACCACTGGACGGATTTTCATGGAAATGATATGAGTATTTTTAGAATATCTGTCGAGCAAAATTCAAGTTTCATTACAATCTGACAAGAATAGCGGGTACTTTGCATGAAGACCAGTATACATTTTTTATCATCAGTTCTTTTTAGAAAGAGAAATGTTTCGCACATAAGTTGTAAAGAAAACAAACCATGCATTTTATGTTCGTAAATTTTTTTTCGGAAAATGGAGCCATTTATGACGTAATATGGAAAAATATAGCAGAGCCCAACAGACCACTGATGACTTTATGGCGCATGCGCATTCCATGCTGGATACCTAAGGCTGCAAACACACACTGTTGGAAAGGGCAGTACTTAATGCTTTTTAATTACAACGTGGGTGCACGAACACGCCTCACTGTGACGTTCTTCATACGTTTCCTGTCTTTTAATTTCATCCTTGTCCTAGACTTTTTATTTTATTTTTGGAAATTGGGAGGAAGCGTACGTACTATAAAGGAAAACGCAGACGCTTTGGTAGTGGCTAGTAAGGTGACTGGACTAGAAGTAAATGTTGATAAAACTAAGTACATTGTCTTATCTCGAGATCAGAATGCAAGACGAAGTCACAGTATGAAGAGTGATAATAGTTCCTTTGAAAGGGTGGAAGAGTTCAAATATTTGGGAACAACCTTAACAAATCAAAGTTCCATTCAGGAAGAAATTCAGAGCAGATTGAAGTCAGGGAATGCTTGCTGTCATTCGGCGCAGAATCTTTTGTCTTCCAGTTTGCTATCCAAAAATTTAAAGATTAAGATATACAGAACTATAATATTGCTTGTTGTTTTGTATGGGTGCGAAACTTGGTCCCTCACATTGAGGGAGGAACTTAGGCTGAAGTTATTTGAGAATAGGGTGTTGAGGAGAATATTTGGGCCTAAGAGGGACGAAGTAACAAGGAAGTGGAGAAACCTACATAATGAGGAGCTTAATGATCTGTACTCCTCACCCAGTATTGTTGGGGTGATAAAATCGAGACGAATGCGATGGGCGGGACGTGTAGCGCGTACGGGGAGAGGTGAGGTGTTTACAGGATTTTGATGGGGAAAACATAAAAAAAGAGACAACTTGGGAGACCCGGCGTAGATGGGAGGATAATATTAAGATGGATCTGCAGGAAGTGGAATGTGGGGGTATGGACTGGATCAAGCTGGCTGAGGATAGGGACGGGTGTTGGGCACTTGTGAATGCGGTAATTAACCTTCGGTGTCCATAAAACGCGGGGAATTTCTTGACTAGCTGCAAACCTGTTAGCTTCAAGAAAAGAACTCTGCTACATGGAGTAAGTATGTATGTATTATGTAATCCCATTGTACTAGTCATCATCCGCTTCAAATGGCTAATTTAGGCTGAAGACAAAAGTTTGGTTTCATCGAGTAAACAAACCTTTTTTTTATTTAAGATTTTGGGGGGGGGGGGTTGCAATTGCCCGTTAGGACCCATGTCCTTTGGGGGCACGCCTGTGGTAACATCGGTTCGAAGCTGTTACAGAGTTACGGATATAATGTTAATACTTGTTATTCTGTTATTTTTGAAACTGGTTACGAAAGAAACGGATGTCACGAGTAAACGACAGTATTTCCGTCACCGCTTTTGCTCAAATTTGTAGTTTGCCTTAGGAGAGACAGTACCGCTCATTGTGTATTGTTATTCTGCTAAGCTTAATGTACTTGTAGCTGGAATACCAACAGCCTGTAGCCACTGTAAAAACCTTCACCGCTTACATACTCGTTTCGATACATATATCCGTGTCATCATGACTTCTCCTCTCCAGTCATCGTTTGTTGCTTTACATGTGTTTGGCATCATTACATTCTACTGTGGCGGGTTTGTTGTGATTTTGTACCCACCTCTGTTTTGCGCGTACATTTAAATCATTTTCACTCCTGTTTTACTTAGTCTGTATCGTTCTCAGTATTAACTGCAATTTTGCGTTGGGTTTTTCGTATAGATATGTTTTGTGGTGGCTGTTTCTGGTTCACTGCTTGTTTGTTGTGGTTCGTTCTTCTTGAATCTAATTGTGGGCGGCGGAAAAATGGACTTGATAATTCCAGTGGTACTGTTAGAGGGTGGGGAGTTCAGTGAGAATGCAGGTTCTCCAGATTCAGATTGATGTATTGTGCTATGGTGGTATGACTTTTAATTAAATTACGAATTTAACACGCGATAAAGGAATGAATACGTTAAAAATGTGATCTGCTGCAAGAAAGAGGAATAGGTTCTATCGCAATCGAACAGGTGTTAAAAAACGAATGTCTTGTGTGTAATATAGGCGTGAATTCATGGTATCAGAAAATAAATTGAGCCAATAATCCTAGTTGCACTCACAGGACAACATACACCTTCTGAACATGTGATGGCATTCCAAGGCTTAACGTGAGAAAACTGAGTTTAAACCAAGTTTCGCCGCTAAGCAAAACGAGTGTGAAGTCCATTTCTCTTTCTTGCTTCCCTCAGATGCACAACACCGAAACATCTG
>Ga0131853_10015233_pt1 | contig 14076 bp, 15 predicted proteins | sample TergutLab28metaG_FD_92764 | JGI IMG/M metagenome (GOLD analysis project Ga0131853, IMG submission 92764) | Labiotermes labralis P1 segment gut microbial communities from Petit-Saut dam, French Guiana - Lab288 P1 (version 2) (version 2) | ecosystem: Host-associated > Arthropoda: Insects >... | reverse complement strand
TTGAGCAAAATTGTAATAACCTGAAGATGGCCACTATTGGCCGAAACATGTAGTTATTTTTTGCTATTAAATACCATCATAAATCCATACTACCATAGTTGTGGTTTCATGACTGATATTTACTTCACTATTAGTCTTTAGTCTTTTCTACACACAACAGGGATGACACACCTCAGAATTATCCATTATAACATCCTACAAAACACTTGATCTTTTCTAGTTGCTATAGTAACAGCTGTAATCCGTGTAGATCACAAAATTTCTGCATATACACCATTCATGCACTGAAATGTGACAGGAATCTCTTTAGTACAGTCAGCAATAAAGTGTGATTACAGCCATACCAAAATTCCTGTCAAATTTCCATCCTGCCCATAGTATTTTAATTCTTCAGCTCCTAGGCCAGCAGCAAATGAAACTACAGTAAAAGAAACTGCTAGAAACATCCCTTTCTTGATTATCAAAGTTTTATTTATTTACCAACTGATGCACCAGTGAGTTGTCATAAAAAAAATAAATATTAAAATTGACATTAAAATTTACGTTAAAATAGCTCCGACATGTTTCGGTGTTTCACCATCATCAGGGAGCAGTCTACTGCCGAACGCTGCAACATACAGACACCAATAAGGACTGAATAATACGCAGCCACACCACCACCGTATTAACTACACACTGATGTATTTTAATGGACTATTTTAACAGCTGTAACTTTAGTAAGCACAAATCAATGCGCTCCCTGATGATGGTGTAACTGTAACACCAAAACATGTCTGAGCTGCTTTAATGTAAATTTTAATGTAAATATTAATATTTATTTTAAAGACAACTCGCTAGTGCATCAGTTGGTGAATAAATAAAACTTCGACAATATCAAGATGCTGCACGGTACGAATGTGGAAAAAAAAAAAGAATCCCTTTCCTGAGTTATGAGAAAATAGAATTTAAGACTTCTGTTATAACCTTTGTTCTTTTGTTCGATGTAGCTGATAACTGCCATGGAAGAAACCCTGTGTGATACTTGTCAAGTTGCCAATGAAGGACAGCTCCACCTGATAGGTTACATTTTTCTTCAAACTGTCTGTCAGAGATATAACATACCACTGTTTTGAAGGTTCCTTCTTTGTGCTGGAGATTGTAAGAGGCATCAATGAGGATGCAGCAGACCTTCAAGAAAGATACGACCAATGAATACGAAAATTCAAAACACAAAAAAGTTGAAGTCAGTATAGGGACTGGGCTACAGGCTGTAAGATCACAAGCTGATCAGATGATACACTATACTATACTATACTATACTCATATGAGGGCACCGAAACGGGGCCATTAAGCTTCCTGTGTTTTTACTTCTTGTATTTTTAGAATCTAAACATCTTGTGTTATTATTTCTTGTGCTTTTAGAATTTACTGTAAGACGTACCTTATTATGTAATTATCTTATGTACATATTACAATAGCAATATGACAAACTCTATATCCTATATGTTGTTTGACCTTGTAAATGGATTGACAGAATGCATAATAAATGAATGAATGAAAAAAAGCTGGATTTCTGGCAGGTGCAAACGGTTTTCCTTTGCTCCAGAACGATGAGATTGGTTCCAAGGCCCAGTCAGCCTCCTATATCACCAATGAGGGGTTTGTTCCTCAGGGCTAAAGCAACCAAAGCATGAAGATGATCACTCATGTCAACCTACTACCAAGAATAGGGGTAACTGGAGCAATAGCACAACACTACACAACACTGCTTTATGTATCATGAAATGAAGCACTGCATAAAAGGTGTAAGCCAATTATTGTGTCTGAAAGGCTGTAGCACAAAGCATTGTACTGATGTGGCTGATACATTAAGGTGAACTACAGCCCTCCCAAAATATGAAGGTCGAAATTTGCAAATCTGACATTCTTAATTCATTTCCTTCTGTATCACTGTGCACAAGTAAGTTCATTTACTTACGTATCTGGTAGGTGTGAATGTGCGTCAGATTAAGCACCATGCTGTACGTGGTGGTAATACTGGCAGGATATGAGTGGAAGTGTAATACTAAAGTGACTCTTAAATAAATAGTATGGGAGGGTGCAGACTGGATTAATCTTGTTCAGGATAGCTAATGAAATAATACAGCGATATTTATTACCGTCCAAAACACAACACGAATAATCAACAACTTGTAAAAATTGTTGAAGAATAAGAGACCAACTTGATGTCGCTAGTTATTAAGTTTTATTTCACTTCTTCTATGCTCAACATGTTTCGGATATTAATACATCCATCATCAGGAGCCTGCGACTTTTCTGTTGTATCACCACATTGGTCATGTGTTCTTGTTTCGATGTGTGTTGGGAGTTTTGGTGTGGCTGGGTTGGGGTGGTATCCGTGTAGCTGCCACACCGAAACTACAACACACATCGAAACAAGAACACACGACCGGTGTGGTGATACAATAGAAAATTCGCAGGCTCCTGATGATGGATGTATTAATGTCTGAAACATGTTGAGCATAGAAGAAGTGAAATAAAACTTAATAACTAGTGACATCAAGTTGGTCTCTTATTCTTCAATTATCACAATGATGCACGGTCCAATATACATAAGAACTTGACAAAAGTTTGTCATTAACTCTTAGGCCTAAAAGTTAACAACAAAGTTTTGACAAGTTGTTGATCATGCGTGTTGTGTTTTGGGACGGTAATAAATATCACTGTATCATTACACACAACGGGATGGTTCATATTAAAAAAAAATAATGAAACATTAGCTTACCAAGAAGGACTTAGCATAACAGTATTAATTAGGTAGCTGATGTTTCATTGGCAATAAAAATTGACTTCACCATACTGGCAATAGCAGCTTGTAGTACTGAAGACAGATATACAACTGCCAGAAACTGGTAATAGGGGAACTGCTCTTTATCCACCACCTCGTGTCCTGAACACAGCGCAATGTTATTAACGCTGCATCTGTTCGCATGTTCAGGCAGTGGGTGGGAAGGACGTTCCCTTCAGAATAAGATAATCATGAACTTAGGTGCAACACAATACTGCCAGCACCATGCAGAACTGACCCACAGCTGCTTCAGACAAGCAGTGAAAGTAAAAGCGAAATCCTTCTTGTACTTCAGACAAGCAGTGAAAGTAAAAGCGAAATCCTTCTTGTACATGTCATGAAGGTGACTGTTAAGTTTCATGCCCTGGTTGCTCTGCTCCCATGGAAAGAGCCTCTGTTAATCACTAAACAGGAGGCTGGGTTGTCCCCGGAAATGGTATGGATGCTATGGGGGACAGAAAAGTCTGTTCTCCATGTTGTGAATTAAATTTCTTTGGCAGTTCAGTCTGTAAACTAGTCACAATACTGACTGACTGACTGACTGACCCTGTAAATACAATTATCTTACTTTACACAGGGAAGTGGCTAGGTGACAGTCATACTTCATGATAACTTTGCTTATATTACTGACCATATTCCTTCTAATCTGAAATGATATTTATGTAATGCTCTTAAATACACATCTTGTGGATGTGCAGGATTGTGTAGATGTTAGTATTCACAGCACATTTGTATCACATTAAAAGGTAAAGCAATCCCATTACAGGCCTGGACAGGACCTGAGGGTTCCAGGAGGTTGAGGCTCCCAGATTTCAAGACATTCAACACACGAAGACGGTAAGTTTGTCAGCCCTACGCACCGGCCGCCTTTACCCCCCAGGAAATATTCCTGGTACTCAATTCTGTTAAGAGTCTGAGTCAATCCCAGGGGCATAATGCGGCTGGAAGGATTATGCCAATGGAAAAGTCCAATGACACCATTGGGAATGAAACCCGTGACCTTTCAGCTTGTAGCGCAGTGCCTCAACCAACTGCGCCACCGTATGCCCCCCATGTTACATTAAAGCAGAGTATTTATCTCAGTATTTAACCAACTTGATGCACAAAATTTGTTTCACAGTAAGTTTTAATTCATGCCTCTACATGTTTCGAGCACATGTGCTCATCATCAGGAGGTATCATCACACCTATAGGTGTGATGATACCAGAGGCTATGTAATGCAATTTTGACCTCCTGATGATGAGCACATGTGCTCGAAACATGTAGAGGCATGAATTAAAACTTATTGTGTAACAAATTTTGTGCATCAAGTTGGTTAAATACTGAGATAAATATACTGAGATGCACGGTCAGCAAAATGTCAAAATTAAAGCAGAAGTTAAGGTTGGCCATACTACCTAGTTTCAAATGGCACAGTACATTCAAGTTTCCACATACCAATTTATAACACACTGAATATTTAACACTAGCCCTAATTTTTGCTGTTGCTCAAACTGACTCCATGCTTTGGTTAGAAGAAGCAAGTATTATAGCCCTTACCCTTGGTCATTGAAGGGACGATCTCGTTTAACGCTGGGATCTTCCAGTTTCAACGAAGGAGGCCCTCCTCCGAGCTGTCTGACTGTCACCTCAGAATGTGCTATTTGCAGGTTCTCATCGGCATGCAATGTTATGGCATGTGTTGCTTTGTGACATGTTACGTTAATGCGTACACAGCCTGTGAAGTAACCCTCCTCTGGGAATGGATGAAGTTCTAAATGGTACGCATCTGGCAACACATTCCTTGGTAAATTTGAGTCATCAGCATGCTCATTAGCGTACGTCATGTCAACACTTCGTCTTGATGCAGTATGTCCTGTAGAACGCTTATCTTTATCATCTTGTAGGCCTCCAATAGATGACTGAAAAAGGTTAGCAGGAATTTTAACAGGGGGTAAAGGAATGAAATTCTATTATTCTACAAAAAAAAAATTTATTCAATGTTGAAGTCTTCTGGGCTCTTACATAGTTACTGGCATTTCAGAGAAGTAAAGTACCTCTAAAATTACTCAATTATTATACCAACTACTGCACATATATAAAATTTATAAAATTTACACATTAAAACACTAAAAACGCTCCAACATGTTTCGGTCCTAGGACCATCATCGGGGAGCTATATCGTCCTTGCTAAAGTTACACTATAAAGAGTCACATTAATTTCACTGTACCAGTTGGGTATTGTGGCAGCATGCCGTGTTGTGTAATGTTATGTTGTGAAGAGTGCCCTGCTATGGATGTGCATTGTGTGCTTCGTTGCGTGATACAGGGCACTCTTCGCAACATAACACTACACAACACGGCATGCTGCCACAATACCCAACTGGTGCAGCGAAATTAATGTGACTTTTTATAGTGTGACTTTAGCAAGGACGATATGGCTCCCTGAAGATGGTCCTAGGACCGAAACATGTCGGAGCGTTTTTAACGTTTTAATGTGTAAATTCTATTAATGTTATATATGTGCATTAGTTGGTATAATAATTAAGTAACTCAACAACATGCATGGTGTAACAACGGAAATACCTCTAAAATATCAGTAACTATACGAGTCACCGTGGAGTTAATACCTCAGAAGACATGAATCTGCACCAATAGAGTTGTCTGTGCCTCCAATATAATAAAAATTCGCCGTTAGCAGTCAAATAGGCATGATAAAATCCATTCTTCTCTCTGAGGCACTTCATTTTGTTCAAAGTGTTATCCGTACTCAGCGTCAGCTTAGTACGACTGTCACAATTTCACTTGAGGTCCATAATTTCCAGGGTTCCTGCTGGATCTACAAAGTTTTTATGGTGGCAGGGTGTTGCATCTCACCAGGCAGTTCTGTACTTTATGTTACCTCCTTCTGTGGCCAGGATGATGAGTTAAAAGATTTGAAAAGAATAAGTCCAATGGAATGACTTAGAAAAAATATGGTTTGCCAGGTACAGGGAGCTGGCAATAAAAAAGAAGAGATCTGGCATGACAATATAAAGAGAAAATTGTGTAAAGATAGAGGAAGAGAGACTTTTCAACCTCTGACGAATTTGAAATGTAAATGGCGCTAGAACGTGAAGTGGAAAGCATGATAAAAGATTTCTATCTGCCCTGATAAATTTAATACACATACAGGGGATTTAAATAGATTTATTGTGAGACCCCGGAACTAGACAGATTTTAATAAAACTGGATGCTACCTGACTTACATATATTTTGTATACTTCCCTCTGATTGTGTCTACATATCAGCAAGTCTCAGTATATGAATAAAACAGCCACCTAAGCATCAGTCACAATAAGTTAAATTCTAATACTGTAACAATAAAAGCCATACTTCCACCTCTCATGAGGCCAGTCCATGTGGAGATATCAGCGGACACAGTAGCACTGTCACTGTGTCTACCGATGACAAACACTCAATTTTTTTTTTTATTTATCACTGTGGCAGGATGCCTGTACAGGTGGTGATATCAAACTTCTATGTGGTCACTGCCTCTGTGATTCTCACACCTTCTTTACAGTGTCATCCGTATGAGCACCAGCCCTTTATGTTACTCTGTTCTTCGGGCTGAAGCTGGAGGATTTTTAGAGTTTAGTCACGCTCTTCTTCAAAATTATTATTTCAGACTAGTGAAGGTTGATTACCAGACACTTTGCCTGGTGATGGGACCAAGAAGTTTTGTTCCATTTTTGTATCATCATCTTCATGATCTCTTGTCACAGGCCTTTTCTTCCCGGTACTTCTCTTGAACCAGCGGTGATCCCCACTGCTCACGCTTCAAGCTTCACACTGCAGTACTTTCCATATTATGTGTGATGTTCCAAGTATAGCTGTCTTTTGTAGTGAGTCTATCGAATGTTTTCCCCATACAGCTTCCACATTTTTCCATAAAATGTTTGTTACACTTCCAGTGGCCCCAATTATTACTGGCATAATCCTGCATTTTGTGTTCCACATTCGATGTACCTCTATACATAAATTACTCTATTTTAGCTTCTTTTTCACTTCCTTTTGCACAACATTTCTGTCTGTGGGTATCGACACATCTACCAGTACGTGTGTTTTCTCTTTCTTGCTTTTAATTATTATATCTGACCTATTTACAGTAACTTCTCTGTTTGTGTGTCTGTGTGTACCCACTGATCCCATAACACCATCACATCTTCATGTTTACATATTGGTTTGGGTATGTGTGTGTGTGTGTGTGTGTGTGTGTACCATCTGTCTGTTGTTTCGATGCCTGGTGCCTTGCATTTTGTTGTTATTGTTGTTATTATTATTATTATTATTATTGTTGTTGTTAATTTATTCTCCCCTATCAGTTATTTGGAGATGGTAAGTCAAGATCTCAACAAGAAGTCAAAGTCATTTACCCCAGCACTGTACAAATGTTGTGTGCAGTGCCCATTTGAAGTGATCTTACAGTCCACAGCTGACCTGGGAAGAAGCCAAAAGTTCTTCATAACTGTTCCTAATGCTCCAATTATAACTGGCACAATTTTTGTCCTCACTTTCCACATCCTGCCAGTCTCAAGCCTCAATCTCCAGGTTTTTTTTTGTAATTTCTTAATTTTTCAGTTTCTATCGTGTTTTAACTTTTAAATCGTCTGATATGGCTAGAGTGAGCAGCAGGCAAATCTTCTTCTTTTTATCACGCAGTACTGTTCAATCTGTGATAACTGATACGTCCCACATAACTGTGGTAATGTTGACATTAATGACTTTACCAGTATATTTTATGTTTATTGGACCGTGCATCATCTTGATAGTTGAATAAAGAGAGACCAACTTTATGTCACTTCCTTTATTATTTCATTATTCATTCCACATGAACAGACCAGTAGTGCTTCAACCTGCAACCGGATACCACACCACCCCAGCCAAACCACACCATAACACCAATATGCATCGAACCAGAGCAATACAACCCATGAAATAACACAACAAATAAGTCGCAAGCTCCTGAGGATGGACGTATTAACATCTGAAACATGTTGAGCATTAAATAATGAAACAATAAAGCAAGTGACACCAAGTTGGTCTCTCTTTATTCAACTATTTCCAGTATACGTTCAACTTGTCAGTAACCTGTAACCACATACGTTTATTACACATCGTCCAGTGGATGTGAACAGCCACCTTATTGTGTCCATTTGAGTATTCAGACGGCGCAGGTGTGGTCCATCCCGCAACAATTAAGTTTTATGTGTTCTTCTGCCAAACAACACATTCTGCATTTACTATCAGCTGGTTGCGTTATGACTTTCTTCTGATGATAACACATGTTCGGTGCCTGATCTTGGGCTGCTAATATTAATCTCTCCATTTCTTCCTTTAGTTCTGAGTCACATAATCACACCAGAGATTTTACTTTATCTGCAGATGGTCTTTCAAGCTTCTGGAAGAATTGTCCATGCATTGGTTACTCTTGAGTACTTCTATCTTCTCATTTTCACTGCTGACCTTAAGTTGAGTCTTGATATTTTGGGAAGCAGTTTCTTCTTTCATATAATTTTGTTTTATTAGCTTTACTTCTTTTTGCAGAGAGTATATGGCTTTCCTGCCTTCATGTTATTGCACTAATCTGCTAAGTCTATCTTTGGCTTCCCCGATGTACCCACTGAGACCAACAATAGCAGCATTATATATGCACTCCAGTTCGACTAACACATGTCCACCACTTTACCTTTTGATGTAGAGCCTATTAATGTCTGCCTCTGGGTGGAGGATTCCTTCAATAGTCAGAAGGTGTCTAGTTTTTCAATCTACCTTCTCAATTTCTTGTCTTAACCAGTTGACTAATCTGAAATAGCACACTACGACTGGTACAGCTAAGGTGTCGACAGCTGTGATATTGTTCTTCGAGTTTAACTCTGTCTTGAGAATTTGCCAGACCTGACAGTAATAAATATTCCTTCACTAATTTTGACGTTTTGCTGACCGTGCATCTCAGTATATTTATCTCAGTATTTAACCAACTTGATGCACAAACATAGCATGTTTACGGTAAGTAATACACAGTAATCACACCCGAAAAATTCGCACATAAATTTCATTACTATTTGCTCATATTTATAGAATTGTATTTTAGTAATTTCAGACCACTCACTTGTTTCAGTGTGATGATACCAGAGGCTGTGTAATGCAATTTTGACCTCCTAATGATGAGCATATGTGCTCAAAACATGTAGAGGCATAAAATAAAACTTATTGTGAAACAAATTTTGTGCATCAAGTTGGTTAAATACCGAGATATATTCCTTCACTAGTTTTGTCCTTCATTTGATTGCTGTCAATACCTTCCCTTTCTTTTATGCTCATATTTGTTCAGGTTTTGTCAAGCTCCATGGTTCATATTACTGTCTGGTTATTTAGACTAATGTTCTGGCTTGTTGTTGTTGTTGTTGGTGGTGGTGGTGGAGGTGGTGTAGTTGAAGAGAGTGTTCTTCTATGTACAAAAAAGCTTACACTGATGTGTGTAAAGCGCACTATACCATACCTGCATATACAACCTTCTTCCTAAAGACGAACCCTCAGGTTTAAAACATGTAGAAGACATAAAAAATTAAAATATTATTTAGAAAATTAGCATTTGGTCGGTTTATATTGTATAAGTGTCTTACAATGCGTGGTGCAAAAACATAAAAACGCATTACTTTAAACCAAAAAACCGTTAGCTCATATCGGGGTTCTGAAAAGGTACGACCAAAATGACACACACCAAAATTAACCCTCAAAGTCTGAAGTTCTAAATTCCAAAAAAAAATTTTAAAAAAAATCACTTCCTAATCCACACTGAACATACGACATCACGATCCTAAAGACCACTTTAGTTAATACCTTCCAGGGACATGTTCAATATATACAATAAAAATCATTTGAAACAACATGCAGTGTTTCTATCAAAGGTGATGACATTACAGTTATAATTGTGCTTTAACTGTTAAAAGATTAATGTTAATCTCAATTTTATATATAGAAATTCAGTTTTGTGCAGCACAGCAAACACCCTGAATTTCAGTTATAAAACCCAACCAGTTAAGGCTCTGTAGGGAAATAATCGGTGTCCTGATATCCACACAGAACTCACAAATACATTGTGTGGGCAGAATGTAGAATGTTTTAAAGTTACAGCTGATGGTATATGAAGTAACCACTGGTTCTTAAGAGGATAAGACAATAACAATAAGAAAAGAATGTATAAATAATCGAATATAAAGGTAAAGTGATCCCGTTACAGGCCCGGTGTGACCCAGAGGGTGGGTGGAGGTATAGCTCTACTCTTCCATGACCGCGGCACTAGAAAGGGGTGAGTGGTCAGCGTCACGCCCCGGCCGCACTTTACCCCCGGGAAAGACCCGGTACCCATTTTACAGGAGGCTGGGTGGGACCCAGGGCCGGTCTGGACAGGCAGAAAATCTCGTCGCCACCGAGATCGATCCTGGACCATCCAGCCCGTTGTCAGTCGCTGTACCGACTGAGCTACCGGGCCCACAAATAATTAAATATAATATAGTGTAAATGTAATATCTATACTCCATTCAGGAAACGGATGACCGCCAACGGTGGGAGTCCGAATCGGAATCGGCCACCTGTACCCACAGACAACCTACAATGTACACCTAGGAGTTATATACACAAGTAACATGCTGAGAACATAGGAAGTGAGTGAGGAGGTAGAGAGCAAGAATTCAGACCATAACTGGTGGAATTTCTTGATGTTATATAGGCAGAAGGGGACCACGGTAGCACAGTGGTTAAGGTGCTGTGCTACAAATCGGAAGGTCACTGGTTTGATCCCAGCTGGTGTCATTGGAATTTTTCATCCTTCCGATCGCAATATGGCCCTGGGGTCGACCCAGCCTTTAACGGAAATGAGTATTTCCTGCGGGTAAAAGATGGCCGGTGCGTAAGGCTGACAACCTGACCACCATTCTGTACCATTGTTATGTAATCTGGGAACCTTAACTTCCTGGAACCCTCTGGGCCACTCCAGACCTGTAACGGGACAGCTTTACCTTCATACAGGCAGAATGCGGGTGTGATGCACACAGATGTGTTTAATGCTTGGTGACCCAAGTATAACAAAATGCACACAAATGACTACACAGCTAAAAATGCTGTATGTGCCCTGGTGTTAGCTGTCACACATTTAAAGGGCATTACTGGACATTACACACTGCTCTGGCTTGCAAATGCAAGAGAAATGTTTACCTCGGAATGCGGTACTTTTCCAGCTGGACTGCCAACCGCTGTGGCAGCCAACAGCAGCACGGCTGTCATGTGAAACAGCATGGCTGCAGTTCCAATCTTGCGAACTTCCTACAAAACAATCCATATACATATAAATATCTGAAAAATATTTTGTGCAGAGATTTTTAAACAAATGCATATTTGTAAAATTAAAAAAAAAGGAGTGACATGCGCATTATTATGCTTGTCCAAAATTGTACTTTTCAAAATTTGAATTACAGTGTTGTTTTCGTTCTTTTGTGTGATGTCCCTGGCGTCTGAATTTTATGTGCCGACGTTTTGGAACACCCTATCTGTTATAGGTGGTGTCAGCTTACACCACCTATGAAGATGGAACAGACAGTGTTCCACAGTGTTGGCACATAAAACTCAGATGCCGGGGAATCACCCAAAAGAAAGAAAACAACAATCAGAACACAGCGTAAGTTCGAAATTGAATTACATTGTCCACTCTCGAAACCAAGAAAAAAACTTATTGTATCCACTGTAATTTTTTGGTTATGGAATTAACGTTCTGCTCACAGGGAAGAACATGAGTTGAACAGAGGAAACCTGCATGAGAATTTGAATAGTTACAAAAAGAAGCTTAACTGGGAAACACCCAAGAGGAAAGAAATGTTCACACAATTCCATGCAGCCAAGCTCTGCAGCACCCTATATGACATGACCAATACTATTTCAAACTCAGTCCTCATAATTCCACCCAGCCAAGGTCTACAGCAGTATATATATGCAATGACCAATACTATGTTAACTCCATTCTCATATAAATTTACAATTTGTAGCCAACATAACATGAGCCAAGCCTGTAATCCTCCTATCAGGCAAGTACGGCTCACAGATCAATGCTTCTGACTTGTAGTTGCAAGGTAACCAGATCAAATCTCAGACATGACAGACAATCATCAAGTTTCAGGTTTTCCTCAGACCCTCAAAGTATCACAACGTTACTTCAAATTACACTATGACAGCATCCTTTGACAATCTTTTCAGTTTAATATTTACTAATCACAATGCAATTCCATACTAATAAACCATAAATAAATATATGACAGTCCATGACACTTCCAGCACCTCCGATAAATTATTCGCGGTTATTACACAAAGCCTGAATGAAATGTATATTACAGAACTCACTCTCCCCAGCCTACCAATGTCACACTTGTAGGTACTGCACTGTCAGCTGTACTGATTGATCTACTAAAGACCCAGCTAAGTTTTAACAATAGCTTATGACCTCTACCAAGGGTATGCACTGTCAGATAGTAGTGGTGAAGTCACAGGCTTTATAATGGAATAGATGGGTTTCATCATCATCATCATCATCATCATCATCATCATCTGTCTCTTAATCTAATACCACTATCTTATGACGTCTGACAGAGGCTGACACATTCAACAAGCAAAATCTAACAAATGCTGATGTATCATACTGGCAGAAGATGGACAATTAAACAATCTAGGGTTGTCCAGCACACTGTTACAGAGGCAGGTCAGGCATGCAAGTTACATATCCTGCTAAAGCTTATCTGCCCCATCTAAAACATAACAAAAACACGTACCAAATAACTGGTAGTTACTTACTCACGTACCGCAAATGGTGACAATTGGATTAAGCGTTGGTTGCAAATTAATTTCATTAATTCAGGTTTGTCATCACTTTTGCATGTCACCATCTCGTAATGAATGCCAGCCACAGTCACACACACACACACACACACACACACACACACAGTGTGGGGTTTAAAATGACACAGACAAATAAGTTCATCGTCAATAACATGGACACTAATTGCAGCCATTTAAGTTCTCATCTTTTTCTGAGAGCTCCGGGAAATTTAATTCCAGCACAGATGGCATGAAGGTGAGTCACACTTACATCATTTGAGGGCAAGTTCCATTTAATATTTCACACTACATAACCGTGACTTGTTGAAAGGAATCAAAAGAAACGACGAATTAGAAGAATTAATGAGACATAAGAATATAATGAATCACATAAAAAGCACAACAATTAAGCTGGTTTGGCCATTTACATCAAATGCCAGAAGAGAGAATGGTTAAATTAGTATATAAGTGGAAACCGATGTCAATATGACCACATGGGAGATGACCAAAGAACAGATGGGAAGATGACATAAGAAATGACATGAAGAAACTGAAATTAAAGAATTGGATTAGCTGCATCCAGGATCGTAATAAGTGGAAATCATATGCTGAGAAGGCCAAAACATTCAAAGATACAAAAAGAAGAAGAAGAAGAAGAAGAAGAAGGAGAAGAAGGAGGAGGAGGAGGAGAAGAAGAAGGAGGAGAAGGAGAAGAAGGAGGAGGAGAAGATGACAACAACTTGTTCAAAAGGTAATTCTGAAAGCATAGTTATAGATGAAGGATTTTTATGCAGACCAGGCTTATTGATAAGATACTGGCTGTCTGACCTTACCATGCCTCAACATCATCACATCATGCAGTGTGCACCAAACACACTCAACGGTGTCGGATACTGTTAGGAACATTTCTGCATTCTCTTTGTTCAACAAACGAGAAAATATAATAAAATGGATAAAAGGGCACAGGATAAGCTGGTTAGGTCACCTAGAGAGAATGGAGGAGGATAGGATGCCCAAAAAGATCTTCACTCAAGAGCTGGAAGGGATGAGAAGAAGGAGAAGACCCAGGAAAAGATGGAAAGAGGAAGTGGAAAGAGACCTTCAAGTGCTGGGAATGAGAAGATGGAGAGAGTTGGTGGCAGATAGAAAAAAATGGAAGGACATTGTTTGACAGGCCAAAGCCCATAGTGGGCTGCAGTGCCAATGGAAGATGAGGAAGAAGAAGCAGAAGAAGAAGAAGAAGAAGAAGAAGAAGCAGAAGAAGAAGAAGAAGCAGAAGAAGAAGAAAAAGCAGAAGAAGAAGAAGAAGCAGAAGAAGAAGGATAAGAAGAAGAAGAAGAAGAAGAAGAAGAAGAAGGAGAAGGAG
>Ga0131853_10015231_pt1 | contig 14077 bp, 9 predicted proteins | sample TergutLab28metaG_FD_92764 | JGI IMG/M metagenome (GOLD analysis project Ga0131853, IMG submission 92764) | Labiotermes labralis P1 segment gut microbial communities from Petit-Saut dam, French Guiana - Lab288 P1 (version 2) (version 2) | ecosystem: Host-associated > Arthropoda: Insects >... | reverse complement strand
GTGGGGACCCGTTGCGCTGACCACGTGACACCCCTCTATCCGCAAAAGTTGGCACTAACTTCGCCGACCGACGGCGGCCGCTCTGTCGGTATAGTTCGCGTGCGGACTAAGGCCACGGAGTTATAGTTATAGTTATATTCATAATCGCCTTTAATGTAAATCATTTCGCAGCTTCAAAAATTAAACAGACCCATGTCACTTGTTGATTTGACAGCTCTTAATTTTGAACCGGTACAGCAAGATAGTGAATTCTGCTGAGTTGTGAAATTATGCTGTGGATGAAGGACTAACTATTTATGATCAGCTGACTTACCACTGCTTTGTTCAAAGTCTTGACTGACAAAGGAGTGTTTGAGAACATGGATAACTTATATGACGTAAATTACAAAAGCGAATTCTCCAGTGACGTTCATTGTACGTACCATTCATACCGTGTATTTCGATTCAATTAAACAAACGCTACTACAACTACTCTGGTTGTTGCAATATACACACAAGTGATAATTTACGTGGAAACTGCACAGGACTCACTGGGGCCTTCATGCATTTGCAACGGATAAAATACGATGAATCAGCACTTTGACAGGAAAATTAAAACTACCTGTCAAAACAAGTGGAACTATGGCAAGTTAGAGAGCAACTTAAACTGAAAGTATAAGTGATGTATGTAACGGCTCTAACGGCTGAGCCTTGTGTTACACGACGAACTCCGTTCCGCATATTAAGGCATAAACGTATCGACTTTTTTTTTACCTAGTCCACTCAATGGAGATAAGTTATAAAGGAAACAAGAATATTTGTGGTATAAAGACAAATCATTAATAAATGCGTCTTGAAGAGGAAAACTGGCATTTATTATCTTATGATTCGACCCACATCTCAGCAAAATTCACTGCATATATAAAGCACTGGTTTGTACTAACTGTAACAAGACTACTACCGTACGAAATCGGTCACAAAATAAGTTTACAAGGCATATATTCTGCGTTTATATTCAACCCCATTGAGACCAAATCACGTTTAATACTACAGGCATCCCATTACTTTTCAAAACGGCCCCGCGCCATAACTGAAGCATTTATCACATCTTGAGGCGAGATGTTCTATTTTCCTGCCGATACAAGTCCGTGTCCTATGTTATCGGACATCGTATCACAACTGTTTCCAGCTCGCTATCATCTTTAAACTGCTAACCGCTACATTCTTCTTCGGCGCTGGATTATAATAGCTCGGCGACGAACTCCCGTGACACCGTCAATATCAGTGACGTTCTTCAGTTACGAAATTATGCACCATGTAAATCTGTTTTCTGACCGACCTTCGCAGCATCCGGCGTTTGGCCGAAGCCCGTTAGGCTACTGCTAGCAGAAGCCCAACACATGTCCGAACAAGACCAGAACGGACGCAGCCATGGATTGCGTAACACGGTAAATGGGCCGCAGGACTCGCAACCTCAAAATTGTGGTTTATTACAATTTGTATTACCCCCTTCGTTATGCCTACATACTCGACGGCCTTACGGTAGCTCTCTGCAGGCTTACGTTGTTACGTAAGCACAATATACGTAACTAATGATGACTGTCGTTTTTGCTGCTAATGATGAATGAATACCAACCTGGCATGTCAAACAAGGTGCCGTAACTATGACGGAATTTCAGATTTCGTGTGCAAGAAGAAGAAAACTGCTGACAGAGAGTACGGTTTAAAGAGCAAAAACAATATCCGGTGTAAAGACAAACATGAAGATGGGTAAAGAGTAGGAGAAATCTGCTGCATCAGATCACAAAAGCATCATATCTTACACCATTCGAACAATGCGATTCAGTATTTCAGAATTATGAACAGGAACAGGGCAGACAGTGAAAAAAAGATGTGAAACCCATCCTACTGTCACTCGTTCCCAACCAAAGTATGATATTTTACCCCAAACACTTGTTTCCTACGGCAACCCTCCAAATTTCACGTCATCGCCACAAAATACACGCCGTTATTACGGAGTGACAGCAAATCGAGGGCTCCGGACACTGACTTTCCTTCATCCTAAACACATCGCTACAAGAGAGGATAAACTATCTGAACAACGCGTTCACATTCATGGCACATAGAATTTAAATGATACAAAGTCTAATCTTGTTTTCTAAACTTGCAAATGGGTTCAAAGAGTGACAGAAAGTGCGCATGCGCCTAGTGAGGATGCAGACGTTAACGCGCGCCGCAGTGCACGCATATTTTCATGTGAAGTGCTCATTAAGATACTAATATTTAAAATAACATTTAAATAGCGCTGCGAACTTACGTATAATTCGCAAATATCCTAACTTACGCAAGTTCGTATGGCGTTTCTGGATTTTATATACCCTTACAGACAGACGGACATAACGAAGGGAAGTGAACTTTCCTAAAAAGAAAACATCGATTTATTTTTCAGTCTTATGACGAACGATATGTGAGTACCTTCACAGTATACCAAACAAGACGAATTCCTGAAGCACATATTTCCAGTCGTAGACCTAAAAACACCACACTCAACCATGAACTTATTCACAATCGCACATAAAACAATGCTATGTAGCTCATAAACATACATGAGCACGGCAGACTCGTGGATCAAATTCTCCTTTGGTAAGAATTTTCCTGTTGTTTGCAACTGTAATCCACTACTTCAATTAATCGCTTCATTTGTCTTTTTTATCGCTGTTACTTATCACGATTCTGATTCGGTAACAATTAGATCACGAATACTATCAACGTACTATATCACTACAGGTCTAACAGCGAGTTACGTAAAATAGGGCTTTTATTTCACTGACAAAAAGCACAATTTGTTTCGACAACAACTTTCTGTGCATACGTCCGAAAACAATTCCCACTACAATCCGTTCCATCGTTTCCCAGATCAAACATGAGGAATGACACACAAAGACCACCCCTCCACTACACATATATTTTACAAATTTTTTTTTCAAATGTACGCATAATAAAAGTTCAAAGCGTGTCTCGTACACCACGTGTTCGACTTCATCCCTTGGCGGCAACAAGAAGCGGGTTCCCTGCTAGATCATCAACTGTACTTGCTATGGCGTCCCTGCCTGTCTGTTCCACTGCAATAGACATTCATGTATTTCAAACTGTAAGAAAACACTGACAATAACAAATTACAACGTGCAGACCATCTGAATGAACTCAAAGTTGCTATAAAATGTCCAGCTACTTCCAATGAAACAGCATGCCTGTTTAATGCAGTACAAACTGCACAAACATGTCCGATTAGTATCGCTGAAACTGTGCAAACCTCCCATCAATTCGTACGCTACCAAACTCTGGGCATCGGAAAATAAAATGGGAAAAACAAGTTCTTGCCGTAATCCATTACTAATAACAGTAGATGGTCATCAATATCATTCACTTGGTAGCTACTATAGCATCATTCATTGCATAACAAGAACGGAATGGTCATCAGTCACGCGGTAAACGCCCTCAGAACGGCATACGGTAAACGTCACAAAATACATTTAAGTGAACTGGTGTAAAGTGCTAATAGAAGGCATGACAACGAGAGAGGGTCATGAAGTCAAGGTACTTCAAGTTTTGTTTCATTATCTGGCGTAGGCCTACTTAACAAAGCAATGAAGACACTTCTGACGTAGAAGGCATGTCTGTCCTTCCGTGACCCAGTATCACCATCGGAAGAGATGCTCGCATGATACGTTGTCAGGATTTCATTATGGATATATTGCTGACGACAGCCCTTTCGGTTTTTATACCGTATACATTGGTAGGTTGAGACAGACATTTCGGAAGAACCTGCTACCTCCATCTTCAAGGATGGAATGACTGCGCACAGGCGGGTGTCTTAGATAACTGGAGGACGAGTCAATTGGGCGGGCTGTCCAAGGGACGTGCAAAGGGAGAGCTGTGAAATGGAAGCCAGGATACCGGCGTGCCCTCAAGATGCAAATGTCGCTAAGATAACGTGTGTGTGAAATTACATGATAAATACAGTATTTTCCCTGCTTTTAGCACATATGAAAAGTGGAAGTGATAAACCCAACTTACGAAGGTACAGACAAGGGATTATTGTCCCCGAAGGACAAAACCCTCGCGTCCTTGGAGAAAACTTCCTGGTTCCTTTCCTTCCGCCAGTATATTAGAGGATTTCCCGACTTGCTAACTGAGAATCCGTCCTCCCGATTAACTTTGTTGGGATCAAGATTAACCTCTATCGCTTTCCGTTTGAACCGTTCCCTGCTCCTGGATTCCGTTGCCAGGAATCTGGTGTTCTGCAGCATGCGATGATGGCAATCAATGTTGTGTTCCCACTGCAGACCTGTGCGCTTCGTAGTCACAAACGACGGAGGCGCTCGTCCAGCGCACACAATGTAGACTACATCACACTGGGGCAACCGAAATCCTAACCTAAATGCAACAAGAATCTTGGTGACCGAAATGTAAAAGCTGTGAGAGGGAAGGTAGTCATCCGTAATAGCGACATTATGCACAACGTATTACCCACGACAAGTGTACCGCAATTTGTCTACAATTCCTTTTTAGTTTACATACGCTAAATATTAGTATTATTTCTACACTAATACCAGTAACACAATAATAATAATATAACAAATACATGTACATATACCGCACATGAACAGGCTGTCATTAGTGTGTAGAACCAACTTCACATGCACTATTCTTCACACACACTGTCAGTTCTGCAACATGTTTTGGCACACCAAAGTGCCATCATCAGGGAGTCTTCGTAACTGTTATCGTAACACTGTCAAATGGTCCGTTGTATGATTGTGACTAATTTCACGGGCTATTAATGGTATTACTAACCCTAAACACTACCTATTCCATTATTTACTATGTGAACATAATTCCTGATTTGCGTCTTTTTTATTTACACCCACTTTTTTTCTGGAACGCAACCGGGGCGTAAAACAAGGACTGGGTGTACTTCATGCCTGACTTTGAGAAGGTACTCAGTGCGACGACAATGGGCTTCCTTGCTCTTCATTCACAACACCTTCGACCGTATCAGCGAAGTACTGTACAAACATGAACATGCCGACAGCAGGCACACCGCCCACGGAAGTCCATATGGGTAACTTCCAATAAAAAGTTGATGGGGTAAGTCTCATACTAATACGCATTAATCCGTAATAAATATTAGTTTAAATGCCGATTTAGTTTCTTACGTGTCCCAAAAACCGATCACATATTTCCTTGTTACAACAGACAGAAGGCAATTCCAATGTTCAGGTATAGAGACGAATAATACAGACTAGAGTATGTAACTTTATATATGAATTTCTCCATTCAACCCAAAAACCATTTCACAGAATTCATTGAAATTCAAAGTGAAAGAGCAGTGAATGGTCTTGTTTGCATCAGGCCATAGACTGTTCCATGTGGCCCATAAGCATTCACAAGATTTGACATAATTCAATATTGTAGCCTTTCAACAATTCGCATTTCATCATTCCCACACTGCAGCAAGCTTGACATACATCAAAGAGAGCCACCGTTGAGTCTGTGTATTACAGAATGGGGTACGCCCTACAATCATGTTTCTAGATTAACTAAGCGGTGGGAGCCACCGACGATAAAATGTTTACTTGCAACATCGAAGCCCTGTTATCACGTTTACCAAACAAAATTTTCCATTTGAAAAGAAAAATCCACAGGTACTACACAAACTAGCTACGCGTCCCTTACTGCATTCAACAATCAACAAGAAGTCTCTTTTCGGCAGTAAATTGGATTTAAGTCGAAGGGGTAAAAACTGGTGAAATGCTACATTTGTAGCATAACTGTGCATGGTGCTCAAAAACTTGGGACATTTCGGAGAGTACATGAGAAACACCCGGAAAGTTCTGTAATGTCGTGTTGGAAAAGATAGAGATCAGTTGGACCGACTGTATGAGAAATGAAGAAGTATTACAGATAGTCCGCGAGAAGAATATCCTACATACAAAACGAGGGGGTGCTGGTAAGTCCTTAACCCGACCAGGAAGGAAACAAGCTACAGGGACCAAACTCGGTATTTATTCAATACTCCCCACGAAGCTCAATACACTTCTTACCCCGTTGCTCAAACTTCTGCGAGCCACTCAAAAAAAAAATTCAGAAGGTTGTCCGTCCAACCAGGTCTCCGCGACAGCACTGATATCCGCGTCGGAAGAAAAATGGCGAACTTTCAATTGTTTTTTCCAGTCCAGGGAACAGGTGGTAGTCCGACGGGGCCAGATCCGGAGAATAGGGTGGGTGATCAAGACAGTGGAAGTCCAGGTAGGCCAGTTTCTTCTGGGTTGCAAGTGCCCGGTGAGCCGGTTCATTGTCCTGCAAGAACAAGACCCCCTTGGTGACCTTCCCGCGGCGTTTTTCCTTCAAAATGTCCTTCAATTGCACCAGCAGAGATGAGTAATACTCCGCGTTGATAGTTTGGCCCTTTGGAAGATAATCAATGAGGAGGATGCCGTCTTGATCCCAAAAAAATCAAGGCGAGAAATTTTCCAGCGGATTTTTTGCACATGGAATTTTTGGGGGTGGGCGGGGTGAGCCGCTATGCCGCCACTCCATTGATTGTTGCTTTGCCTCCGGATCATTGTAATATGACCAGGTTTCGTCCATGGTCACAAATCGCGACAGGAAATCATTTGGATCTCGCCGAAAAAAATTCAAAATTTTTGCTCAGACGACTGGCACCGTTGACGTTTTGATCCGCGTTCAGGCATTTCGGGATCCACTTCGCGGAGAGCTTCTGCATGTCCAAATCTTCATGAATGACGGACCCAACCCGCTCACGTGAGATGCCCAGTTGCTCAGCTATTGATTTAGCCGAAATCCGGCGGTCTTCCAAGATTAGTTCGTGAAGTTGATCAATAATCTCCGGGGTGATCACTGTTTTGGGTCGTCCAGGACGAGGCGCATCACAGGTGAAAAAATCACCAAGTTTAAACTGGGCCACCCAGTTTTTGACGGTGGCATACGATGGAGCATGTCCCCCTAATGTTTCTGCCAGAATGGCGTGAATTTCCTTCGGCGCCTTGCCTTGCTGGAAAAGAAACTTGGTGACAGCTCGCGTCTCCATGTTGTTGAAATCGCGCGCGTCGCCTAACATGCTTCCTTTCAGCCTCTGTAACAAGAAAACACTTGCAATTCGGCACATGAACAGACCCCTATTTCCAACGACACTGTCGATTCCGTCCTACGACATCGGGAAGTAGGTCGGGCTAAGGACTTATCAGCAACCCTCGTAAACAGAAAGAAGCCTAACTGGATTGGTCAGATCTTGCGTAGGAACTGCCTGCTAAAACAGGCAATTTAAGGAAAGATAGAGGGAAGAATAGAAGTGACGGGAAGACGAGGCGTGACTGGCTGGGTGACATTAAGGAAAAGACAGGAGACTGGAAACTGAAAGAGGAAGCCGTAGATCGCACTCCGTGGAGAACTCGCGTTGGAAGAGGCTATGGACCTGTCTTAAGAGACTATACAATGAATGAGGAATTACTCGTGACTTAATACACGCGACTCTTTCAAACGCACACTTATGTGAATAGAATTCCCCCACAATTTTACACGGACCAATAATATCTCTTACCAGTTTACTACACTAACTCAATAAAAGGGTCCTTCTTGAGGCACAAAAAGTCGCTCAACTAATCGAGCAATTTCACGCCGTCCACACAGCCCCACTGTTCAACATCGTATTAGTAAGGAGCTGCCACAGGTGCAAACCTTATACCAGATCAGTTCAATCCATATAAGCAGTCCTTATTCAAGACTCCTTTAATATTATCTTTCCATCCACGGTCACCCAAGCAGCCTCTTTCTTCGGGTTTTCCCACTAAGATTCTGTATGCATTTTTCATTCGTCCAATCTTTCTACATGCCCAGCTCAATGCATCCTCCTACGTTTGATCGTCATCATATTATCAGATCGAAACCTGGCAGGATAGTGTGGCAGCAACACTCCAGAACTGTAACCGGCAAAGTCCGCTTGACATCTCTGCACGCACACCGATCGTCCAGCCCATAGCCTAGTCACCGCACCGATTGAGCAACCGGCTCATCTACAAAGTAAATGGTTCTTCACAACAAAACAGAAATAAAAATTGCCCCACAATATTTCACATGGGCCTAGCATAAGGCGTTTAATTGAAATTAAAAAGGAACAGTTCGGGGGCTGTTACAGGCCAAAGAACTGTTGAACAAATCGGGTGTTTCCGAAACAGCTTTTCAGAGGGCGCCAAAAAATACCTAAAAATTAAACCGTTCTAACCTCGAATCATCTGCCTGCTTACGACAGTGTCGTCAACGTTTTGAAAACTGTTAACTGGACAGGTCTCTCGTCAACGCCAATGGCAAACACAAAAAACATGCGACTTTCTCTCCAGTACTACCTGTACATAGTTATTTATGTTCTCGCTCAGACAAAATGTATTCATAAGTTTAAAACAATACAACAAAAGCGCAGCCAACAGTCTTACAACGCTGTGCAGGAAAACAGCCGCTCTACATTCCCATTCCCCCCCCAAAAAAAAATAAGTACCCATCATCATTCTGACATTCGCCTGACAAAACAACTCCGTCAGAGTAATCGTTTGAACCCTGGGCCTCGTGAATACAAACCTCGAATGCTGTCAACTCAACGGACACATTCTGTGTAAGCCCACGACAATTAGATAAACCGAAGGTTCTCAGTATGGTGCTCGGGAGAAAGTTGCTCCCAACAGTTAATGCATTTTCTTAAATTCCTTGACGGAATGGAGCCGGAAAAGCATGGAAGGTCTTGGCTTCGAATACGGGTAGGGGACAGAAATTTTTCCCTCCTCCAAAATATCAATACCCAGCCTCCTATACAATGGGTATCAGGGGTTATTTCCCGTGGGTAAAGCGGTCGAGGAGTGAAGTTAACCACTCACCTCGATCTAGTGCCGAGGTTAAGGATAAGTGAAGCTATACCTCTACTCCCCCCATATGCCTTCACGGCTTGGACAGGGAACACTTTACCTTTTACCTGACCCTTTACCTCGATGGAAACAGAGGAAGTGAACTGCAAAACCAGCACTTACTGTGTATTCAAAACTAATTACACGTATGTGATGTCACACATTCTGTGTTTTATATTGTACTATCTGTTACATGTTTTGGTTCGTTTATAATCAGCCTAAAGGAGATACGTAAGGGAATACATAATAGTACAATCACATTAAAGATCGCTATACATACGTTTCTTTATTAAAAATTGATAAACTTACACCGCCAACTACAATATCAATTTTTAATATGATGTACCACAACTGGACGGATTTTACAATAAAAAAGTGTTTTTTTTTGTCACACAGTACAGCGACAACTGAAATACAGCTTAGTTCAGAATTCATACGTCGTGCATATAAACAAAAGACATAAGTATAAAAGGCTTTAAGAACTGTTTTTACAAAAGCAAGCTCGCACGACACATTAAGATTGAACTACGGTGTATTTCAATTGTCGCTATACTATGGACATACAGAAACGCATGTACAATTTTACTGGGGCTGGACAAAACAATGGAAACAGTACACAACACAGGAATGAAATTGTTTGTGTGGGCTACACTGAAAGAACATGAGTTATGTGTATCTTACGTTATTCTTTTGTGTGTTTACGCTGTAGTGCCTGTGTCAATGCAATACAGATGGAGTTCAGTAAAAGTTCGTATGGAAGTATCGCAAAATCGGAGTCAGGTCATATTTTCAAAGCGGACATATTGTTGGTGCAAGTTTAGGTGAAGCATCTGTAACCAAAACGGCCACTTATTGGGTGTATCCAGAGCAGATGTTGCCAAGATCATGACGGCATACACAAATCATGGGAAAACATCATCAGCTAAGAAGAATAATGGCCGAAAAACAAAAATGAGTGCAAGATATGGAGGGCGATTGTCTCTAAAAATCATAGAACTATTGCAGCAAAGGTGACAGCAGAACTCAATATTCATCTTGTAGATCTGGTTTCCACAAAAACACTCCGACGGGAGCTTCACAAATCCCACATTCACGGGAGAGCTGCAGTTGCTAAACATCTGATTAATGAACAACGCTAAAAGGCGAAAAAGATGGCGTGATGATCACAAAACCTGGTCGTCTGACATCTGGAAAAACGCAATATGGTCCCCAACATCAGGCCGGGATTATGTTTGGAGAACGCCCAAGGAAGGCTATAATCCTGAATGCCCGGTTCCAATTGTGAAACATGGAAGGGGATCTGTGAAAATTTGGGCAGCAATGCCTTGATATTCTGCTGGCCCTATAATTACTCTGAATGGTTGAATTACTACCAGTGACTACATGGAAATTTGAGATAACCAGGTGCATCCTACGGTCCAGATATTGTTTGCTAAAAATTATGCAATTTTTCAACATGAAAATTCGCCCACACGCAGCCATAAGTGTTCAGTCTTGGTTTGAGGAGCATGGAGATGCATTTCAACATCTACCATGACCAGCACAATGGCCAGAATTAAATATCATCGAACCACTGTGGTTAGTTTTAGCGAGTAGGGTGAGAAGCAGATCACATCCTCCATCATCTCTCAAGCAACTAGATGTTCTTCGTGAAGAGTAGTAAAAGATTCTACTAGAGACTATTCCAAGCTTATAGGAGTATATTCCAGGAAGGACAAAAGTTGTATTACAGGCAAATGGTGGCCCAACTCCGTATTAATAAAGAAATGTGATTCTTTCACAACTGTTTCCATTATTTTGTTCATCCCCTATATTCCCTTACACTTAACAAACATGTAAAATTTGAATTATTCAAATAGACCCGTGGTAAGTGCCTTTAAGTTCATATAGTATACCTACAGACGCGCATACAGCTAGGCCTATTTGCAACAGCTTCCGTTTTTTCATTCTTGATGCCCAGACCATTTTCACTGGCAGTGTCTTCCCGAAATATTTCCATGTCATTGCAGGGTGCACACTAAAATATAATATATTAAGTTATTATTACTACGTATCCTTCCTGACCAGTGACAAGAACTGTTACATTTCAAAGTTCAGAGAATAAAACCACGCGAAGAACGAACAGGCTGAAAACACAGCCAGGGCCCCTGTAAATACTGCAACAATCTACAAACTGACAGAAATCTTCCTACATATTTAACACAACGTAATGTCTTTGTAAACAACACTAATCAGATAATGAAGAATGAGTAAAAATTATCAGAGATCATATCAATATATGTAACTCAACGTTATCAGAGTGCATTCCAGTATACACACAACAACACAGAATGTCGGCTTATTCAGTCATGACCTACCGAGTGATAAACAGCCAGGGATGTAGGTCGTTGTACCACATAGTTACAAAAAACACAAAACTCTTCGGCGAGAAAACTCGTCTCTATGCCTCACCTCTACCAAACATTTACTTTTGCAACAAGGTTCCCTCCTTGTTTCTATCACGGATACTTCTGGATGTTTCTGAAAGCTAAACAAAATCGTTTTTCTTCCTCCGCTGTAAAAGTAAAATCAGCAAAGTTGTCCCACTGGTTAATTAAGCACCGCGCCATGAAGACGTACAGGAAATGGGGTTATAGCTGAACACATTAACCTCGATACCAGAAGAAGTGTTCAGCTTGACGCCCTTGTCGCTTTAGCCCGGGGACTAGGTCCCAAGTACCCTATGAACAGGAGGCTGGGTGGGGGACCAGGCCCACCTGGAAACAAACCCCGATAGCTCGGTCGCCCATACTGTAACCCAGTCAGTACACAAACCCGGGCCGTCGCAGCACACATTCCGTTTAGGTTCACGCTACGTCCTGCGTATTTATCATAACTCCAGTCATGTAAAACAGTAAAACACATTTACATGTACAGAGTACCGCATACTGTAACTTTCATACAACCTCTAAGAAACGCCTATCCCACGCAATGGCGTACCTAGGTTTTTCTTTTTGGCACCTGGGGCGAGTAATCACAATCATCGCTCCTAACAGAAAATCTTAAGGTTTAAAACAATTACAATTACTTATTGAATTCCCTGTTATTTGTATCAATAATTTAAAAACCGCTGACCACAGAGTATCTTTTTTTTTATTTAAAGTATTCATTTTGCTGTTCACTTTACTGCCCCTTACTCTCTGCAGTCCAGGGTGGCCGCACCCCCCCCCCCCCGGGGCTATGCCCCTGTTCCCTTGCCTGCAAATTTTAAGTAGGACCTACGCCAGAGAGATAAATGCAACCGAACTCCAGCCTCAGACGAGTTTCTTTGCCAGTGCATGCATCTGGAACAAAGTCACAACCAAAATATCAACCCCAATTCCACAAGGCAGATTACTCCTTGACCAACAGACGTTCCTATTAATTTCCATCGTGTTCCTGGTCAATGGAGTTTTACTGCACAGCAAGCCTCCAACCTCCCTAACACCTCGTGACAGCTACCGTACTCAGGGACACGATAGGACGGACGCCCTATGTTAAAGATATCCGACACCTGCTGCAATTCTCTAAGCTAACTGCGGTGCTCAAAAAAGCCATCTAATGGTCTCTACTGTAAGGCAAACGAATCCAGATTCACCCTCACACCCTGTTCCTTTAAGGCAATCTAAATATTATCCATCTACGGCCATGTATAGGAAACGGTTCTCTTTTCTCCGGGTTTCCCCAATCCATTTCTGTACGTCTATGAATTTCACACCTCAAAAGCAATGTCCACTTTATCCTGCTTAAAAATAAGATCTAAAACATACTAAATGACTTGGGTAAGACGGAACATCCATTCAGTTCTGTGTCCCATGGTTCACCGACGTACAGTACATGCAGCGAAAACAGTTATTTGCTGTCTCAAGGCCTCGACTTAATGCTTATGGATGAGCATGAACATAACTCAGCACAGATACTTCGTGTGTCTCATCTGACGTCTTGTACAATCTGTCAAAGAGCGCAGACTGCATAAGCTGAAGTGCTTGAAGCGGAAATGGTAACTACAATCTGAATCACAGAAGGTATATTAAAAATACTTAATGTTTTCCTATCAAACCCGTATACAACGGAGAGTCATACCCACCCTCCCGCCAAATGAATACAGAAATTGTAACATGTTACTTCAGTGAACAGAGTTGTCACGTTTTAACTGCCTAGTGCTGCCATACAGAAAAATGCTTCAATAAAGGTTTTGGAACATGCATTACGTATGTGTATGTGTATGTGTATATATGTTTGTGTGTGTATAACGCAGATATAGCGACTCGCTACGTGCTGGACAGTCAGGGCTTTAAATCCCGACGGCGGAGAGATTTTCCGCACCCGTCCAGACCAGTAATGGAGCACACCAAGTCTCCTGTACAGTGGGTACCGGGTCTCTTTCCCGGGTGTAAAAAGCTTGGGGCGTTATGTTGACAACCCACCCCAATATTGCGCCGAGGTTAAAGTAAAAGTAGAGCTATACCTCTACTCCCCCTTTGGGCCTTCATGGCCTGTTACAGGCTGAAGCTTTTTACCTTTACCTTTTACCTTTATATACGATCTAACACATTTAACAATAAGCGGCTTCTGAGAATCTCATTTTCAATTTGGACTTCGTGTGACGTAGGCCTACAGACAACAGAAGACCGACAAACCACTTAAGTTCCACTACGCTACTCGTAGGTTAGTAGAACAACCCCATACAAAATTTCATCGACAAACAATCAGTACTTTCAAAACTGAAACGCTGGCGAAGGACACAAACTCAAAATCCTTTGTTAAACGTCTCCACCATAAAGCGTTTTGTTTTGTTTTGTTGAATATGCTCATCGCCATGTATGAGATGTTACGACGTGATTAAACCATGGAGACTGACGGAGATAGAAAAATGCAGAAGTGCACAGAATTCAACGCAGAATCTTGAGGGGACATATCATTTGAGAGGTTTGAGCGTAACGGAAAGATATCATTATGGTCGTTAAAATAAATGAAATAGCGTCTACTGGATTCAGTTGGCTCAGGACGGGCTCCGGCCACAGGTAGTTATGGACAGGGCAATTAAACCTGGGCCCCCTAATTTCTTAACTGGGAGAGAAACTCCTTTCTCAGAACTGTGCTCC
>Ga0131853_10015229_pt1 | contig 14077 bp, 7 predicted proteins | sample TergutLab28metaG_FD_92764 | JGI IMG/M metagenome (GOLD analysis project Ga0131853, IMG submission 92764) | Labiotermes labralis P1 segment gut microbial communities from Petit-Saut dam, French Guiana - Lab288 P1 (version 2) (version 2) | ecosystem: Host-associated > Arthropoda: Insects >... | reverse complement strand
TACTACTACTGCTGCTGCTATTACTACTACTATTGCAGCTACTACTACTACTGGTACTACTATTGCTCCTGCTACTATTTCTACTACTACTACTAACCATAGCAAAAACGTTTCTCCGAAGAATTTTTACTCACTGCCTCCTTTCTCCAAGTGAATGCTGTAATACTAGCCTAAGACAAGGCACAGTTGTTTGCTTCCCAGTATTTATACATTCTCCATTCATGACATTCGTATGTCATTTGGTTCTATGCAGTAATAAATTTTGCACGTCAAGTAGCGTCATTAGAAAATCGAAAACTCAAACAACCCTAAGCGTAATGTTCATTATAATTAGTCCCCCTTCAGCATTCGCTGCTGTTACGGCATCATCATTATCATCGTTTTCACAAAATCTTGCCATTCCAGCTTACTTAAAACAATTGAGTCGAGTCCATAACTCTATGCTCACCGTCTTTAATTAAATTCTTTTAAAGGATACCAGCCCTTGTGTTCCTGCGTTGACCTGTTGAGGTTTTTCAAACTACTTCCAGTTGAATTTCACTTATCATACGAATTCTACATGGCCCACCAACCACATCATCATTCAAGTAATCATTTTAGCAGTATTCCGTAAAGAATACGAAACACGAATCACATCACTATGTTGCTTCTTTTATGTTATCCTGCTTCTTCGTCTTTCCCAGTTCCAAATATTCTCGTCAGCATTTCTCCTTAACATCCTTCAGTGAAAGATGGAATGGCAGGTGGTAAAATAGTTATTTTACTGGCTAAAGAACCTGGCATGAACAAGCGGTTTATTTCGTCTCCATGTCATGCAGATAGGGTCCCAATTCCCTTTTAAAGATACTGAGAACCCTTCCCTCATGAACAATGCGGCCGAGGCGTGAGGCTCACCATTCTCCTTCATCTAGTCCGGACATTGAGAATGAGTGGAGCTATATCTCCACTCAATCTATATAGTTTCATGGCATGTACACAGACAATTCTGCTGTACCTTTTATCTTCAAAAACCTCTAGGTACAAATTAGAAAGGGGAACCGCGGTAGCACAGTGGTTAAGGTACTGTGCTACAAATCAGAAGGTCGCTGGCCCGATCCCAGCTGGTGTCATTGGATTTTTTATTAACATAAAATCCCTCTGATCGCACTATGGCCCTGGGGTCGACTCAGCCTCTAACAGAAATGAGTACCAGGAGTATTTCCTGAGGGTAAAAGCGGCCGGTGCTTAAGGCTGACAACTTACCACAATCCTGTGCCGTTGTCACGTAATCTAGGGACCTTAACTTCCTGGAACCCTCTGGGCCCCTCCGGGCCTGTAACGGGAATGCTTTTTTCTTTACAAATTAGAAAAGTGAGGCAGAATGCACAGTTTTCCAACTTGTCGCATTTTCTAGACTCGAATATGATTTATGGTATCTTTAAGTTGATAAGCATCTGTATTTATAAGTCTCTGAGGTGCTCCACGCAATACATGATTCTTTACTCATTTAATTGACTAATTCAGTAAAGTGCGGTCAATATAAAAGAGCACCACAGATAAGTCCCTTTTGCATAAATATCTCCAACACTGTTCAGTCCCTCTCCACTTTTTATTTGCCCCCCCCCCCTTTTTTAACGTCAGGATTTCAGGGCCATTTGGTCATTATCCCTCCCCACTCATCTGCACAAAGGTTTCTGACCTAACCCCGCTAACATCGTCGTGTCAAAGTGCGTAACTTGACTACGCATGTCTAAGTTTTCTTTCACATCAACTCCACGTGGAACGCCCTTTGTTCACTGTGGCTTACGCACACGTGAGAGAGAGAGAGAGAGATTCCAACTACGAACGGATGCAGTACGCACATGTTGAGAGCAGTTACGTTTCCTCTAAGGTCAGTAACGCAAGTTAGGTTTGTCAGTCTTCATACAAACATAAGCATGTTTAAATCGCGATTCTTGATATTGTTTCAAGTTGGAGTACATAGTTAGTGCTCATTATGAAATTCTAAAATGATACGTAGAGGAAGCTATTGAGGATAATCAATGGGAATTCCGACGTAATTAACTGCTAACTTTTATTCTCTTTATATGTTAGGGAAAACGTAAGAACACAGTGGGAACACACATCAGCTATTCATAGACTTAAAAGGTCTGACTCCTTTATGTTCCTTACGTTCCTTAATAATAGGGTAGTATAAAACAGTGTCACAATTTTTTACTTTTTGTCTGCCCACTTTTCCCTTAATAACTTTTGAACCCAAATAAAAATTCTGAAAATTTAACTTGAGCTCTCCATAAAATTCCTACATTCGATAATACCATAGTTACGTTCTTGTAAATTTTTAGATTGTAACAAAAAGAGTGCCAGTTACAGGAAGCTAATGATATTTTGTGCCACTATAGATATAAAAAATTTGTGGTTAGATATATCAATTTGACAGTTTCATTCTGCTCACATTAACTGTTGAATAATTAAAGCCTAAAAAATTAAAGTTTGTGTACTATATTGTGTGACCGAAACACAAATTTTGCACTAGAAATTTCTCAATAATTACATTTAAAAATGGCGATATTTTACGACGAAAAAAAATGGAATTACCGATCATTTATGTTAACAGACTTAAGACTTGAGATTTTCTTGGTTATGAATACTCCGATTGTCTTGGAAGTGACACTGTGATTTCTGCTAGTTGTGCCCACCAGATTACTCGTATCATAAACCGAAGGCTAAAGTTCGTATGCCAATATAAATTATGCACAAAAATATGTCACTGGGTGAACATTAAATGACATTGTCAATCAAATGACGAAACGACAAAGGGTATTGTTCGAGCAGATGAACCGAAGGCGGTACACATTTCGAAGCTTGTTACTGGCCCTGGTTAGACTCAATGAATTTTTCCTCAGTCGTCATCCTGTCCACGAAAATTTGACACTTGCCACTATTTTAAAGACTTTAATCTCGCTGATTCCTTATTTTTACAGATCTACTGTGCTATTATTCTCCCACCTGCGTCTTTTGGTCTCAGAATTCGAATTTGGCCTTAATGTTATTTCTACAGTGAAACCAACTAGATGCACCAATGTATCAAATTTATTTCATTTTGGAATGACACTCTACATGTTTCGGACGGTCTTTCCGCCCATCATCAGGATTTCAAGACGGTACGTACAGCAACAGGCGTATGTCAAACAGATACTGCTCTCTGCTGGCTAGCAAGCAGACAGCAGTATCTTTTTGACAAATGCCTGTTGCTTTATGTACAGTCTTGAAATCCTGATGATGGACGGAAAGACCGTCCGAAACATGTAGAGTGTCATTCCAAAATAAAATAAATTTGATACATTGGTGCATCTAGTTGGTTTTTCTTTAGAAATAATATTAAGATGCACGGCTCTATGAAGGTCAAATTCGACCTTAAGTTTTTTTTCCGCCCGTTGTATGTTACACCAATCTCGTGTTCCTTCATTTGACACCGTATGAGTAGACAAATTTTTGAACCTCTCATTACGTAATTGTCTCCACCGTACTCTTCCTTGTGTCTCATCTGACGTTAAGTAACATATGCAGTTGATACACTGTCATTAACCAACCCCTCTTCCCTAACCATTAGAAGATTCGATGGGTGAAGCTAAGCTTAATGTATGCAGGGCAGTAGTGTGCATCTGGAGGTGGCCAGAACCCGTTTCATTCTGGAGCAAGGCAACGTTCTGTCTGCTGTGAATTCTTTTGCATAATCGTAGGACGCTGGGTGCGGCCCAGAGCAATTCTGTATGTGATAACGCAGGGAACCATTTCCAGTTTGTTACCGCGAAAATTAGTACAGCCAGCAAGTATGTGTATAATATACGACTAATTGGGTTTTCTTTTAATTAATACCTTCTGTGCTTACTGGTCTCGAACTGACGCTGCAATGTACGACTTTATGCTCGTTTTCAAGCTTCTGATTTCGAGTCTCATACCAAACATAAATTACCACGTATTATCCGTTACATCTTCAAAATCAATGTGATATTAAAATGTTATTATTTTGAAAACTATCGGTTCCCTATGGGGGCCGGGATAGCTCAGTCGGTATAGCGACTCGCTACGGGCTGGACGGTCCGGGGATCGTCTCCTGTTTGGGTAAGATTTTTCGCACCCTTCCAGAACGTCCCTGGGGCCCATCAAACCTCCCCTACAATGGGTACCGGATCTTTTCCGGGGGTAAAGCGGCCGAGGTGTGGCGTTGACCACCCACCCCATCTAGCGCCGAGGTTAAAGAAAGAGTAGAGTTATACCTCTACTCCCCCTCTGGATCTTCGTGACCTGTTCACGGGTGAACTTTACCTTACCTTTACTTTTATCGGTTGCCATTTCCTAGTGGCTTGTTGATCGTATTGGCGTTACTCACTCAATCCACAAGCGCGGAACAGTAAAGGCGAAAAACGAAAAAATAGCTCAGTCGGTACAGTGACTGACTACGGGCTGGACGGTCCGGGATCGAATCTCGGTGGGGACGAGATTTTCCGCCCGTCCAGACCGGCCCTAGGGCCCACCCAGCCTCCTGTACAATGGTTACCGGGTCTTTCTCGGGGGTAAAGTGCGGCCGGGGAGTCCTTCTGACCACTCTAGTGCCGCGGTCATGGAAGAGTAGAGCTATACCTCTACCCACCCTCTGAGCCACACCGGGCCAGTAACGGGAACACTTTTCCTTTAGCTGTCAGACACAACTAGACACCCTATACTTTCAATGACCACTGACTCGCTATCCTCCATATAATTCCCAATTTGTTATTATCTTGCTTCTGGCACCTCCATGTCGGTGGCTGCACCTACATTAGGAAACAACACCGAACAAGTTTTTTCAACAGGTAGTGCCCATTGACTTGTATTCTGGAAGAGCCACGTTCAAATCACAGCTAAGAGCCTTACTATCCCGACAGCGGATATTCGTTTTCTCCACCCAGATATTGAAATATTACCTGTAAACAGACCACAGTAATTCTATTACTGACTTATGTCCCTACCATTGGACGAAGGATAGTCTTAAAATTTGGCAACGTCTTCAAAAGAACCATAAATGAAAAATGTAAGAATGACAGTAATTAAACCACAACAATATTCGTGATACTCGAGTTCATACAACGGTATAGTTGGCCATACAAATCTTCTAGAATGTTATGCAATATCGATTTGTAAACAGTTAAAGACTCTGAATGATGTTATTCACCTTATCTTGACGAAGCACTCTTCTTAGCCTGTTTGCCGCTTAATGTGGAAGCACTTTGATCCTCCAAACACATGTAGCTATTTACCGAACAACACGACGTAACGAAGCTGAAGAACTTGCATCTTCAACGTGTCTTTATGTTTTTTTATTTCTATACTACTTTATTCTCTTCCTGGATGTCTTATGTTCCAGCTAATGCCATCTATGAGATGTGCGGTGAACTTACTCCATCACCCCTGAGCTGGTGCATGTGAAAGGATGCGAGAAAAGTGAGGAGGGGCGGTGAGGGCGCAGTGTACAGAGCGGGAAGTCTGAGAAACTTCCGTTCGGCTGTAGCAGCAGCTATTGTGTGGCATTGCAACATATGCTGACGAATCGATGTGAATTACGTTGCTACTGGTCTTTTGAACAAGTTAACAAAACATCGGGCTCCACAAAATAGCGGAAATTTCTTGGCTAAATCAGAAATTATTAGATTCTCAAGAGAGATCCTAGTCTATTTAGTTAGTTCGTTAGTTATTCAGTCAGTCAGTGATCGTTTCATCGTCAATATCATAGTCTTTGTACACATCACAGGCACGTGGGCCCTACATATAATTTACACGTGCGACGGAAATGCGTAGCGTAACAAATCTCGAGTTACAAAGGGTGGGTGTTGTGCACCGCCTCCTTGAATATTAAAACATCCCTGCATATTCGCCAGGTACGTATTTCATATGGCTCTCAAAATAAATAATAATTATTTCCCTAAACGGGTCTAATCGTTCGAGTTTGGTTCTGTGTGTGTAATTTGTGACCAGTAGGAACTAAATTTTCAAATATTATGTACGTGAATTTCAGGTCTGGAAGTTCCAATCCAACATAAACAGACACTCCCTGATTTACCTAAGGGTTCCGCAGTACAAATCTGTACACAATCCCAATTTCTTATATGTTGAAATCTGATCCACCACCCGCCAAGGTTACTACGCGAATACGTACATTACATACACACATACATTACATACATACATACATACATACGTACACACATACACAAACACACATACATACACACACATACATACATACATTACATACATACACACATATATACATACATACATTACATACATACACACATATATACATACATACATACATACATACACACATACACATACACACATACATACATACATTACATACATACACACATATATACATACATACATACGTACATACATACATACATACACACATACACATACACACATACATACACACACATACATACAAACATTACATACATACACACATATACACATACATACATACATACACACACATACATACACACATACACACACATTACATACATACATACATGCATACATACATACATACATACATACGTACTACGCACTCACCTACGCGTATACATATATACATTTAATTTTATTTATTGACATAATAAATGTTTATTTTTGTCAATTCTCCACCAAAATAAGTGCCAGACAAATTGTAATTGTGTTAAAATCTTAAAAGTGTTTCTTTTCAGTAAAGAACTCGATGGGAATTATGTAAATAAGTTCACGGGGAAAAATACTTAAGGTCGAGTTTACTGAAGTCGGTGGTTACGTACGCCCCGGACTGCTTGTTATACTGAAGTACCACAACTCAGGCAAGCCACAGGCCGCGCGCCGTGCATGAATAAACGCAAGTTTCAGCAGTGGGCGTTTGTTACGACTATTGTGTTACGTGGACACTTAGCTAAACTTTACAGAGTTTATATTTTTGTATTCACAAAGCATTCAGGACAATTCAGCCACTACAGTGCTTGACGACCGAAAAGTTCGATCCCAGACAGGGGCAGAAATTTTTTTGTTCTCCGTCTCGTCCGCACTGGCTAGGAGACGCACACATCTTCCTCTCAAATGTTTAGTGGTGGCCCTTACCCGCCGATAAATCGGCCAGGGCGTGAAGCCTACCAGAATCTTATATATCATGCAGTGTTTGAAGTTACGGGTAAAGGACGAGTGAGATACATCGTGTGTCGTTTTTACACTGTGTACAAGAAGAAGGAGAAACTAGCCATTTACTGAAATTACTTAGGTAAATGTTATTATGGTCCGTAACGGTTAGCTATGAGAGAAGGCCTAAGAAAATTTAATAAGATTTTCCAAGTTTTTAAGAACCTTCCCTATGAACAAATATTCTCAAATAATAGAAAGACAAATTGTACATCTCACTGAGATCTCTAAGCTTTACTAGAAAAAATTTGCGATATTTTTAACCTATAATTAAACAACTGAATAACACAATGTATATGATATTTTGAAAATAATGTCTGCATGGTTGTTTGTTGAGATCGGCTTTAGTTCATTTTATTATTGTTCAATTTCGGTAAATACATGCAAGATATTTGGACCCTTTATTATGTGGTGGTCCTGTCATCTCTAGTCCCATGCTTCCAGAACGTGGCTTTGAGCAACTGGAAAGCCCATAATCTATTTTTGGTCCGCAGACCAATTCTTCGTATTTGTCCTTTATGACTTCAGGAAACTTGTACGTAGTATTTTTATACAAAGAACATCGCTTAATTCCAAAATTACCAGCAAATTCAGAGATATAAAATTCAGGAACTTTAGAAACTGTCATTAAATTGTAGTGCCGTTTCGGAAGTTCTTCGTCCTATCGAAATCGGTACTCTGATATATTGATTAGATCTGTTAGATTTTACTAACATTTTCCTCTCAGTGTCACTGGATGTGGGTAGCGAGCTAATTAGCACTGATTTATATTAAATACATCGGTAGTAAATGCCACCAGTCAGAAAGCTTCTGACATACGCAAAGTTTAGCAAATAGTACTCTGGGTTATATAAAACAATCACTTAATCAATTTCACACATAAACCAATCACAATTATAAAAAATACATCTGTATTCTATTCTATCTAATAATTCACTACAAACACAATTAATATCCTAACAATTTCAAAGTGTAAAAGTAAAATAAGTATCTTGCCCATTTTATAATTTTGACAATCGTAAAAATTTGGAATTTCTAATTAAGTTGCCAAATTATTTTCGAAATTTTCGCTCTACTCGGACAACGTAAATTTTAAAGTTTTTAATTTATTAAATTCAGTGAGCACAACGTACCTTTTAATAACAGGAAACAGTGCAGCATGGCCAACACAACAATATCACTTTAACAATGTACTGCTTTCAATATGTAGCGTCAAAGATAGGTAGCAACCAGTAAATGTTCGAACTTCGAGTGAGAGATGAATCATCATTGGTTACTCAGTTATATAGTGGCAAGATGCTAAATAAACATTCTTTCTAGTACAGCGAACTATCACGTCACCGCTGGGGTTCGATACACCTAAAGCGTATTGAACGAAATGGCATTTGCTGACCCGGTAACGGCGAGTGGCTATTCGCTTCCGTTACATAGAAGTTAATAAAATTTAAACAGTATCTAACTTTACAGAAAAAAACCAAATTTGTAATATACATTACAAAATAAATTACGAATAAACAATACTGCAATGATTTTTCATCGTCCAACCTGTGACATTTACGTTATCGATTAATACCTTCATATACATTATATCGGCATATGCTACGTATTGTGATATTGCTCCAGTACTTAAGGTTGTATGTAATACGAGTAGATGTGTGTTCTGCCCCGAAACCGGTTCGTATTGTCGGCTGTTTCGTTTGGCAGTAGGTTTATATTCTCAACAAATTTGTCGTTAAATCTTAAATTTCTTTAATTGTGTTGTTTTAACCCTTAACCCTCTAACGTGGAAAATATGGTGAGCTCATAATAATCCCAACAAATGTCAGATTGGATTTAACTGTGCGTTTAAAGTGTTAGATGTAGGGACAGATGTAGGAATATAGCCTGTTAATCAAGGAATTATAATTTTCCAGGTGATTAATTGGTCTAAGAAGAAAGCTATAAAAATATGTTGGCGTGGAAGAAGAATGTCAATATTTCTTAACTTTGGCACTAGATGGAGGTCAGTGTTCCTATCCCACGGCCATTCGCCTCATTCCCTAGGGAAATAGCCGCCCCCCCCTCCTAAAACGATTAGGTAAGAAATAGGAAGGTCCACAACGTCCCAGAACCTGTCCGAAAGATGCAGAGAACCTGAAACCTCTGTTCTGTCTAGGAATTAAACTTTAAATACTTTTTGTCCAACATGCAGCATTGTTACCCTAGCTCAGCGCAGCGTAGTAACGTGTTATGAGAGCATCACTCGGTTTTATTCCACAACCCAGCTAAGATTCGAATAGGGTGTCTCAGAAATAAGTCTAGTCTTGCAGGGTGTTACTGTTACACTAGACTGCTGAGATAGATTAAGTGTGATTCAAGAAGTAAGCTTTAATGGATGTTGGACTGTACCTACAGGCATGTATCAATATTATTTTTAAAATAATTAAATATTACATGCACGTGCAAATTGTATACTAAGACGCAAAACTGGGCCGGTAACACAGGGGAAGATATCGATTAAGAGTGCCTAACGATATTATGCTGGAAGAGTATAAACACATAGAAAATAGGGTTTCTCACAGCTGAACTGCTAAAGAAGTGTCTTTTCGGGTGCTAAGCCGTGTCAAATGGTATAATAACAAACGAAAAGTCAACCATTTTAGATCAAATGGCGACATAAGCTTCATATACAAGAAAATTACAGAGCAGGAGCGTGCAGACTTGTAGGATGGAAGACAAATGCGTACAAACTTTTGATATGGAAACCTGATGGACTTTTCAGACCTAGGTACAGATGTGAGGATAATATTATAATATATTTTGACGTTTTGCTGACCGTGCATCCCAGGATATTTATCTCAGTAATTAACCCACTTGATGCACACAATTTGTGTTTTACAATAAGTTTATTTCATGCCTCTACATGTTTCGAGCACATGTCCTCATCATCAGGAGGTCAAAATTGCATTGCACAGCCTCTGGTATCATCACACCTATATGTGTGATGATACCAGAGGCTGTGTAATGCAATTTTAACCTCCTGATGATAAGCACATGTGCTCGAAACATGTAGAGGCATGAAATAAACTTATTGTAAAACACAAATTTTGTGCATCAAGTTGGTTCATTACTGAGATAAATTACAATAGATGTTACTGGAATGAGATTGGAAGTGTGCGACCTCGATTCATTGGGCTCAGATGAGGGATTGGTGGAGGGCTTTTGTGCTTTCGGTAGAAAAAAATGGCATTTCTCTCATGCAAAGATATTTCTTGTTTAGCTCAACCTCTATTCAATTCTCACGAAAAATTCTGATCCATGACGTAAGTTAAAATTTATTTAATATAGCCAAAATGAAAGAGTGTTGGTTTCACCTCTACCTTTTTATTTCTCTGGCATTTACGCAAAAAAACGAACACTTCAAAGAAAAAGAAGTAAGAAGCGAAGGCAAAAGAAATATGAAAGAAAGAAAACTGAGGAAAAAGTTTAGAGAAATACAGGAATAAATAAATTTGCTGTTGCAGGTTAAAATATGAGTAGTTGAACTGCCTTGAAATTGGAGACAGCAGGCTCTACAGAAAAAATAATACCCTTTATAAACAAGGTGATGTATCGAAAAGACCGTTATCTTTTTCACTTATTTGAGTGCTGTGTCGATATTTTCCATAATACGATGCAGAATAACAGTAAGAAGGGAATGTTCCAATATTCTTCATGTGGGAAATCTTAATTCCCAGACAACACATTTAGGATGGGATTGTAAAACAAACAAAAGATTCTTGTAGGGCCTTCAGGTCATCATTCGCACCACTTAAAATCTTGTAAGTTTCGCGACCCACACTTTTACAATCTTGTAGTCTACACATGTGGTCTGTGTTATTTTTAATTCAACAAAACATAAAAGATGTATGTTATAGCTGTAACATAAATATTCGGTCTCTGCGTCTGTGGCTTGTATTTTTATTCTTTTTAAGTGCTAATATAAAAACAGCTATTGGGTGAGGTCAGTTACCTCGGTCTGGTGCCTCTGTCTCAGTCGCACGCATCTCGTTTTCATTGGATCTGCGTTTGTCTGTCTGTCCTTCGTCTACTCCCTCTTCACATATCCTCAGTTGTGTAACTGCTTCCATGGGTACATACATTATACCACTCCGCGCAAGAGGCGACCAACTACAGCTATTGTCTCAGATATGGTTCTTAGAACAAAAGATCAGTGGTTTGACTACCGAAGGTCGTGTTCCAAAAACGTGCGATCTCAGAATTCTACTGCAGGGTCCCGGCGTTTGAGTCTCATCCTGGAGGCCTACTTTCCTAAAGATTTTCCTGACTTTACTTGGCCTGACCTAGAAAATTGAGTCTGAAAAGTGAGCAGGGTTACCATGTAAGCCATCTTACAACCTATAACCATGTGCCTCCTTATTTCACCCCATATTATAAAATAGCAGACAAACACGGTATGCGACATTAACATACACTCTTTTTTTAAAGTGAGGTGTCCCCGTTGTTTTTTAAATATAATATATTACAACAACTGAATAATTCTAAAATTTTATTCATTTTACGTACATATTACCATATACTTTTATTCCTATAATAAAACCAACTAGATGCACTAATTTTTCAAATTTATTTTTGAAATAAATCTCTACATGTTTCGGACAGTTCCTCTGTCCATCGTCAGGAGTTTTTCACTGTAGACACAGTAATGGTATATGTCATACAGGTTTGCTGACACCTTGCGAGCAGGATCAGGATGGAACTGCAGTCCTGTCCTGATCCTGCTCGCAAGCTGTCAGCAGTCCTGTATGATATATACCACTGCTGTGTCTACAGTGAAAAACTCCTGATGATGGACAGAGGAACTGTCCGAAACATGTAGAGTTTTATTCCAAAAATAAATTTGAGAAATTAGTACATTTATTTGGTTTTATTATATGAATTTATCACGATGCACGGTCACCTGAACGTCAAATTTACCATACACTCATTTTTAAGTTTATAAAATTAACCTTAAAATTTTGCTTATATTTAAATTAATCATAAAAACCTTGAGGTTTCTTCTTAAGAGTACATTAACATTAGAAACGCTTCTAACTTCACGACTGTCAAGTTAACCACCAGTACCGAAAAATACGTATATCCTTTTCTCGTACCTCCGCCTTCAGAGACATTTGCTGAACACTGGGCCACTTCAGCGAAACAGCGAGCTTGTCCATCACAAGAACTTCTCTCCAACCTGCGATGCTCATGTTTATACGATAAGCATCAAACCGAGTAAATAACTGTGAGTTCTGGAACATGATACTGTATAGGCTAATAAACGACTTCCAGACCTTCCCAGTAGCATGTTTTAACCTTCAGGTTTAAAAGTAGAAAGGTGAAGAGGGCTGCAGCGTGTTCCTCCAAAGTGTTGGTAAGCTGTAACCATATTCCAGAGCAGACAGCTGCATGTTCTGGAAAACCACAGCCTTTAAATGAGAACATGAAACTTTACAGTACAGGTGCCCCTTTTATCGTGCAGGTTAGCTCGACAGCTGCGGAGGCATATCGCGGCGACTGAAGGGTTCTTGTGCGATAAAGATGTAATGTACAGAGACGTACCTAAACAGTTATTTTTATTTAGTTTCTCCTTCCGTCCACCGACTCTATCTTCATAGTTATCACCTCCCAGATGTTTCCCCTCAAAATTATATATATATTCTTTTTTATTGCAGTGTCTGAATGTCCAGCCAGTTGTAATGTCTGTAACGCAAACTGACTGTACATAAATTTTCTTCAGCCTCTCTCTCCTTGATTCATACCTCGCAATTAAGAAGACATTTGTTGTCAAATACTGACAGCAGCGCCGTGGTTCTGTTTCGTCCGTATCGAAGATTGTATCCCAATAACCAGTCAGAAGAGCAGGGAAAACTTTTTTTAATCGTTAATTTTCTACTAATGTCAAATTGAGATTCATACTTCAGTAGCTGCGTGGCCCAACCCAAGTCCCGCCCACTGCGTATCATATTTCTTTCGCTAAAGTAGCCGGAGCGTGAAACAGAACATATATAGGGTCATTACTTATAAGACAGCTGTCGGTTAACACTTGCAATCTGTTAGTTGTTGGTATTAACATAGGCCGCTCACCCGAACGCGAAGACGCGCGGCAGAACTGACCAAAGATTTGTGTCAGAAATGAAACTGTCATTACTGCTGTGCCTCGTACAACTCGCGGCATGGCCCATGTAATTTTGTCTGATGAAGTAAAGCAGTTTGTAGCTGATGTGAGGTGGAAGAGTGTAAACTGAATTCACTATCTGGAATTGAGTCACCTTCCCTTGCTTGTGACCAGGCGGCAGAATAAGAACTGCAGAAGACATAATCTTTTTTTAACTTGCTTCGTGAGCACACGAGATATTCGACGCAGTTGTTGGCAGAGGTGAAGTAAATTGTCTTACTTGCAGACAGACCACCAGTATATAAACACAGTATGCTATTTATATCCTTTTACCTTCTAGATATCATTGCCCTGAGAACGACGACCAATTCTCTATTTTTTTCTTTCTGTCCTTCCTCCTGTCTGTTCCTTCTTCATTTAGTCCTCAGGTTACTTAACAATTTTGAATGGAAGCATCACGATGTGCTTGTAACGTAATGTAATATTACATAGTGTACGTCAGCACAATCACTTTATTACTCAAGGTAATTATAAGGCTACATGTTTCGACTATAGATTAGTCATCCTCAGGTACGTCACGCCCTTTGAGACAAACAATCTAATTTGATGTATTCCATGGATGTAAACACGATGGGATCCCAAAGTGTGCATAGCATCTTGTGACACAATTGACAAAATAGGCCTGAGGATGACTAATCTATAATCGAAACATGTAGCCTTATAATTACCTTGAGTAAT
>Ga0131853_10015228_pt1 | contig 14078 bp, 14 predicted proteins | sample TergutLab28metaG_FD_92764 | JGI IMG/M metagenome (GOLD analysis project Ga0131853, IMG submission 92764) | Labiotermes labralis P1 segment gut microbial communities from Petit-Saut dam, French Guiana - Lab288 P1 (version 2) (version 2) | ecosystem: Host-associated > Arthropoda: Insects >... | reverse complement strand
TGAGCGTGATTAAACACGTAAGCGACAATATTGCCGTCATGTATTTGGGCAAAATTGTTGAAATGACTGACTATTCGTCAATATTTAAAGAGCCGCTTCACCCATATACGAAAGCGCTGTTATCAGCGATTCCAACACCTAATGTGGACGATGAAGAGCAGGAACGTATCATTTTGGAGGGAGATGTTCCAAGTCCTATAAACCCGCCTCCGGGTTGCAGATTTTATCGCCGTTGTTTTATGCGTGAGGATTTTTGCAAGGATAATACACCGGATTTAAAACCGGTGTCGAATGGTCGCTATTGCGCCTGTCATGTTGTGCACGGTGAAACTTAGGGAAAAGTCATGAAAAAATACATTAAGTTAATACCTATGTCTCTTTGCAGTATTTTGATTATTGCAATACTTAGCGTAGTCTATGGGTTTATAGCACATGTCGGTTTTACACTTAGATATGTATTCTCCGTGAACTTCTTTATAGGTGCCATATTAATTGTGGCGGGTTTCTTGCTCATGTTCATTCCCTCTGTGTACAGCAATAAGAAAAGCCAACACCTGCTTGATAGCTCCACTTTTGCTCAAAGAAGTTTCGACGATAGGGAAAAACGACAAGGAAAAGCCCGGATGATATTGTGGCTCGGGCTTTTTAATATGATTTTTACCGGTCTGATTCAAGTTTTGTTGAGCATTATAATATAAATAAAAAACACAGAATACATTATTAAAAATCCTCACCTTGCTTTACGTCAGGGTGAGGATTTTTTCATAGTGCTATAGAGCCAAATTGTTATCCTCGTGCATTTTTTGTAGTAATATAGCAAACAAAACTAGCCGGAACTGAAATAATTATTTGAAAAACTATGAGATGAAGTAAGTTAACATCTCCAAATACAACAACATCCAATATGACTTTTATTCCCGCAGAGGCGATAAAAGCCACAAAAAATGCAACAATAGCAACTGTTATCGGATTTTTCATTATTTTAGTTCCTCCTTGTATTTACCCTTGCTATAAGCAAGTATGCCAATGGACATCGGCACAGCTATAGTAATTGTGATAATTCCTATAATGGCGAGATTCACTCCCCAAAAATTAGCAACTACACCGACTGCAACACCAACCACTATTGCTGAAATAATGATAATGATAAGGGTTCTTACATTCATTTTGCCTCCTCCTTGTAATTACTCCTGCCATTTGTAATAGGGTTTTGATTTTGTGACGCAAACATGCAACAGAAAACAGAGTTAAGCCGCAAGCCTTTTTACATTAAAACAATTTTAACAGTATATTTTCACTGTGCGAGAAGTTGTAATAAATAGCACTGTTTTTGTAATAAACAGCATATGCGTAGCGTAATATCGAATTTTCGCTTGATATATAAGCAGGTGAGAGTTACAATGTGCATATGGTTGTTTACGTTTGCTAACCACGTTAGGAAGAAAACGATTAAAGGCGGAATGTTGAAACATGGCGATATTCATTGCAATCTGTGATGACGAAAAAGGGATAAGTGCGGCATTGGAAAATGTCTTGATTGGTATGCTCACAGATATGAACATCCAGTATGAAATTGATGTTTATTTTGCTGGTGAGCAGTTATGCGCCAAAATGGAATCCGGGACGCATTATGACCTAATCTTTTTGGATATCGAGTTTGCACAAGACGCCATTAATGGTATAGAGGTTGGCAGGCTTATTCGTGAAACCTACAATAACAACACGGCATCAATAGTTTATATGTCATGGAAAATGAAATATTCAATGCAATTATTTGATATACGCCCATTTCACTTTTTGTTAAAGCCGCTTGGTTATGAAAAAGTAGAGCAAGTAATAAAAACTTATTTGAGCATAGCCGGTCTTTTTGGGAAAAACTTTATATACAAAATAGGGCATAGCACTCATAAATTACCTGTCAAAGACATCGTATATCTGCAAAGTGATAAAAGAAAGTTGACAATACACTTATCAGATGGCAGAGAAGAAGAATTTTACGGAACACTTAGCGAAGTCTATAAAGAACAGCTACAGAGTTTAGACTTTCTTTTTATCCATACCTCTTATGTAGTCAATTATGATTATATAAAAACAGTAAAATACAAAGAGGTCATATTAACGACCGGCGATTTGCCGTTGTCTATCAGCAGAACAAAGCGGGCAGAAATTAGAGAAACATATTGTGCAATCATGAATAGAAGAAGGGTGTAATCTGATGGAAAAAATGTTTACATTGTGGCGCTTTTATACTCTTTCGTCCGATGATTATATGCAGTGCATGAAAAATGCACTTAAGCAAAATATTAACTCTCTTTTGTTTTTGAGTATTGCATATACAGTTTTTTTGCTTATTATGTTGGGATATTCCGCAACTTCAATTTTGCTGGGTGCGTTCCCGGTGATTGGGCAGCGAGACAGCGTTTCCTATTTGCTTACTATACTAATCATGTCTGTTGTTTCAGTTTCACTTAACTGTCTGTTCATGTATAGATATAGGCGCACCGAAAGTGGTAAGAATACCGATGAAAAACTTATATATTTTCTTGGTATTATCCAATTCATATTTGCAACATTGTGCAGTCTGTATTTTAGTGTATGGACCAGCCCGGATAGCCTTGCCGTTACCTTTTTGGTGTTTTTAGTTTGCTCTACTTTTTTGATTGTCATATCGCCACTTAATACCCTGGTTCTTGTGTTTGGCGCAGTGGCAGCCTTCGTGGTATCAACTATTTTGTTAAGTAATCCGACAATATGGGTAGCTAACATCTTTCATGGGTTTGCTACCGGGGTATTGGGAGTGGCATTTACTTGGGTTATTAACATGTACAAACTGCAAGCGCTGTCAAATGCAATAAAGCTAGAATGCGAGTACAGACTAAATGCTCGTCTTCAAGCCAAAGAAAAGGAATACTATTTCGCCCAATGTAAGCTAATGCAAGAGTCGGCAAAACAAGTAAGAACTGTACAGCATGACATAAAAAACCATTTGGCAGTGATGAGAAATTACACAACAAACGGAAACTATGAAGAAGTTAGACGTTACTTGGACAGCTTGATGGGCAGCATAGAAAAGAGTGAAACATACAGCGACACAAGTAATATAGTTTTTGACAGCATCATAAATTATAAGTTAAGAAACGCAAAAAATGACAACATTAAGCTGGACTTGCGGGTAGCTGTTCCGCCGGAAATAAATTCAGAGGTTGTTGACATTGTGACTATCCTTGGAAACCTATTAGATAATGCATTAGAAGCTGTTGCCAAAACGAGTGAAAAATTTATCAAACTGGATATTGAGTTCGGAAAAGGCGGTCTTTTCCTAAAAGTTGAAAATTCATTTAACGGAGAGGTAAACTATGATACAAGTAGTGTCGAAAACACACGGCAAATTAAATCATTAAAAAATGGAGAAGAACACGGTTTTGGGCTAAAGAATATCCAACAATCAATAGAAAAATATGATGGATATATGAAAATATCTCATACCGAAAATATTTTTTCTGTTGTCGTGTTTCTTTATGTAGACGGTTTGGACATGGCAGACGTATTTTGACTTAAATACAAAAGCAGGACGCATTTTATTTCTGCGTCCTGCCTGTGGATTAAATTTTTTGAACCCAGGTTGTAGCTTAAACAAAAGTTTAACGATGCAGTGGTGCACTAATGCATATCGCTGTATGTTTCGACTACAAACTGGCCTTCAAATACATAAGCTGTTTGGGAAAGAACACTGCGGAAAAAGTCAATCGGAACAAAGGTTACGCCATTTATGATAGCAGGTGCTGCGGAAAGCTCAATAGGAGCAGCTCTGCCTACCTGTGCCTCTGTGTTTCCAATCCAAATATAGTTTGCAACACCGATGCGAATGCTCCTTAATGTTCCATCCCAGTTTACTTCAAAGTCCAAAGCTTCTGCAACAGCTCTGAGCGGAGCCATGACTATTCCTGTTGCTTCATCAACAAACGGAACAGCGGCACTTGCAACAAACTCACCGTTTACAACGATTTCACCATTGAGAAAAACCGGCCCGAATTCATCCCAATCGACTTCGGCGGGAAGTGTTACAGCAGTGGCATAGCCGTCATTGCCTTGGAGCGCTTCTGCCGGAAGATGTACGGCTGTTTCAAACAAAATCGTGATGCTTAGAGCCTTGTTATCTGCAAAAGTGACAACCATGTTTCGGCCATCAAGCACCTCTACAAGTGTACGGCCAAATAATACCTCACGAACATCTTTTGTTACTTCGTCACATTCATCACTCATCGGAACATAGTCTTCAAAGTAGATAGCTGTGTCATCAGTTACATGAATCACATATTCGCCGTCTTCAGTTTCCATTGTAAACTCTGTGCCGGCTTCGTTTGACTCTACCTCAAAAAACCTTGCAGTAACGCTGAGCGCATCTTCGGGTGCGTTACTGTTTAGAGCTAATGCACCAATTGTACCGACTATCAGTAGTACTACCGCAACCATTGCAAAAATTGCTTTTCTTTTCATTTCAAAATAGTCTCCTTAGTTTTGTTAACTGCCTTGTTTCAGTTTCACGAGTGCATCGAATTCTAAATAACTGGCCTATTCTAGCATTGCCTTTTGCCGTCTGACTTCGTTGAAAAATCTTGAAAGACCAGTGGTATTCCTGCAATTTTTCGCCTTGCCAGACGAAAAAATACAACGCTAATATAGTCCCATTATTTAAAACACGATACACTAGTTGGACGTATCAGTATAAAAAAAGTTCCATCTTTTTGGAAAAATATTTCAAAGGCAACATAAACACGTGCTATTATTTTAGAAAAAACCACTCTATTCCATTGAGCCGACAACATCGGGGATTATGAGCGTCGCCTCGGTTTTACTTTGGATATCTTTGACGCTAATGCCCGGCGCAAGTTCTCGCAGAACAATTCCGTCATCCGTGACCTCCATGACACCTAGTTCTGTTATTATGAAGTTTACGACACCTACGGCGGTCAGAGGAAGAGAACAGCTTTTTAGAATTTTCGGCTCACCTTTTTTGTTGACATGTTCCATAGCAATAACAACCAGTCTGGCTCCGACAACTAAGTCCATAGCTCCACCCATACCGGGTACGAGCTTTCCGGGGATAATCCAGTTTGCAAGATTGCCCTTTTCATCAACCTCAAGAGCGCCCAATATAGACACATTAACATGCCTGCCTCTAATAAGTGCAAAACTCATTGCACTGTCAAAGCAAGCAGCACCGGGTAGCATTGTGACAAAAACACCGCCGGCATTTGTAATGTCTTTATCTTCCTCACCCTCAGGCGGAGTAGGGCCTATGCCTATAAATCCATTTTCGGAGTGTAGCATGACATTTATATCATCGGGAATATAGTTTGCAACCATAGTAGGAAGTCCTATACCGAGATTTCCGAGGTCTCCGTCCTTAAAGAACTTTGCGGCTCTTTTTGCAATTAGTTCACGTATATCAGACATTAATTTATCCCCCCTATGCTTTCACAATCATATGAACAAGCGAACCGGGAGTCATAACAGCATCCGGATCCAGTTCACCGACTTCTACAATTTCCTCGGCAGCGACAATAACAAGGTCTGCGGCCAATGCGATTATCGGATTAAAGTTTCTTGCAGCACGCCTGAAAACAAGATTTCCAAACTTATCGGCTTTCCATGCGTGTATGAGTGCAATGTCTGCTCTAAGCGCTGTTTCAAGCAAATATTCTTTACCGTCTACAGTGATTTTTTGTTTTCCTTCTTCTACGAGAGTTCCTATGCCCGTGGGTGTGAGAACCCCGCCAAGACCTGCTCCGCCGGATCTGATTCTTTCAATAAGCGTTCCCTGAGGAACCAGCTCATATTCTATTTCACCCGCATTAATTTGGCGGCCGGTTTCTTTGTTTGTTCCAACATGTGAAGCAATAACTTTGCTGATTTGCTTATTTACAATCAGGCGTCCTACACCTCTTTCCGGCACTCCGGAGTCATTGGCGATAAGCGTTAAGTTCTTAACGCCTTTTTTGACAAGTGCATCAATGAGTACTTCCGGAGTTCCTACGCAAATAAATCCGCCAACCATTATTGTATTGCCGTCTTGAAATTTTTCAGACACTTCTTGCAAGGTTTTAATTTTGTTCAAAACATCACTTCCTTAGTTTTAGCTATTTGTTGCGTCTTTGCATATACTTGAGTATATAGGGCTTTTGAGCAATCCGGCTGAGAAGTTGTGCCTCTCAGCCGGATTTTTGTTTTTGGTTTCTTTACACCGAAAAAAGTCTTGGAAAATGGCTTAATACTTAGTAGTTATCAGCTCTTATTTGGAAATACGCTCTTGGGTGAGAACATGTGGGACATAATTCCGGAGCTTGCTTTCCGATGTAAATTTCCCCGCAGTTCATGCAGTGCCATTGCTGATTCTCAGAGCTTTCAAAGACCTTATTTTGTTCGATGTTTGAAAGAAGCTTTTTATAACGCTCCTCATGCTCTTTCTCGATTGCACCTACTTTTTCAAAGAGGTCTGCAAGTTCCTTAAAACCTTCTTCTGCGGCGGTTTTTGCAAATTCGGCGTACATTGTTGTCCATTCGTAATGTTCACCGGATGCGGCATCTTTTAGGTTTTGAATGGTGTCGGGAACTTTTCCATCATGCAGGAACTTAAACCACAGTTTAGCATGTTCTTTTTCGTTATCCGAGGTTTCAGTAAAAATAGCGGATATTTGTTCATATCCATCTTTTTGTGCCTGCGATGCGTAGTAGCTGTACTTAACCCTTGCTTGTGACTCTCCTGCAAATGCGGTCATGAGGTTTGTTTCGGTCTTTGTTCCTTTTAAATTGTTACTCATTTAATATTGCCCCTCTTTCAGTAAATTAAATGTTCCAAACCCACTTTAGGTTAGTATAAACATTGTAACACGAACAGACGATTAATGCACTATATAAAAATTAAAAACGATTTTCATTTTTTGCAAAGGCAGCAGCATAGGTTAACCACTGCTATTTCACTCAGATTGACTGGGGAAGAGCATGCGCTCTTCAAGAAAATATTTACGGTATGCGGTTGGGGAAATTTTTTCAAGTTTTTTAAATACTTTCGTATAATATCCACTTGAACCAAAACCTAAGTCCTCGCTTATTTGCGTAATAGACAAGTCAGTCTGTTCCAACAGAATCTTAGACCAATCAACCTTTAGCCGCGCTAAATAGTTGGAAAATCCATCACCGACTTCTTTTAAAAATGAACGACTGAAATGACTCTCACTAATGTGGCACAGTTTAGCCATTTTTTTGAGCGTAACATATTCGTTTTTATGTTCATGGATATATTCAAATGCCGGACGCAAAGTCTGATTTTGCAATTGCGTAGGACTTTCATAAGGAGATTTCACAAGAGAACTAATGAACGCTTCGTTCATAGCTTTTTTAGCTTGATTAATGCTTTCACGGACAGATTCATGTTGAAGACCAGTGTTATCAGGGAAATCGTGAGTATCTATATGCTCACACATGTCAATAAAGATATTTTTATTGACAGCCTCCTTCACAACATACTGACACAAGTCGTAAAGAAAGTCAGCGACAACATTAATTCGCTCAAAAGAGGCTATCGGAATTTCTTCGTATTTCTGTTTAATTTCAGGGTTGTTTAACACGCTCTTTGATTCAGAAATCAGTAATTTTTCCAAATTTGAAATTGCTCTGTCAGGCGGTAGCCGCACCTGTCCTGCCATTAGTGCACCAATATATTTGTCATTAACCAAAATAGGAATAGCTATATCGACAATTCCAAAATGACAAAGATAAGTGTAGGGCTTATTAATGCGTGCCGCTTCTAGCCCGCCGCGCGAGTCACATTTGTGGCATAGTTGTTCCAGTTCCGGTAAGCTGCGCAAATACGTGCAAAAACTGCGATAAGAACTGGGCGTGGTTATAGGAATGCCCTTATAGTCAACAGTAATGATTGCATACCCGGTTGCAAGAGCCAAAGAATCCTGCAACTTTTGCCATTCTTTTACATCTAAGAGCACTTTTAAATCTAGATATCTTGTGTCCATCCGGTAGCCCCTATCTTATGTTCCATATCTTTGGCTTTTTCTCTTGACAGAAGTTCATCACAGAACTTAGCCTTGCATTGATAATTGGCGATTTGCACAACTGCACTTATACAAAACAAACAAGCGTTGTAGCAAAAAAACAAAATATTTCTATTTTGCAAGGTATGGCAATATTTTACTACAAAAAAATACCAAAATCAACAACATTTTGTATTGCAATGATTTTACACATTCGGCATACTTCTCTAAAGCATATTTAGACTTACCAAGATGAAAGTTAGTGGACAATGTAAAAATGTCATTAAGGTGACAAATAAATTTTAGATGGAGTTGATGTTAATGGGTTTAGCTAGGGGTATTTTTGTTGTTGATACACATGTGCACGGACAGAGACATGCATTTAAGTTGCGAGAAAGAGAAAATGTAGACTCAAAATATGCTGATCTTGGTTCCGGCATGGGTGTAACTACGACATATGCCAACACAGACAGGTTGTTATACCACATGGACCGGTATGGTATTGATGTGAGCGTATTGCAACCTGCATTTGCAATGACAAACGAAATAAACAAGCAAATGATTAAAGCACATCCTGACCGTCTTGTGTCAATGGTCTGGGATGTCGAGACACGCCGCAAAGAGAAGGAAACCGGAAAATGGTCGGTAGATGAAGCCGTCGAAGAACTAAGAAGAGAACTTGACACGGGGCTTTACGTGGGAATCGGTGAAGGAATGCCCGGAGGGCATACAATCCGTCCCGGTGGCTGGGATGCGAGACTGGAAGAAATCTGCAAAATTATGGATTTATGCCGCGAATACAAAGTTATGGCGACCTATCATTGCGGATTTCCGGCAGGATATGCCGGTTCTCTGGAATATGCCACTGTTCAAGGGCATTACGATCACGATTGGGATAACCCCTTTAGAGCAGGGCAACTTGCCGCTATGTATCCTGATGTGCCAATCCTATTGCTGCACTCCGGCATCGAAGGAAGCGGTTATCGTACAGACATATACGAAAAATGTCTGGCGGTGGCACGCAGTCATCATAATCTCTATCTGGAATGCGGCATGTGGTGGGCGGAACTTTACGAAAAACCGTTGAAGGATCCCAACATAGGATGTGAAAAGCTTGTATATGGCACCGACTGGGGCGCAGCGTCAACTCCTCAATCATGGATGCCGGGCTGCGTTCCGGAAACGTTCACAAATCAGGATATTAATTCCGGACTGCCCGCTCATCAAATTGATATTTGGGGCTGGAGTCTCAGAGAAGTCGGAAGGCTAAACATCCCTCAGGATGATCTTAACCTGATTCTTGGCGGAAATGCCTGTAGGCTTATGAATATAAAAACGCCTCACACCCGGCTGTTTAAGCATTACATAAAAAAAGATCCTCATCATGGATAAACAAAAAGCTAAAAAGCGTTGGCTTTTTGGGCGTTATTATAGAATTTGGAAACTATTATAAAATAACTGGAGGTAAAAATTAATGAAAAAGGTTTTAGCGATGCTCTTAGTTCTGCTCTTTGTGGTGGCGGCTTGCGCTCCGGCAGCACCGACAACACCAACAGCCCCACCGGCAACACCTACAGCACCGGCAGAAAGCGGAGGCGATGGCACGCCTGCGCCCAAACACATCTCAATCTACACAAACATCAGCGGAACCAGCACATATGTTCTTGGTGTCGCACTCGCAGACATCATAAACAGACATAGCGACTGGCTCAGCGCAACAGCCCTTGAATCACCCGGTCCGACAGAAACAGCATCAATGCTGATGGCCAGCCCTGACAGATGGCAAAACGCAATAGGCTATATCATCATTGCTGATGCACTGATTGGCACACCTCCATTTACAGAGCCGATTGATGCCTTTCGCGGCATTGCAACTTACGGACTTGTTTCCAACGTTTACATGACAACTAACCCCGATATAAGAACACTTGAAGATCTGCAAGGACGACGCGTAGCAATAGGCACAAGACCGAATGTGCCGCGTGTTGATTTGCAAGAGAGAATGTTTGAAATTTTGGGTGTTGAACCTGTATTTGAAATGCTGACATTCGGAGCCGGAGTCACGGCACTTTCGGATGGCAGAGTTGATGCGGTACTTGGCGGTGCGTTTGCTGTAGATAGCAATTGGGAGAGATGGATCCCCAACCCTGCACTTGCAGAACTGCTTGCAAGAGACACAGTATACTACATTCCAATGGATGAAAATGCCTTGTGGGAAGCAAAGAGGTCACTGAACCATGAGATTATGCCGGGTGTTGTAACTGTGCCTGCCGGGCTCTATGACTCAAACTGGAATGAGCCTCTTACAATAATGGCTCACTTCCTCACATGGTCAGCCCACTATACTTTCCCGGATGCGACAATACAAGAAATACTCAGAGTTATGTTTGAAAACTATGCAGAATTCGCAAATTACATGGAAAATGGCGCATTCATAACTCCGGAGAATATGGCTCAAATGTGTATTCCCGAATCAATTCATCCGGCCGCTGAAGCCTTTTTCCTCGAACACGGAATCTACATTCCAAGGAGATAAGTAATACTATAGCCTGCCCCCAGGGAAGCCCGGCGGACTTATCACTGCCGGGCTCTGCGGGTTAAATTCAAGAAATTCATGAATAGGAGAATGATTCCTTATGGAAGAAAATAAAAATCAGGAGGAAGGACGCATTGAAGGCGAGGAATCTGTAGATAAGACTGATTCAGCTGAACCGGTACCTGAAGAGCCAAAGCTCGGGCTGCTGTCAAGAGAACGGTTTTTTGGTATTATTCTGACGGTGCTTGCGCTGGGAATGGTTGCGGTTCACCTGTTTCATACACAGGTACTCTTAATTCCAAATGAGGTCTACCTCACACTGCATATGGCTTTTTCTTTCGCAATAATGTTTGCGGTTGCTGCGAAGAAAAGTAAAAGCAAAATACATACAACTATATTACTCATTGCCATCGTATTATGTGTGGTATTCACAACATACATTGCGATTAACCTCGAGATGTTACGCGTTAGGGCATGGGTGAGCACGAACATGGACTTAATCATCGGTATGACTATGATTATATTAGCAATGTATGCCGCATGGTTAGGCTTTGGAGCATTTATTCCGATTTTGGTTGCAATTGTTGTAATTTATCCTTTCTTTGGTATGCATTTACCTGAGCCGTTTACAACGACCTCCTTTGGAATAGCACGGACGATATCTAATATGTCAATCGGTTTGAGAATGGGGCTATATGATGCGACCATATCCATATCCGCTAACTTCGTATTTCTGTTTGCCGTCTTTGGGGGGCTGCTTAATGCGACAGGAGTTCAAGCTTTCTTCTTTGAGTTTGGTAAACTTGTTGCAGGAAGATTTAGATCCGGCCCTGCTCAGATTACAATAGTTAACTCAGGACTTATAGGGCTGGCCATCGGATCTGCTGTCGCTAATGTCAGCATTACCGGCCCGCAATGTATTCCTGCAATGAAGAAGGCCGGATACAAAGACTCAGTTGCGGCGGCAATTCAGTCGGTTGCTTCAAACGGCGGTCAGATTACACCTCCGGTAATGGGTATCATAGCCTTTGCGATGGCAGGATTTGCTGGTATCCCATATTGGTCTATTGTAATGATGGCTCTGATACCTGCCGGACTGTACTATTTTAGACTATCTCTATATGCACATCTTCAAGCGCTCAAGCTTCCGGAACTGCGTGAAAAAAAGACAGCAAGTGAGCGTCCCGAAGTAAACAAAGATATCCTCAAACACTTAGGTCTTGGATTTTTTGTACCGTTTATCGTTATCGTTACAATGCTTGCATCAGGCTATTCAGTTATGATTACTGGATTCTGGGCTATCATTGCACTGTTGGTAACGTCTTACATCAGACCCAGACGACTCTGGCCGTCACTGAAAGACTTAGTGAAGGGCTTTGTTGAGGGTGCAATTTCAGGTGCTCAGATTGGTGCGGTTTGTGCAGTCATCGGTATGCTTGTCGCAACATTTATTGGAAGCGGACTTGCAGTAAGAATGACAGCCGGCATAGCGCAATGGAGTGGAGGCCATCTTCTTATAGCTCTATTCATCCTCTATGCTGTAACCATCTTGGCAGGCTTGATTGGCGTTTCCGTCGCCGCATACTTTACAACTGCAGCTTTTGCGGTACCCGTTATGGTAGCGATGGGCATGGAGTTTGAAGTGGCGCACTTCTTCCTTGTCTACCCCGCATCTTTGTCAACAATTACTCCTCCCGTAGCACTTGTGGTATTGATAGCCACTAAAATTGCGGGGTCGAATTACAGTAAAACATTAATAGAAACATGTAAAGTTGCCGCAATCGGCTTCTTAACTCCGTTCCTGTTCGCTTTTGCGCCGGTTATGCTTCTTAGAGCGGACTTTAGCACAATTAGCCCATGGATTGACCTAGCACTTATAATAATTTTAAATGTTGCATGGCAAGTTGGATGGGTAGGATACTTCTTGACTAATCTTCACTTGGCAGAACGCATAGTATTCCTTGGCAGCTGTTTTGCGATAATCGGATATTTGATAGTTAGAAACCCCGCAATTGCTGTAGTGGCACTTGCACTGATTGTTCTCAGCTTTGGTGTCCAAGCATTCAAACGCATTCGACGCACAGCACCACCGGCTGCGGCAACATAGCACAATGCAATAAACCGAAACCTCTTGCCTAATAAACAAATCATGAACAGAATGATTTGTCATCTGTTCATGATTTGTGAGGGCACGCTGTTTTTTAAATCGCCGCAAATTTACTCGGCAAACTCGACAATTAGAATGGCCTGTACTGGATGATTTCTGTCGGTCCGCCCTTATACTTTTCTCTGTATATGGGAATAAGCCGTTCATGATGTTCCGAATCCAGGTGTGCGTCAATATCTTCTTGAGTTTCCCATGCTTCAACCATACAACATTTGGTTTCGTCAGTCATGTCAATGAAAAGATTATATTCGATGCAGCCTTTTTCTTTCTGACTCTTTTCAATGAGTTCTTTGAATATTGGAGTCAGTTCATTCCAGCAACCGGGTTTAACGTTCATTCTAGCAAGTACTCTTATCATACGTTTTATCCTCCGAAAATTATTGTTAAATCGTGTAGCTATTCTATATACTAATTCTGCTTCTGTCAACGAACACTGGCAACCATAGGTGCAGCGAGTTGGATTAACATGGATAGCGCCACAAAAAATATTTAAACTCGATGAAAGCTTGAGCAGAAAATGCTGAAAAAATTAAGAAAGGTGTGTAAATCAATATGAGAAAAGCTTTTATATGTCCGTCAAAATATGTACAAGGAGAAGACGAGTTGTTAAATCTGGGTTATTTTGTAAAACAATTCGGAAGCTCGGCACTGCTTATTGCGCACAAAGACGATGTTTCAAGAGTACAGGAGAAGCTGCAGGCAACTGCATCAAAATTTGGCGTAAGCTTTGTTGAAGGCGATTTTCGCGGCGAAAGCTCACGTGTCGAAGTGGCCAGACTTGAAAAAGTAGCGAAAGAGAAGGCTTGTGACTGCATTATCGGTTTGGGCGGTGGAAAAGCCATAGATACAGCCAAAGCAGTCGCCAAAGGCGATGCACTCATTATCGTCCCAACTATCGCTGCAACCGATGCGCCAACGAGCCATTCCTGCGTACTTTACGAGGAAGATGGAGCATTTGACGACTACGCATATTTCAAGCAGAACCCAAGTATCGTGTTGGTTGACACAACGATAATTGCATCTGCTCCGGTCAGATTTCTCGTTTCAGGTATGGGTGATGCTCTGTCAACTTATTTTGAGGTGCGGGCAAATGTGCAGTCATATAGTACTGTCAACGCCGGATTACCGTGCGGTGCAAGGGAAAATGTATGCGCCGGTGCTGTAGGGACAAATGCAGCCTACGCTTTGGCAAAATTGTGTTATGAAATGCTTCTTGCCGATGGGGTTAAGGCAAAGCTTTCCTGCGAGGCGAAAAAGACTTCCCAAGCACTGGAAAACATTATTGAGGCAAATTCACTTCTTTCAGGACTCGGCTTTGAAAGTGGTG
>Ga0131853_10015227_pt1 | contig 14079 bp, 8 predicted proteins | sample TergutLab28metaG_FD_92764 | JGI IMG/M metagenome (GOLD analysis project Ga0131853, IMG submission 92764) | Labiotermes labralis P1 segment gut microbial communities from Petit-Saut dam, French Guiana - Lab288 P1 (version 2) (version 2) | ecosystem: Host-associated > Arthropoda: Insects >... | reverse complement strand
GCCCCTTTTTCTCTGGAGTTCTTTTCGCCCTCCCTCAAAGTTCCATGGACCCTCACTTCTTTTTCCCCCCCCCCCCATTTTCTCGTAACCGTAATTGAATTCACTGCCCTCTCTACCCCCAAGAAAGCTTCTCATTCCCCCACACTTTTGGCAGTGTTATTTTTACGTTTTCAAGAAGGAATGGAATAAGTTGGCTTGGCTTAACCGTCTGCTCCTTCCCCATACCACGTAACTGTTCTCTGCCCTCTCCGGTACTCCGGTTCCCTCATTCTGCTACTGGTCTTCTCCATTTTCCCTACGCTAAAATGCAAGCCTCGGGAATATTGAATACAAAAGCAACGTACGCGATATTGGAAGCAACAGACAGCACAAAGGGAATTTAACATTTACCTGGCTTTCAGCATATATATATATACACACACCTCATCTTGAAGGAATATAAAACTTTCCTTTTTATTTCCTTTCTCTGCTAATGTAACAGTTGAAGAATGAATGTTGACACTCACGTAATATTAAAATGTTCATATGACATGTGCGACGGTAACGGAAGTGAATATGGATAGGAACGAACGCGCCGGGCCCCAAGAAACTGTATGTCACCTGTAAGTGCACACTGAATGTGCCTCTGTGACATGCCAGTTGCAGCAGCAAGAAGTGCGCTATGTTTACCCTCTTGAACTAATTCTCGCAACAGTCGAATAAAATACTGCTGAATTAGGATATGTGCTCATTCTGTCTAGTATTAAATTTCCAAGACGTTAATCTAAAACAGAAATATGAATGTACGATAATATGAATAGTCCATTAATGGCTAAAATTGGTAGAATGATAAATACCCGATACACAGTACTTCTGTCTTTCGAGCCACATACGCCAGTATATTTGCCATTCTGCAGATATTGTAATGTGAGTGGAAGATTCGAAGCCGGGACTTCTCAGGTGCCAAGCACGACGTCTATCAACTCTGTCACTTAACTTGTTGAAGTTGTGGAGCAGTATGCAAACATTACACTGTCGCACACCTCTCACTGTATGTATGAAACGGTATGATTGACTGGTCATTTAACACGCGTATGGAGAAAATTGTGTATTGATGTGTGCACATGAAGACTTGCATGATAGGCAGAGTCGTCGTGCAGATAAAATATGAAATGTTTCTAGTAAGTGGTAGACGAGGAATATATACAGAATTTTACTGAACGAAACCTGATAGAAAGCGGGCAACAAGAAGACTGACTCATAAGAAGCGCGATAAAAAAAAGTGTTAACTACAGTTGGCTGTAACAAAAAAAAAAGGCTATTCGATATAGCGCTAGATATTTTTCATGGCCGACCGTTAGATTTTAAAAGCATTCGCTTGAACCACCAGGCAATATTATCAGGCAGCTAATTTTTGTAACTAAAATTACTGGGCTAGTTCGGAGGAAAAGAATGCCAATAATATGAATTAAATTGACCCTGTTTAGTACAAAATTGTGAATAACAGTCTGGTGTAATTAGTTTTATAACACAGATTTCAGTAGTTGAGAAATTCTAAATTATGAAATTCTTGAAACCATCATGTTTCATTTTTGATGAACTGGTATAAGAATAGACAGCGTAATGAAAAGGAACGGGGTTTGAGTCACGACATCGATACTGAAAATTAGAACAGATAAGGAACAAAACAGACTTCGTAAGAAGGTCGCTTCATTGATGTAACGGAGATATTTCTTGTCTACGTAACCCCAAAAGTGGTTAAGGTGCTGTGCTACAAATCGGAAGTTCGCTGGTTCGATTCCAGATGGTGTCATTGGATTTTTCATTGACATAATCCTTCCGATCGCACTATGGCCCTGGGGTCGACTCAGCCTCTAACATAAATGGGTGCCAGGAGCATTTCCTGGGGGTAAACGCGGCCGGTGCGTAAGGCTGACAACCTTTCCACCATCCTGTGCTGTTGTCACGAAATCTGGAAACTTTAACTTTCTGGAACCCTCTGGGCCCCTCCGGCCCGGTAATGGGACTGATTTACTGAACGAAAAAGAAATTGAAGTGCAAACAAAAGCACGTGAATATCTGTAGATTTCTTCCACAGAAAAAAAATGCTCAAGAAATACGCATGCGCCGGAACACTGTGAGGTTCACATTACCCTGTACCTACGGGAAAGTTTCATTAATCTCGTGACAGACAGAGAATGGCCAAGTAGCAAAACAGTGACTGGGTAGTTAATAGAGATTAATTTTACTGTTGGTAAGCGATGGTGTTAGTCATATATATATAGGCAGAGAAATTAGTACAGATGTCTGTAATATGATATTTAGAGTGACATATTCTGCGGACAATATAAATAATGCCACTGAACACCTTCTGCGTACGCCAGACGTACAGACATGTGCCAAGGAGGGTAGGAGAGTACCAAATAATGTGAGAAATTAATTCGTCACGCTGTTGCACTGCCAATACCATATTAAAAAATATGATTCTCTATTGTGTTGTAAGATAAGGTTTTTGTCACGGAATTTTAAAGAACTTACAGCTTCAGTACATACACCCGAAGACGACAGGACTATTCCTGCACTGGAAGTTGAAGGGAACATTGTTTGTTTGTTTGTTTGTGGCGCAACAGCCCCCCCCCCCTCCAATGGACCATGGCCTCCTTATTCACGAGCTTTCTAGATCACACACAACTACGTATCACAGTCGGTACGACTCCTCTGGACGAACGACCAGCTTGTCGCAGAGACCTCTACCTGACAACACACAACACCCACAACAGGACAAACTTCCATACCCCCGGTGGGATTCGAACCCACAATCTCAGCAGGCGAGCTGCCGCAGACCTACGCCTTAGACCGCGCGGCGACGGGGTCCTGCGAAGGGAACATTGATTTAAGTACATTAACACAGATACATTTACTGTTACCAGATAGTTTTAAAAAACTGGTTATAAAATATGGAATACTAAACCAGAATTCTCGTGTGCCAAGTCAGTCCGTAGATATATTGACACTGTCCAAGACAGGCAAACAGTAGACTATTGAACTTTATCGAATTTACGTATTTTACGGAGCATTGTTAGAGTTCTTCCTTTGTGAAGGACAGAAACCCTTTTATAAGCAAGGAAATATATCACCTTGAGGCGGGATTTACTTTGTATTCTACATTGTTATTGACACAATCTTTTCAGTAATGTAGTGTTCGTATTTCGGTGACTGTGTCTGAAAGACACTTGCACGGTAAGAAAACCAAATTGATTCCACATAGCACAGTCTCACAAAGGGAATGATCTGCATTGTTCCCTGAAAAAAGAGAATCAAAATCTGTTGGTGCTTAGAACTGTATTGTGCGACGGAAAAATACTTTTCCGTATGGGAGAAAATTATTTTCTTGGAATCTTTTGATTTGTATTTTCTTGTATGTGTATTGCCTTAAACTTTAATCTGTACTTCTTTTTAGTTTATTTAATGACGCTGTCTGTAACACAAAGCCGAAGAGAATATTCAAGTTCAAGCAGGTTGGTGAGCCCGTAGAACTATAGACTTGAAGGTACCCTATTCGAATCTCGGCCTTGACGCAGTTTACGTTTCCGTAGGTCTTTAGCAGTTTATCGCAGTCTCTCCAGGCAAGCTGCTGAATATTACATCTGAGCTACAGAATTTTCTGCTAAATACACCCCAATTCACATTTCGAAAGGCTTGCTGCCATTGGTCCTGTAAAATTAGCTTTGCGATATAAATCACAAGAAAATCATCTTGAAGTTCCAAGTACTGTAGCAGTATTAGAAGCCACGATTTATAGGAATAATTCAGTCGTACTTTGTTTTTGTTCGAACTCCTTTTGAACTGTGCCTGTCCGACAAAACTTTCTGATTTCTCAAGAGACGGAAAGATTCCACGTCAGTTTCTTGACATAAGAGAAAGAAAAGATAAATCTGGTGGAGTGTGACAGTACATGATGTGGAAGAGTGGTTCGATTCTTCTGGCGTCGAGGTCTAAACTTTTGACTACTGCCACACACTATCTCGAAGTACGTCACCTGTTCGTTGTTCTATGTTTCATTTCGGTACTAATGTGCATATTTCTGTTCTGAGTTACGGAGCGGCTTGTGAGCTATGCCGACTACCCCCGTCCATACGTAGCTAACATTAAGAATGAGAAGTGCTTTACCTCATTTCCCGTGGCGTGGATCTAGGCACAGGGAAATGTACACCCTTACATTTTGCTAATGCTCTTTCATGTATTCGATGTCACCTCTGGCCCTGCGACGTTGTATAAATGTTGATGAAATGCAAATTCACTATTCTTATGTGCACAGCGGAGTAAAATACCAAGCGTAAAACTCAGAACCTTAGCAGTAGACATGCAATGTGTGGTCACGTTGATGTGTGAAATAATTTAATATCATTTTTTGTTGTAAAATAATTCAGGGGTATTAGTATAATTGTACCGTGAGTGTGTATTTGTGTGTGTGTGTGTTTCTCTGTATGTGTCTCCTAATAAGATTTTGCTGCAACGAATTTTCATTAAAATTAGTATGTATGGTATGTAAGTCTGTGTGTGTCAGTGTGTCCTGTCTGCTGTCTGTCCGTCCGTCCATCCATCCATCCATCCATCCTTCCGTCCCTCCGTCCGTCCGTCTGTCTGTCTGTCTGTCCGTCCGTCTGTCTGTCTGTCCGTCAGTCCTTCCGTCTCTGTCCGTCCGTCTGTCTGTCCTGTCCACCCATCCATCCATTCATCAATCCATCCATCCATCCATCCGTCTGTCCGTCCTTCCGTCCGTCTGTCTCTCCGTCTGTCCATCCGTCCGTCCGTCTCTGTCCATCCACCCATCCACCCACCCATACATCTGTGTGTATCGATATATCTATGTCCGTGTGCCAGTCGTCCCACTGGCTCCCTGACTGACTGAGTGCCTGTATAGTAAATGCTATTATTTGAAATACTTAATAGTTATCGGTACACTGACAACTCCTCTTGTGTCTACCATCCATTCCATCCACTAGTCCTTTAACTTCACTATAGGCTTACAGAGGCTCGGTCAATTTTGTGCTCACTATGGCCGGATCTGGTCAGATTTCATAATTAAACGAAAAGTTTTTGAATATTCCTGTGACATTTAGTGGAAATTCCGTAACTGATGTTTATCTGTCGTGTTGCAGTCATTACCGTATGTTCCACCCGAGTCGTGCATTTCCCTTGTAGTCGACCATGTCCAGCGTATAATATGTTTAACCACCTCTGGTACAAATCACATTGCAGACTGCGGAAGTTTACCTTAACTCTTGCGTGTGCGAATGGATGAAGCTAACGAAGAAAGACGATGCGGTTTAGTTTGGTGGCGTATCCAAGTCTGTGCCTGTTGGTGTGAACCACCCTGTGTGGGCTTCGGAGCTTCTTCATTAGATCAGACGAAATGAGCGTCTGAAGGCGCATGAGGGTGGGTGTGTCTGAAACCCGCAGTGTATTCGCTAACTATGTGAACCGAACAGCTGTGCCCGATATCCTCCGTCACTGGTACGCAGTTCCTAGGAACGCTCTGTTCAACAAATATTGGTCGCGCAGCCATTCCAAAAGACAACATAATTAATCTATCGACAGCGATAAATGCTTCTCTTACACTGTAATGCCTTTGATTTTAAGTATTGAACCTAAGGTTTTTGGGTTTGTTGCATATTATATTTGTGTGTGCTGTATACTGTATTTGTGTGTGCTATATAATGTATTTGTGTGTGCTGCCTACTGTATTTGTGTGTGCTGTCTACTGTATTTGTGTTTGCTGTATGCTGTATTTGTGTGTGCTGTATACTGTATTTGGGTGTGCTGTATACTGTATTTGTGTGTGCTGTATACTGTATTTGGGTGTGTTGTATACTGTATTTGTGTGTGCTGTCTACTGTATTTGTGTGCGCTGTATATTTTATTTTTGTTTGCTGTGTACTGTATTTGTGTGTGCTGTATACTGTATTTGTGTGTGCTGTATACTGTATTTGTGTGTGCTGTATGCTGTATTTGGGTGTGTTGTATACTGTATTTGTGTGTGCTGTCTACTGTATTTGTGTGCGCTGTATACTTTATTTTTGTTTGCTGTGTACTGTATTTGGGTGTGTTGTATACTGTATTTGTGTGTGCTGTATACTGTATTTGTGTGTGCTGTATACTGTATTTGGGTGTGCTGCATACTGAATTTGTGCTGAGTTCAGTGTCACTGTTCCTTTTTGGTGGTAAGTCAAGTCTTCTGACGACTTGAAAGTGAAGTCTTAGTAATTAACCAAAGTAATGCACAAAATCTTGTTTATAATAAGTTTATTATATGTCTCTACATGTTTCGAGCACTATGTGCTCATCATCAGGAGGTCAAAATTCTATTATACAGCATCTGGTATCATCACATCTACAGGTGACCGTCTTGTGCACGGGACGGCCACCTATAGGTGTGATGATACCAGATGCTATATAATACAATTTTGACCTCCTGATGATGAGCACATATTACTCGAAACATGTAGAGGCATATAATAAACTTATTATAAAATAAGAATTTGTGCGTTAAGTTGGTTAATTACTAAGATTATACTGAGATGCACGGTCAGCAAAACATCAAAATTTGAGACTAAAATTTTTACCATTACATTCTGTTTTGGAAGTGGGCTGCAATCAAATTTGTCCAGGCAAATGTTCGTTTTGCACATAAAAATTCTACACTTCAAACCTTTGTAGAAGCGTAACTACGTGCCTATCGCCATGAAGCATTGTCCTACTTCAGAAACTGATGTTTTCTCAGCCAGACAAGACAAGAAATTCCCGGCATTTTATGGAACCTGAAGGTTCATTACCGTGCTTAATATAGTCCGCCATCTGTCCCTGTTGTAAACCATACCAATTAGTTCATGCCCCTATCCTATTTTCGGAAGATACACTTTAGTATTATCCTCCCTTCTGCGCATAGGACGTCCAAGTGGTCCATTTCCATCAGATTCCGTATCAAAATCCTTTGTCCAGGTCCTCGATACTCCTTTAGAAGCGTGCTGTGTTTACGGCATTTGCGTGCTTTTCGCTTGGCTGTGTGCGACGGAGAGAAAGCATTCCACGTTTTGTCCGAAGAATTTCATTTTGTGTTTCGTGCAGTTCTCACAAAAAAGTGGCTTTAAACAGTTTTGTCATTCTAGCTACAAACCGGAGTGTCAGTGCGAGTATGTACATTGTGTGCTTAAATAAATCAAGTGTAAACTGGAAACTTTTAAGTTGCATAAAAAACACTCTTCATCAGTCAGTAAATGTAATCACACGAGAAGGAAAGCCCACACCAATCCTGCACACATATCACCAGGCCGGTTTCACGGTCACTGATTTCAGTCCCAGCGTAGGCTGACGTTGCCATGAAACCTTCAGAATGTGTGTGTGTCGTGAATCCTGGCCTTGTAAATGTATAATTCCAGTAACTCTAGACTGAAGCGGAGGGAGCCGCATCACCTTGTAATAAGTAATGGTCCGTAATCATTGTGTAGAATGCTATGGTGGCTCCGGTATCAGACTGGGCGAAGGTGAGAATATCAAGATCTTCATCGTTGCGGGAATGGAACCCTGATGCTCCGGGAGTCAGACTATAGTAAATATTTAAATGCTGTCAAGAGTCAAATTGGCTTGAAATACGCTATTCTTTAATAACACTGTATGATACTTAATGTATGTTTTTTAGGTTAGTTTTGCCTTATTTGCGTCCATTATTTTCAGTCACTGTTTGTACCTTTGTACCGGTTAGCTCAGTCGGTATAGCGACTGACTACGGGCTGGACGGTCCGGGATCGCATCCCGGTGGGAACGAGATTTTCAGCCCGTCCAGACCGACTCTGGAGCCCACCCAGCCTCCTGTAAAATGGGTACCGGGTCTTTCCCGGGGGTAAAGTGCGGCCGGGGCGTGCTGCTGACCACTCACCCCCTTCTAGTACCGCAGTCATGGAACAGTAGAGCTATACCTCTACCCACCCTTTGGGCCACACCGGGCCTGTAACGGGATCACTTTACCTTTTTATACACTTGAATACTCTGCTGATTATCTCGTACAGTAATGATTAAATATTCATATTTATGACCAATTTCTATTTTTTTCTTGGGATAGCTCTAAACTATTATTTCAGACTACAAAAGCTCTTCTTCCACATGAAATAAAACTTCAGGTGACATTCGTATAAAAGTCTTGGGGAAGCGAATCGAAAATGTCAATTCGTCGCCTTATACAGATCGCGTTTCTGCGTGTCGGAACGCTAAAAGATATAAACTGAATGAAGTGTCTCATTAATATGCCGGAGGGGGAAGATTATTGAGTCGTGAGGATGCTCCTTCAAGTAGACCTGCGGGAAAGCCGGAGGAAATTTCCATTTTATTCTCTGAAAATACGAAGTCGTGTTGGGATTTCATAGAACGTATTCATACAGAGTGAAGGACGAGGCATTCCGACTTACTCCAAGGCCTAGATGAGGCAATAAAGGCTTCTTACAAAGAGCTGATCTTCCCTCACGCGGTTTTGGTTTTGTAGGAAGAAGAGAAATTAGTCTGAATACACAGTGTGTCGGTAGGGTAGCGTTTGAGATGAAAGATTGAATCCTCACCGTTTCTCTGTGTAGGACTACATAGAGTGAACATACCGTGTCTAACGTGAAATGATGCATTCTGTTCTAGGAATACTGACTGAGCAAATGAGGATATTACACATAGTGGTTTTCACTAGAGGTGGTAGAATTTATCAGGTACGGATTTCAAATGATCCTTCAGAGAGGCTTCCCTCCATTTTATTGAAAATTTCAGGTCTTCTTTGAGCAGTTTTGCAGCACATGTGACCGTTAATTTGCTTAAGATTTTTTAAGCTGTTTAAATTTCACATCACTTAAACATGATGCCCGTTTCATTCACACCTCTGCTTTGTTAATTTGTTGTAGTACGTCTAAAATATAAATACCAGCGCATTGTAATCGATTTCATTAAAAAATCTATCAACCCTAATTGCACTGAAGAATAAAAAACCAACAGGATGCCACTTATTATTTTATTGTACTTCTTATAGGCTCAACATGTTTCGGGCACTACTATGCCCATTATCAGGAGCTCGCGACTACAATGTTGATTACCACATTGGTCGTTTCGTTCTTGGTTTGCTGTAGGTTGGAGGTTAGGTGCGGGTAGGCTGAAGTAGTGTCCGGGCTGCAGCCTTTAGCCTGCAACCCGGAAACTACTCCAGCCTACCCGCACCTAACCTCCAACCTACAGCAAACCAAGAACGAAACGACTAATGTGATAATCAACAGCATAGTCGCGAGCTCCTGATGATGGACACAGTAGTGTCCGAAACATGTTGAGCCTGTAAGAATTACAATAAAATAATAAGTGGCATCTAGTTGGTTTTTATTCTTCAGTTATCATAATGATGCACGATCCAACAAACATCAAATTCCTAATTGCACTGTTGAAAAGAATCACGAATGTCAACAGAAATTAATATTAAACCTGTTTTGAAAAGTGGATATTTTATAAAATGTTTTAGTGGAACATTTTCTGTGTTTAATGCTTTGTAGAGCCTTTTAAAGCGCTCTGTAACTTAACTGTGTTGTTCATATTAGCTCTTCTGGATACTTGCATCTCGTTTTCGTACCAATTGAACTGCAGTTTGTGATACGCAATTTGCAATGTTCGTCACCGTCGCAACTACGTTAGTTAAAATGCGTCTCAGGAATTCTGACCAGCTCACACCTCCTATATTTTGCGAGGCAAAGATTTGCTGTAGCTGAGGGAACTACCTGCACGTTTGCTGGTGGGGTAGTTCTTATTCGGCAGTTCCTGGGTTTGCATCCCAGACGGAACACCAACTAACCTGGCTGGAGTTCATCGTGGTTACCGGGTTTGGAATTGACTGTTCGTGGCATGTTATCAAGTAAATGTCGTGGCCGGAAACGTACTGGAATAAATAATTTGATTTGAACCCGGAACATTTATCAAAAAGAGTGTGTTAACCCCTCTTAAATTATCCGTGCCGGACTACCCAAAAATTGTAATTCATTGGCTTTAATCAGTGATAAATTTCATATCACATGTTTAAGTTCTGAAAAATGTCAGAACAATTACTCTGATTAGGTTGCAAACATATCATGCCAAATACTTAAATGTAAACAAAATTGTAAATAAAAAATTTAGCGACATTGTGTAGAAAGGTGTAAAATGTGTTTAACGTACTGGAAAAATATCGTGATTTGTCTTCCGCTGGAAATTGATGTTGAATATTGTGTAGTATGTATGTGTGTGCGTGTATGTATGTATGTGTGCATGTAAGTGTATATGTATGTACGTACATATGTATGTACGTACGTGTGTGTGTGTATGTATGTACGTGTGTGTGTGTGATTATATATGTATGTATGTATATATGTATGTACGTATGTATGTATGTATGTGTTTATGGATGCATGTATCTATGTGTGTATGTACGTATGTATGTGTGCATGTATGTATTATGTATGTATGAATGTGTGTATTTATGTATGTATCTATGTGTTTATGTATGTATATATATATTTACGTATATGTATGTAATTATGTGTGTAATTTAAATAAACGTACTGTCTAAAACAGTTGTAAAGGACTCTTTTTTCAAAGATATTAACAGTTAATTTTCGAGATTAGAGAGATTTAGGCTCAGATTTATTGCGAATATTTTCCGGTTCCCAAATTTTATTAGTGTCCCTTACGTTCAGCCCATTTTATAGATGATAGTCACTATTCATACCGGTGCAGTATGTTCTGTACACTCACGCCAACCGGTACCCTTCGGAAACAGTGCAGCCTTGTTCTAACAGCTGTGTGTAGAACCTAAGGTGAGCCTGAATAATTTTTTTTAATTAGGTACTTTACCCTCACTGTCTTACCTTTAACCTTAAAATTGGCGAGGAAGGTATGGCGCTGAGAATATAATGCACTGCATTAGACCCTGCGTACTCCACATTATAGACCTGAAATTTAATGGAACCATAACACTTGTAATACCAGGGCTAAATCGCCGCTTGCTTCACCACAACGACCTGTAGGTAGTTATCCTGTTAGCTCAGGGAACGAATGACGTAAATGTAATTAAACTACAAGAGTGACGGCTGTGCCCTGACAAGAAAAGCTGGCGGGGGAACTCTTGCCTTGGCGAACATCGGATTGACAGACAGAATTACGAACATGGTGATAGTTTAGGGCTTTAATTTTTCTGATAGCAAGTTAAGCAGAGTTTTGAAGCGGGTGTTGCACTAAATATTCATTCTGTTAGTAAAGACGCATCACTGGGCTGTGTGTGACACCATCTAATCTAACTAGACCACTCAACGTGTTCGCGTCGCCGCGTGGCGAAATTAGAATTCTTTTGTATTTTTATTTCTGCAGTCTTGGTATGGTATTGTCTCTCCAAAGTAACTACAAAGGGATTAGTTTTTATTCGAACGGTTGCTGGAAAAGATGTAACTACAAAGAGATTATATTTTATTAAAATGGGTGCTGCAGAAAAAACGTACCCAACTTCTCTTCCATGTTCAAAGAAACGTTCAGAAAATTATGTTCGGGAACAAGATATAATACCGACTAACTCCACTATTTAGTTTCCGTATTGAGTCGGCTTTTCCCTCCGAAACGCGAGATAATTTATACCAGACTGCACGGTGTCATGTTCTAGAATCTTTATGATCACCGCTGCGAAAACTTGAAATTTCTGATAGTTAAATTAGATTTATAACGACAGCCCTAGTGACGTAAGAGTTTAGCGCCACTGACTTGGATGTCTCCCACTGGACATGATCCTGACTCAGTTCCATTCATATCCCATGCATACACATTCCATTTCCTGCCTGATTTGTCTTAGTATTGTCCGCACTATATTCCTAGTCGATCTTATGAGAAGAACCTCTTGAAGAAATCATTCTCCGACATTGTGTGCGCCTTTCCTTATCCACCGGATCATGTCCAGTGCATTTACTTTGATGACGGAACTGGGCGGTGGGATAGCATTGGGGTCAGTTTTAAAGGAAATATTTGTTAGTCGATCGTATTAGGGTTTTGTATGCTTTAGGCTCGCCGAAAATGAAGGCCATTTCACCCAATTTCATGCCGTTTTTGTACCGTTCATATCCTCACAACTCATCTGCCCAAGGCGTAATTGAATATTGCTTTCTCAAGTCATTCTCGGGCTTCCCATAAGGTTTCCCTACGTCAACGTGTTTATTTTCTTTCCGATGTTAAGCCATTCGTAGTATCCTTTTTTTTAATACTGCCAGAGCTTCAGAAAATACGAGGTTCTTGTAGTGCAATATCATGTCTCCCTTTCGTCGTACTTTCATCTGTTATGAATGGTACAAGAACATTGTGTAACCACATTTCATTAATATTAATTTTTGTGAAAATGATGAGAGTAGGCCTATAAACAGTCAGAGATGAAAGAAAAACGTAGCAGATGAAATGATAGAAAGAAGAATTCATGAATTCTTCCCTCATTTTGTCGAGATAATGCCCATAGAATGTTTCGTCTTTCCAGTTTTACCTATCTGTGCAAAAGTGTTTCTCTAACCTTAGTACATCATTACATATCGATCAGTGTTTCTGTTACAGCAGAGTAGTAGGGCGCAACACAGATTGGTGTGTGAGGTGTGAAACGTATTTTAAACGTATGCTCTATTGTCTTCCGAGCATCAAGAACTTAGATCAATAATCTTGACATTACACCAGATCGATGCCTTCTGCACAGAAGTCACTTCAAATTCAGTAGTCCTCTTGAAACAGATGAGAGGCTGAATGGTCTGTAAATCGAGACGGCTAGCTGTATTGAACAGTTGCCGTATGAGCTGTGAAATCAAGCCACGCACGCCTTCTGTTTGATCGTAACAAATACGCAATATATCATCGTAACATCCACCGCTGGCACGAACCGTGCAGCCTTGCAGCCTGTGACCGAAAGTAAAGGCCGATCTAAATTCATGAAGATGGGTAGTAAAGGAAATCGAAGAACAGTTTACATGTCTGGTATAGAAGAGGGCGGATTCAAACCGGTGTATGCACACGAAGCACGTTTGACCATTTGATACAATAATTTTGTGATTAAAAATTCAGCAAGATAGTTCATAAAATCAACCTACTTACTGGGCAAATTTTTAGTTCTCTAAAGTGTATAATTGCTTTTTATTAGTGTTTGTGTTACTTTCAAAGTACGACTGAAATGAGATTTTGTATAAATCCACGCCCTTCTTGCGCAATTTCAAGTTACTCGGTTTCAGAATTAAGCAGTTTTATATACAGGGTGTTTCAGGAGGTATAGTAAATATGTTAATAGATGGTAGTATGGACTATTCCGAGTAAATAAGTTCATATAAACATGGGTCCAATTTTCAGTGAGTGTTTGAATTTTACGCATAAAAAGTCTTACAAAAGGTATGAAGGAAAGACAAATAACTTATTGATTGCATTTTTTGGTTATGTAAATGATCTCAATAAATAGCAACAGTTCAAAGTAAGTGTTTAAAAATCCAACCATCGACTTCAGTGCACTTTTCAACCCTCTTGGCAATATTACGTGTAGCTCTCCTGAGGTCGTCTTGGCGTTCTTGCTTTATGAGGGAAGCACTATTTATAATGCGAGCGACCAATGCGTCTCTTGTGGTTATTTTTTTTTTGTAGACTTCCTTTTCATCCATCCCCACAGACAAAAATCTGATCTGTACGCGCCAATTTCAAACAGCTCTATCTTCACACCCATTGAAAACTGGACACATGTTTATGCGAAATTGTTTACTCGGAATAGTCCATACTACCACCTCCTAAAATATTTACTATTCCTCCTGAAACACCCTGTATATATTTGTATGATGGTTATGTACTTGCATTTCACATAGTGAATGTTTCCGATGTTCGCTATTTATGACAGCACAGTGTAATTATTTATGCGTAGGGGTGTGTGTGTATGTGTGTGTGGTGTGTGTGTGTGTGTGTGGTGTGTGTGTGATGTGTATGTGTGTGTGTGTGTGGTGTGTGTGTGTGATGTGTATGTGTGTGTGTGTGTGTGTGTGTGTGGTGTGTGATGTGTATGTG
>Ga0131853_10015225_pt1 | contig 14079 bp, 9 predicted proteins | sample TergutLab28metaG_FD_92764 | JGI IMG/M metagenome (GOLD analysis project Ga0131853, IMG submission 92764) | Labiotermes labralis P1 segment gut microbial communities from Petit-Saut dam, French Guiana - Lab288 P1 (version 2) (version 2) | ecosystem: Host-associated > Arthropoda: Insects >... | reverse complement strand
TCGTCCGTTTCGCCGAAAGACGAAATCTGGTTTCTGTGCGCGCGTGTGTCATCACATTTCAACTGGCCTGTACCTAAAATTTGTATGTCTGTACCATCGTGAATAGTACTTCATCTCTATAATTCTTTCAGAATGTTTATATTGTTCCTCTTTCCGTAAACACTAAGTTACTTAAAGGTTGTACTGGTTCGCCCCACGCGGGAATAGCGCACATTAGTGTCATATTATTATTATTATTATTATTATGCTGTTGTTGTTGTTGTCGTTGTTGTTGTCCTGGATTTCGTATTAATTTAATTGCGTTTGCATCATTCACGCTCCATAGTATCAACCAACAAATGCACCCAACTGTCACTGAACTTAGAATATTATTTTTAAAAACATTGACCTCTAACACATTTCGGAACTAGTGGTCCATCAGCAGTAAGTACGTTAATCAGCGTTGTATAACCAATTACTAAACAAACATTTGATCCCTTGCATTGGCCCAACAAGTGGTGGGATACTTATATGTCGACTGAATATGTGTGGCGAACGGAATTGATATACAATAAGCTGGAGCAGGGTGTGGATGTGCTGGAGGTACACAAGGACTTTGAATACGTAAATACACTCAGAGTACAGCGAATATATCCAACACTTTCATAGTACCGTGAATACCCCGAAAACATCCAGAATTCGGCGAATACCTCCAATAAATTCAAAGTATGAGCCGTGCCCGCGGGGGGGGGGCTCAGCTCAAAGGCCGTCTCCATGCGGAAGTTAGACTTCTCGAATCTTCCGTCCTGTCACAACTTTCCCTTGGTTGTCTTCCGGCGATTGGCTGCCGTGAGCGGGTGAAAGGGATGGGGGCGGTTTTGAGAGTTTTCGTGGGGGGCGACTGAAGCCCGGACTCTGACTTGCTATCTCGTCCGTCAACTTATAACATCGACTAGTCTGTTTACTACTACGTCAGGAGAAGGGGCTAGCCAGCTGAGGAGGATTTGGTTTGCTGTGTTGTACGCTACCCACCTGCGGGCGATCGAGTATGAACGTAGGTTAGAAATTTACATTTTTGGCTTGGCATTTCTAAAGGTGACGTTTTTGGTTGTTTGTTGGTTCGTACTCGACGTCGGCCCTCGGTGGCTAGGGGCAAAGCAGAAGAGATGTTTTAATTATTGTCTTGGTAATTTTGGTATGTATTTGTTGTGCAAGTAACACTGACAGTTTGTACGGGCCAATGTAAAGTTGTGAGATCATGCACGTAAGAATGTTCCTGCCTGAAGGTTGCCGAGTCTGTAGTGCGAGTTAGGCAGTAATTTGCATTGCGTAACATTGTTTTCTCTGAGACATGTGTGGAAGCGGGATGCGCTAGGCTAGGCCTGTGGAAGCACGTTGTGGATGCATCGTAATATTACGAAGGAAACTAGGAATGTTGCATGATCTGCTGTGAAGGCCGATACAGTTCCTTTAGGCAATTATTGTGTTATATTTGGTTGTCTGATTTATGTATGCATATATTGTACCCAGAATATATTTTTATATCTCTTGTTACTACTGTGTTACTTGGTTGTGTATTGCGAGGCTATCTTTACTTACACTACCCCACAGGAGGTCATCGCTTCGGGACCCAGCCGCCCAAATTACATAGTGCCGAGTCCACGTTTTTGTTATCAAGTGGTTTCACCCCTCATGGGGTGATGACCGCGTGGGCTCAAGTACCATGAATACATCCAATACATCCAGAGTACCGTGAATACCTCCAATACATCCAGAGTACCGCCAATACCTCCAATACATCCAGAGTACCACGAATATATCCAATACATCCAGTGTACCGCGAATATGTCCAATACATCCAGGGTACCGCTAATCCCTACATTACATTTAGAGTACTGCGAATATATCCAATACATCCAGAGTACCGCGAATCCCTACAATACGTTTAGAGTACCGCGAATATATCCAATACATCCAGAGTACCGCGAATCCCTACAATACATTTAGAGTACCGCGAATATTTCCAATACATTTAGAATACCGCGAATATATCCAATACATCTAGAGTACCGCGGATCCCTACAATACGTTTAGAGTACCGCGAATATCCAATATGTATAGAGTATCGCGAATGTATCCAATACCTCTAGAATGTCGCGAATATATCCAACACATCCAGAGTACCGCGAATATGTCCAATACATCCAGGGTACCACGAATCCCTACATTACATTTAGAGCACCGCGAATATATCCAATACATACAGAGTACCGCGAGTCCCTACAATACATTTAGAGTACCGCGAATATATCCAATACGTCTAGATTGCCGCAAATATATCCAATACATCCAGAATACCGTGAATACCTCCAGTACACCCAGAGTACCGCGAATCCCTACAATACATTTAGAGTACCGTGAATATATCCAATAGTCTAGAGTATCGCGAATCTCTACAATACATTCAGAGTACCGCGAATATATCCAATACATTTAGAATGTCGCAAATATATCCAATACATCCAGAGTACCGTGAATACCCCCAATACATCCAGAGCACCGCTAATATGTCCAATACATCCAGGGTACCACGAATCCCTACATTACATTTAGAGTACCGCGAATATATCCAATACATCTAGAATGTGGCGAATATATCCAATACTTCAAGAATACCGTGAATACCCCCAATACATCCAGAGCACCGCGAATATGTCCAATAGATCCATAGTACCGTGAATATCTCCAATACATTCAGACTACCGTGAGTATATCCAATACATCCAGAGTATCATGAATACTTCCAATACATTTAGAGGACCGCGAATACCTGCAATAAATCCACACCATTCTCCAGTTTACTATGTAATAATTTCGTTCCCCACACATATTCACTCTACACGGAAGAATCCCACCATTTCTTCTACATATGCAAGAGATTAAAATATTGTTTATTAACTGTTTTGTACAACAATTAATATGCTCCCTGATGATGGATCAGTAAGGACCTAAAAATGTAGAATTTTAATGTTTTTAAAAGTATTATCAAAAGTTAAACGACAACTGTGTGCAGTTTTTTTTAGAAATTGTGGAAACTGAACTATAATTCATGGAATGGATAATATAAACTTAGTCATGCCACTTATCTGGCGTTATTTATTCTTTTTGTGCTTGCGTTTGTAGGTTGTTATCTTATGTACGAATATTTCACTTCATATTTCTCTGCTGTCTCTCTAATTGACCTGCTCAATTTTGTGCCAGCGTAGTAATAATGAAGAGCACAAATGAAATTACTAATATTTTTATAGTCCATGCTTTCCATGGGGACGAGTAACGCATTTACAGATTGTGGGTATTTTTTTGATGCTAAATCTGCATTACCACGTTTTAACTGCCAGAACTACACGACTCACAAAACAGACGTGTTGGACAGTCAGCCGGTTCGACAGCCCGACACACTCGAATTGATGGATAAATGGAAACGAACCCAGAAGCCACTTACGCTGTTCTTTGTACTTTAAATCAATTCAGGAACCCTTTCTTAGGATAGTTCTATCATGATGTCGCAAAATATCACCTGTTGCACCACACTAGACAATTGTCGCCTTTCAATAAGCATCACTGACAATCTAGAAGTTTGCTCTGGAGCTGGGGGCTTGACAGAAATATTTTGGTTCTTTTTAGAGCTTCAGACAGAAGCAGTAATTGTGGGAATTGTTAAAATTACTACAGGAAGTAGCTCATGTGCTGGCTTGTGCTTCATTCATTTCAGTACTGACAAATTATTATATTTTTTTAAAACTAGTTGTTTCTGAAATTTTTTTGGAACAAATGAGTGTTAGATTCTCAGTTTACAACACAAAATATGAAAGAGAATAAAAGGAATTCACTGCTAATATACTTAAGAATAATACATTCCCATTCTCTCTCATCATTGCCACATAGGCAACCCAATGTAACGTCCTTCCCTTCACGTCCCCGCCAACAGCAGTTGACCTGCAGAAATCACACAGCTCACGGTTAAGAAATATCCAAAATGGACATTGGATCATCCTGTATTTCATGACCCAAATAACACTACGTGGCCTATGTAAATTGCACATCACTCGCTATGTTATAGGTATCATATCTGCATACCCAGCCCATCGTAACCACGAGAACACACTAGGTGCCCTGTATACATCAACAGATCCTCGTTAAATATTATCCATTCTACCTACACGCCTGGCCCATCCTAACCCCTGACCTCACTACCTTAAGAACACCGGACACCACGTGACACGTACACGTTCAAGGTCACGTACTTCCTCGTTATATAATATCGTAAAGTACTAATATACTTCATTTGTCTCAGGCAAAATAATTTTTAGCACATTTTTCTTGGATTTCATTAATCTGTGTTCTTGGCGCAACAAACTTAAAACTAATTTAAGCCGATCAAGTGGCGTCAATAATTCGTTACGACTCAAATAGAAATGAGGTGTTACATCGAGGCGTTCTAAAGCAGTGGAGATGTCGGTAGTGCCACGGGTACGACTACGTCACAGTATTAATTTTTACTGCTTTCTTACAAGGGTTGATACACCGCGGCCCTAGTTACAATTTTTTTTGGGGGGGGGGGGCCGGAGAGACCTAAGATCAGATGAGAAATTATGATTCACGAACAGTAAAAAAAAAAAGACAAAAATATAGGACCGGATAAATTATAGCAGTCTTGAACAGAACATTAAAAATTGCTAAAGTTTAGCTTAAATACAGACAAAATACAGAAAGTTTCACGAACTATAAATAATGTAGCAGGATTTCTATCATTGGCATTTTGTGTTTGAATGCAAACAGGACGTCAATATAGCGCATTGTATTAGTGTTGAAAGAAACACGCCCTGACATCTGCGGCATAGTAGGATGTATCTGGAAAAGGTTACGCACATGGCATCTGATATTCAGATGGCGTTTCAATGAATTATGTATCGACGGAGCACCGTAATACAAGATTCTTTCACTGGAAGGGACAGAAGTTATTGAAACTATGATTTTAGCAGTGAACTACATTTGACGTAACGATATGAATCACGGTCAATCATCTGCTCAGAATATGGCGATAAAGTCTTCTCAGAAGGACGAGAAAAGTTACTGTGTGAAAGAGTGTCTTTTTTTGGGAACAGAAATACGTATTTTTATAAGAGACATGGACAAATCTCTACCCAAACCATATGACGAGGATTGGGTCACGAGTGTCACATTTTATGAGGACAGAACAATTTAACGTAAGTCAATAAAAATCTTCAAGGAAAAGGTTAATTGTTAGTCTCATGTTGTGTAGTGTAAAGGCGTTAGAAATGCAGCTTAGCCTGTTTGTCAAATATGCCAGTGAAAAAACCCTTACTTACTTTCTATCTTCCGAAACTACAGCCAAATCTTTCACCTTGCCATGTGATTGGTAGATTCTAAGGAAGAAGTAGGCGCTAAATAATTTTTCTTGATGGTAAGGACATTTCATCACAAGGACAAATAAGGCACCTCTCTGCTATAGACTTTCGTCACTGAATGTGAAAAGTGATTTACTGAATTACAGAGTAATGGCGATCTGAGAGACACTTCAGTGAGAAAAACAAAAATATTTTTATGGAAAACTGCTTCAAAATTTCAACCCTAACTAAACATTGGGGAAGAATACACTACGAGACTTCGGCAGCATTTACTTCTACGAAAAAGCATTTGCGGTGATGAAATTCATAGGAAGAAAATCTTTTCCCCAGCTTACGGAAAGCTAATTTATGCACTTTTCTCTCATAGTTTACAACAATATTCAATAGGCAGCCAGAAACACCCAAACTCAGAAATCTCTAAAGAGAGCAATAAAAGCGCAATGATTTTGCTGATAATCCTAATCACTGAAGTAAAGTAATCTTTAGCCACAACATATTAAAATATACACATAAATTTTAAACATCTACGAAATAAATGTGTAAGTGTGGGTGTCACCTCTCATTTCGATCTCAAACAGCTCCTGCTTATCCCAACATGAAAGCCCCGTACGAAAGTGGCCTGCGTTATTTTGCTGAAATTCGAAAGCGGCCCGCAAATGCCCGAAGGTTTCCAACCCCTGTTTTAATGGCTTCGTTTCACTGTGACCACGCAGGAGTGGGTGTGCGAGTATGAAACGTATCTCACGCACAACACACGCGACATTTAAGCAGCCCAATAGCAATTAGCGAGATAGAAATTATACAGAACCTGAAAGGTCATAAGTTAGAATCAAGAGTTACATTCTCGTCAGCACGAGTTGTAACTGTAAGCCCACCCACCTCGCTTTATCATTGAAAATACCAACAGGTAAATATTTTTAGGAAAACAAGCGCTGATTACACTGTGCAACACAAAAAAAAACTACAGAAAAATTAAATACCTAACCTTAGCTAATTTTGGGATGGGCTGGGCATGTGGCGCGTATGGGTGAGGAGAGGGGGGTGTATAGGTGTATAGGATCTCCAGGAGGTGGGATGTGGGTATATGGACTGGATTGGGCTGGCCCAGGGTAGAGACGGGTGGCGGACGCTTGTGAGTGCGGTAATGAACCTTCGGGTTCCGTGAAATGCGGGGAATTTCTTGACTAGCTGCAAACCAGTTAGCTTCTCAAGAAGGACTCTGGAGTAAGTAAGTAAGTAAGTAGCTAATTTTTGGGATGCTGAATATGAAAATGACATTAAAAACTTAAACTGGCTCTGGTTTCCAAGTTACGGAAGGACTCACGTAAGAGCGAGTTACCGCTCCGCGAACGATACGGAATTTTTCCTGAACGTAACCTCTGCTGGACCACACAACATCGCGCAGAAAGAATTTTATGACCTCGTCAGAGACCTTCAACTATCAAAGAATAAAGCAGAACTGTTGTCTTCAAGACTTCACAGTGGAATGCACCGGAGAACACTGTACAAGTGACAGCATATCTCTCGCGCCAACAATATTTTGAGCATTTCTTCATAACACGAGGCGAACTCAGTGTTTATAAATAAGTCGAGGGTCTAACTGCAACAATGAACAGCAGGTACAACCCGGAAGAATGACAACTATTCATAGACTCTTCCATGCATAGCCTAAAAGCAGTGTTGTTGCACAAGCGATAGGTACTGTCTTCAATCCCTATTTCCTATGACGGCCACAGGAGGGAAACATGAAACCACGAAGAAAATTCTCGGATGTGTGAAATACAAGACACATCAATGGCATATTCGCAGTGATTTGAAGGTAACTGCCATTTCGAGAGGACTGCAACAGGGCTGCACAAAATTCTGTTTCTTACGCGAAAGGGATTATCGTGTCAAAATTGTTCACCAGGCCAAAAAGAACTGGCCTTTACGTAAATCACACCTGGAACAAATAATGTAGTTCATCAGCCTCTTGCAGATCTTTGTCAAGTGTTGCTTCAAACTCTACATTTCAAGTTGGCTCTCATGAAAAATTTCGTTAAGGCACTAGACAGAAATGGCCTAGCATTCTCATTCATGTGTAATTCCCAAAGCTTAGTACGGAGAATATCAAGGCCGCTTTGTTCACTGTCCCACAGATTTAGATACCCTGAATTTGATCTCGCTCTCGGCGATAACGACAAGGAAGCCTGGAATGCCTTGCAACATGGTGCAACTGGCTTTCTAGGAAATGTACAGCCTTCAACTTCAGAAAGCTTACTGAGGATAGAGCAACTTCTTACGAGAAGCTTGGCTGCAACATGTCACTCAACGCATTTCCTACACTCACACATGAATTCCTTTCGGGTTAAGTGTGATGCCGTGAGGGACGAACACGGCAGACCCTCTCACAAGGCACAAGGGCCGCGAGAAAAGGCGCCTCGTTTAATTGAAGTAACGGAAGAAGACTGGAATAAAAGAAGCTACTGGAGGAAGAAGATAATATAATTGTTAAATGGGCGCAGGAAGATGTGGAAACAATGTACAACATACTAATAAATAAATAAAGTTCAGTGTAAAGTTCTGTACTCACACAGAAAAATAATTAACATTTTTTAAACTAGAACCATTCCCGTAATTTTAATACTAGTTTGGTGTTTTGCACTGAAAATTCTACTAAATAAACTTATTTTAGTTTCCGAAACGAGATACAACCCAAAATTTGTTGCACAGTGTTACTGAAAGAATAAAGCGAAATACAGAACACCGTGTAGGTAAAATACAGACTCTTTACATTAAAACAAGTGGTTAACGGCCTGACAGAAGAAAAATCCATAGTGACATACGTGTTAGAAAAAGGGCGAGAGAAAGATGCATGCAAGTACCGCGATGGACATGTCCTTAAGGCATAAGGGCACAGCAGGGCACTGGGACAGGCACAAGATCAAAGGGAAGTTATCTGTCAACAAACAGAGAGAACTTCCTGCCTTCTCGACATACAAAATTCTAGTTAATAAAATATCATACATTCACAATGCATCTAATGAAATATTTCCTCATTACACCATATTTCTTGGATGCTTTGGTCATTGGTTCAGGTACTGTAGTTGATAACACGTGCAATGAAAGTACGATATTAAATTAAATTATAGTTTTTTACAGACCAATAATGTACACATTTAAAAATTCTGCTTTAGTCCCCACTGTTAACTAGACATCACAAAAGAATGCCACACTTTGCGACACATGTGGCAGTTAACAAGTTAGGAAACGTACGTGATCCCTAACAATTCTGACGCGTTAGCGATCTTTTGTGAAATTATCCCAAGAATGTCAAATCAATCGTGCTGCACCATAACGTACTTGTGTTATTTTTCTAAACAACTTTGTCACGAAACTTGTTTCCCTTAGACACGCACATATTTAACAAGTCACGCTCAAGATGCGCGCGGAAATGCAATTAAGTTCGGATGTACAGTGTCCGTTACTATTGTGCCAATTTGGTCAAAAACTGAAATGGAGAAAGACACCGAAATATAACTGCCCAATATCAGACGACATGAATATCCAGGAAACATTTCTAGAGTTGTTACAGGCGGACAGACTCGAAAAGTAAATACGCGTATTTTTATCAACTTACTGTTAAGGACGCAGCGTGGTGTACTATCGCGAAATGGCCGCGATATATCCTCAACAAAATGGAGGTCAAATTAAAATGTCACGAAAAAAAGAAGGGAGTTTCAGAAACATTTCTGTTGTCTTGACACGATATTTAGCTGCAACCAGACTTCTTAAGCAGTTGCTAGACTTCACAGAGCAGATGTAACATCAAGTTCGATACACTAAGACGCACGTAACAAGGACAAAACTACCGCTGTTTAGGATTAGATTCGGAGGTATTAGTTCGAGCTTTAATTAGATTAACGGATATGTTTCACTGAAATGCCGTCTCCAGCGTTTCGCACGCGGCCACTGCGAAAGCTAGGAGCATATAACACATTTCCTTAATTAAACATAGACGCATCCCGAGTTATCGGCCTGGACCAAAACTGTCGTCGGGTTGGCACTACTGCCGCTAGTCTGAATCACTCACATTAATTTTCGCACCCAAGAGACTTCCTATCAGATATTCTTGACCACGTGGCACTGGAGCAGCTTAATCTGCCTTTTCCCTGTTAATCAACTTTGCGTAATTGCTTCATGCCCATCTGTCACCGTGTGATAGCCCCTAACACAAGCTTGGGGACTTAATTCTTGCGACCCGACAATTCAGATGGTCAAAGTGCATGAAAGTAGAAGTGGTATAAGCCACGTGTTTACAGTTCAAAGTGACAAAACAGCATTAGCATAACGCCTGGCCTACCAATACCAGACGGACTTGTCAGCATGCAAAAGGAAAATGAGAAATACGTTGCACATTACGCAGAAATCTGAAGAGATTTTATGGTGACATCTTGGCGTTAAGTGGGAAGACACTTGGCACGAAGAGCTGTTCGAGTTGTAGAACAATTTAGATACTCCTATGTGCTGAAGGGCCAGACTGATGCATTTATAGCCTCGGAACGTCATCACAAATTTGCAAAACCGCGAAGAACGAAATCGCGAAAAGCGAGGCATTACTTTATGACACTCGACCTTAAAAACTGTTGATGAAGGGTAAACGACAAATCCTCAGCCAATCACAACCCTTTTTCTTGTTGAATGTAGTCACGTGGCTCAGGACAGAACCCAGTGGCGGATTAATGTGAACACGTTAATGAATTAATGATTTCCATAAAAAGTGGAAAATTTTCATAACGATCTCTCGACTACTCGTGTCTGAAGAAGAACCATACTGTACGGGGTTAAACTTGTCTGAACTGTGTAAAATACTGCACCATGTGCCATCATCGGTCCGCGGATCACCGATGCAAATGGCCAAGCTCTGTTAGGTCGCTCACATTACTCTTCCGCTACTGTGAAGGCCAATTTTCGCCCATCGTACCTTGTTCCCGAAACTCTAGTTCAGAGCAGCAATTCATAAATTGACGCACCAATTGCTTACAGTCATAATGCAAGCACAGGCTATACAGACCAGCGTTTTAATAGCATCTCACCTTCCAAACTCCTAGAAAGTACCTCATCTTTACATAATCAATTATCTTGCCTTAAGCAGTTAGATATGGTAAAGAAATTATATGCACATAAATGTATAAAATTATCTTATGTTATAAATATATTCTACTGTGTTTATAAGATATTTTTAACATTTATGTACATATGTTAGTTTCGTTACCATATATATACCCCAATTATTATTACTGTTTACAAATAAGAGATTTTAACAGACAAAGGCTTGTACCACAGAGAGGAAAATTAACATTACGTCATTGTGGGATCTGACGAGCCTTTGGTTTACTTATCATTGCCAACGTATCTAAACAATGTAGAGTTTCCATTTTGAAGATCAATTCTTCAGTTCTGAAAATGGATGTATTATGTTTCTGGCAACTATCTACCAGAACACGGAGCATCAAACCGCCAAAGACGTACCTCAATACGTCCAACAAATTGTTCCATTTGACAGATTTCACTGCTTTGTGATATATTTCTAATTGCCTCTAGTTTAGAAAGGCGGATGTTTGGAATTTAGGTGCGGAGTTTTCTTATTATTGTTTACTTTTTATAACATACAAACGAACAGCTTTGAAACTTCTCGGTTTCTTGTATCAAATCACGATGAGAGGAAGCAATTAGTTGACTTGGCACTGAACGGTGTGCTTCATTTAACAGAATTTAGAATAGAAGCTTTGAAGGTTTGGAATTTTAGACGTCAACAGAAAATGTAAAAATTGGATTTAATTTTAGGATGAAAGTTAATTATGTCTGCGCTTCGCAACATACGAAAAGGAACTGAAGCAAAGCCCCATTTATTTTTAATGTCTTCATCAGATTATGGCAGTAGCTGTGAGCTTGATGTTCCAGGTGCCGGAACGCTCTGGTTACAAGACGGTCTCGAATGGTGCCTTCTTTGTCATTTCATACACTGGAGGAACATTTCAAAATACCAATACTTCTGCCTGGAATGTGACATCGTGTGGTCCTGTACACGTGTATACAGTGTGTCGTCCTGTACACATGTATACATCGTGTGGTCCTGTACACGTGTATACAGTGTGTCGTCCTGTACACGTGTATACATCGCGTGGTCCTGTACACGTGTATACAGCCGCAGCATCCTTAAATCCCACTCACATTTATATTTTTGCACACAAAATCTTCCACTTCAAAGAGCTTGGCGCAGAATAGAGAAAAATACTAAAATATTATTTTAAAGGGTAGATGGTACAGGCTGCCGCGAATACGGCAGTGGTGCAGGGTCGCATAAATGGAAGGGAATGTACCCAGCTAAGCAAGTAACCAGCGTTTCGAGATGGGCTGTGTTCCACGGACGTGAACTAAACTTTCTGAAGTGTACTACCAGACCCTGCATCGTCAAGTGGACTGACAAGCCATGTTCGACAGTATCACTTCTTGTTCTGAGGGTTCGAGCGCTCCAATCAATAAGCACGACTTAACATGTGGCGGGGTATTTTGTCGACCACGAGAAAGCCGCAATCCGAACAACACCGTACTGTGTGGATGTGAGCATAACGATATGGAGGGAGGGATGATTATTTTGTGGTTTGTTTAACAACGCTGTCACTACTTCAGAAAAAATTAACGTTTCCTGTGCACAGGCTAGGCAGTCGAGATAATATGACTGTTATAGGTGTGTAGAGGGAGCAAGTTGTCGTCCAATATTTACATCGTTGACGGGTAACTTCTTTTTTTTTCCACAGTAATTCTTCTGATATTTCGCTCAGGTCAGGTATTGCACGTACCTGTAGAGAGGAAGTTACCGTATAAACAGAAGTACCATTGTGCAAAGGGATAAATTTTGTCTGCCGGCTTCTAGTCTCTACTTAGAGAGACATTTAATTATTACATCTCTTACTATTTTGGACAGCTCTTCTGTGTTTCCGAACTTACTCGACGGTAAACATTTTAAAACTGTGGGGTATTCTGTTTTGTTGTACTGTTCATTGAAACACATTCCGATTTATTAACATGTGAAATAATTAGTATATTATGTTTTCAGTGAAAGTTAAAGAATATACGTCGATGATTTTTAAATCCGGAAACCTTCTGTTGATTTAGCACCCAGAAGATTGTTTCATGTGTCCGAACAAAAGAACGTTTTATACACTTCATTAAGTCATAAGGATAAAAAGGCTTTCTATTCACAAAAGAGCCTAATTCCTTCTCAAAAGAGCAGGGAGTTTACCGTACCACACTACGTCATTGATTAGACGGGGATTTTCCGATATCGGGTGTGTGAAATAAGGTGTGACCGAAGTGTGATTCTTCTAAGGTCTAGGAGAAGGAATTTATAAAACTACCACTTATCTGCATATGTTCTATGGGAGGTGTGGATCAGATCTCAGAATGTTATTCCCCAAATCTGTAGAAGCGAATATTCTGCAGCGCCTTTAGAAACAGGTCCTGGATGGTCCGAACCCAACATGAAGCATTTACTTCACACCGTTTGAGGCAACCAATATGGCCCGAGGTGCGGGATTCTCGAGCCCAAAGGTTATGCGACTGTGACACAAATAGAAAAACTGGAGGCAAACAAAACAGTTTGGAAGATCAGGTATTAGAGTCGATGGAACAGGTGTTCGAGAAATCCAAACACCCAAGAAGGTAAATCAAAATGAGGAATGAACGAAGTCGTTAGAATGACTTCTGCCGAGAGGTGAAAATTCTAGCTTTTAGGGAGAGAACTGGAAAATATTTTGATGTTTTACTATTTTGGTTTTTTTATATTAATGTTGTCCGACCATTTTTAATTGTACAGCGAAGTTTATAAAAGAAAGTTTTGTTGTTGAACGTGTCCCGCTTTGATAGATAAACGTGCCCCTGGATTTGTGGCAAAATCACCAGTGGCAATATTTATGTACAACAACACCTCTTACCTGCCGGTCAATGAGCCAGGTTTTTTGCTCATATCGAAGGGTTCTCCTCAGGGTCACCACAAGTCCTCTATCTCTGGACGTGCCATATTTTTACAGCTTAAAATGTACGTCCGGGTGAATTTTTTTGTGTATTATAAAATGCTTGTGTTTCCGGGCAGCAATATTGAAAAAAATTATAAATCCTTGGCTGATGAGGGCAGAAAATAATGCTGTACGCTTAAATCAGAGATAACTGACTAGTGGAGCCATACTGAAACTCAGGTGCTACAGTGAATAATACTGGCCAGTGGACGGCAGTCATACGGCACTGTCTTTTAGTACACTGGCATTCAAATACTTTGCTGAATTCTTGTATCCCCATGTTGGGTGCTAGCTATTCACATGTATTCTCACCACAGATTTACTGTTCCTCTGTCAGAAATGCCTAAAGGTAAGTGCAAATTTACAGAAGATCTTAGGAAGAAATACACATGTTTACGGAACAGAATTCCAGGAAAGCTTGCATCTGTTGCAGACAGAGAAACGTTATATATTCACTTTATTAATATATATTTCAGTCAACACAACTATACAAAAAAGCATAAGTTAAAGCGACATGTTTCGACTTAAAAAGTCATCGTCTGTACAATGTGGCTGCGCGCATTCGGGATCCCAGATGGCTCACAATGTGTGCTGTGATTCGTACCGTGTACATA
>Ga0131853_10015222_pt1 | contig 14079 bp, 18 predicted proteins | sample TergutLab28metaG_FD_92764 | JGI IMG/M metagenome (GOLD analysis project Ga0131853, IMG submission 92764) | Labiotermes labralis P1 segment gut microbial communities from Petit-Saut dam, French Guiana - Lab288 P1 (version 2) (version 2) | ecosystem: Host-associated > Arthropoda: Insects >... | reverse complement strand
TATCATAGTCGTGACAAATGGCGCAATACAGTTCTATAAGTTGGATGTCTTTTCGCATAGAACCAATTTATTGCTTTTTTCGCCTTTTGTCTTTATTTTTTTATTTTAACTCTTGATTCGCGTTAAATATGTATGCCCATTATGATATTTCCCTAACGGCACTATCCGCCAAGGCCGCTAGACGTATGACAGAGGTGACAGGAGCAGATGCAACAACGATACACAGGTTACTAGAATCAGATGAAGGTGGATTTAAGAAAAGCGAAAATAACCCTCTCTACCAAAAGTTAGTCATAATAGATGAGGCCAGTATGATTAACAGTTCTCTTTTCTTAGCGGTGCTAAACGCAGTTGAACTAGGTAGTAAAGTGGTTATTGTTTTTGACTTCGCCCAATTATCGCCTATAGGCATTGGCAATGTGGCCACGGATTTACTAACCTCTAAACTTCCGATACACAGCTTTACTAAAATACATAGGCAAGCAGAGAAATCTGGCATTTTAGTAGATGCCAATAAAATACGAGTTGGAGAATCGCCTATTACCGAATTTGAAGAAACCATCATAAGTGGCGAGTTAGAGGACATGGAGTATCATTTCAGGGAGCAGGCTACAAATAACGCCACATACGAACAGTTTAACGATTTAACACTAAAGATTTTCACAAAGCTACTTAGAGAAAACATCAATATAGACGACATCTCTGTCATCGTACCCCGGAAGCAAAGCGTTATGAACAGCGTTAATTTTCTAAACAAAAAAATGCAGGAGATTGCTATAACAGACAAAGTACCCCACATGGATATGGGAGACAAGAGATTCAAATTAGAGGCAAAAATTATCCAAAAGATGAATGACTACAATAAAGATGTGGTTAATGGGGAAATCGGCTATATTACTCAAATATTGCCCCCATCTAAAGACAATACATATGATTTCATTGTGGACTTTGGAGAAAGAAAACGAGTGAAATACACCCTTAAAGAACTTGAACAGATTGATTTGGCATATGCAATTACCGTCCACTCATCCCAGGGTAGCCAGTACAAATATGTAATTGTTGTGCTTGATATGAGCCACTTAATGTTATTGGACACATGCCTTTTCTATACAGCAATCACAAGAGCCAGCGAAAAATGCTACTGCATAGCACAACCCAAAGCCTTCATCCATGCCTTGTCTAATAGCAAAGCGGAAGAACGACAAACATTTTTACCGGAATTAATTTGAAGGGTGGCTTATATGTCAAAATCAAAAATGGATTTGAGCAACTTCCCAAAGATAAGAAACCGTGAAGAAGCGCGAGCATTAAAAAAGTTCTTATTAAATCTGGAAAAACAAATGAAGAGGCAGGAAATATAATCGACATAAGCAAAAAGGCAACTCTGCTGTGGGATGCGGAAGGCAAGCCCCACTCTAAGGAATGTCTTTTTGAAGGAGAGCAGGTTAAGCTAAATGTCGATAAGATTTGGAATTATCCAGACTGGGAATCAAGGCAGGTGGCATATAAGCAATTCATAAAAGATAATGTGGATACGATTTTCACTGTCAGCTATGCTGAAAATTATCAAAGCAACCCTAACATAGTCGAACTTGTCAAAGATGGTGCTGTATCCTTGTGGCATTTCTGCGACGAAGATTTGTTGGTGCTTGATAAAAGCGACGGAGTATTCAAAGAAATGTGGCTAGTTGAAGAAAAGGCGGGTGGTTAATATAAGCAGCACAAATAGAAGCCTTGCTCGCAATGCTCATGTTTCTGATTATTACATAACACCTGTGGCAGACATACGATTGTTTTTAAAAGAATTTAACTCGGTAGTAAAACTCGATTGGCCCAAGTGTAATATTTTAGACCCTTGTGCCGGAGGGGATAGCAAAAATCCCATGAGTTACCCAACTGCACTACAAGATGAGTTTGGCTCTATACATACCAGAACTATAGATATTAGAGCGGATAGTTTAGCGGCAGTAAAAACAGACTATCTTCAACATGCCACCAATGAAGAGCCAGATATTATAATTACAAACCCGCCATTTAAGGATGCTCTAAACATCATAAAAAAGGCATTAGATGACGTTAAAGATGGCGGATGGGTAATTATGTTACTGCGGTTAAACTTCTTCGGAAGCAAGCAACGTAAAGCCTTTTGGGATGAGTTTATGCCAAAGTATGCTTTCGTACATCATAAACGCATTGGCTTCACAGAATCTGGTGGCACTGATTCTATTGAGTACATCCATTGTTGCTGGCAGAAAGGTAATTATCCAAACTTCTGCCAGTTGAAGGTTATTTAGAAGGTGGTAGATACATGCTTGATGATAAGGGTAAACGAATAAATTATGGCCAAGGAAAGGGAATACGTGAGCCCACTGATGGCAAGGGAGATATGTACTCACTACCTCCCGCAGCTATACTCAGACTTTCAAAACATTATGAACTGGGTGCAAAAAAATATTGTCAGAGAAATTATATGAAAGGTATCCCAGTATCTCGCTTTATGGATTCCACATTGCGCCATATTTTCAAATACCTTGACGGTGCTGATGACGAAGACCACCTATCCGCAGCCGCATTTAATATACTCGGTGCTATGCAAATGGAACTTAGAAATGCTGAAATGCAAGATGTTGAAGAACGTGCAGGTAAAAATATTTGGACTGGAGAATGATTATGAATCTAGGAGCATTACTACCCATGATGTTGGGTGACACAGAAATGGCAGCAGAAACAATTGAAAACCTTGTAACACAGTATAAACCAATTATCTACGCTGTATTGCGTGAAGGATTTGAAGGGTATAAAGACCTTGTAAATAACGATGAGTATTTCACCCAAAGAGCGCAAATGCGACGGAAGATGTACACCGCATACATAGATGCTGGCTTTACTAAAGAGCAGGCCATGCTCTTCCTGGTAGACAGCGATGCGGCAAGGGCTAATGGAATTAAGCAGTTAATGACTTTGGCACAAGGGACAAATATAAAGTAACCGCTTAAAGTTAGTTTGAAAACAGCATAAAGTATTCTGACATATACCATCTAAGGCTGCAACTACTCTGTAAATTACAGGTTGCAGCCTTATTTTTGTGAATTATTATATTTGACTTTCTGCTTCTCCTGTGATAAAAATAACTGTAAAAAATCCCAGCTCTGCAACCGCTTTTGGCATCTTGCAGAGCCTACTAAACCCACAAGGAGAGAAAAACATGGCAATCAATTCCAACCCTCGGACGTATTCGGTTGACTGGTTAGTGAAACAACGTAAGGATGGTAAGATTGATACGGACATCTCCATCCAACGCCAAGCTGTCTGGAGTCATCTACACCAAAGCAACCTAATTGTTGCAATCCTGTACAATGTACCTATCTCAAACCTCTGGTTTGAAAAAGATGGCAAAGGCAGAACATACAAAGCGATTGACGGTAAGCAAAGAACCCTTACCCTATGCTCATACGTTGCGGATGAGTTTCCGTTATCCCCTAAAATTCGTTACGGAACAGTTGATGGTGTAGATGTCACAAAAATGAAATTCTCGGAACTACCAGAAGAATTTCAAAAAAGAATATTAGACTATCAGCTAACAGTAACCTTAATAGATAAGATGGATGCAGAAGAACGTGCCATTGTTTTCTTCATGGGCAACCAAAGCGTACCACTTACCGATGTACACTTCCTCCCTGTGGTACTAGGTGAAGAACTAATGAATGGCTTTAACCAACTTTGCACAAGGCCATTCATGCTTGAAAAAGTAAGACTAACAGCTCCTGCACTTCGTAAACGTGACGACCTAAAGATAATGATCCAATACCTAATTTTGAAATCTGGCAAGGAAATGGGCTTCTCCGGAAAGGAAATCATCCAGTTCTGCGACGAAATCCGCGCAGGTAGCATTGATGTACCCAACGATGAAATTGTGGAGTTGCTAAGTTATCTTAACAACGCATTTCCTGATAAGCGTGCGTACCTAAAGCTAATCAACGTACCAGTTATTATGTATGCGGCACAAAAGGCAAAAGAAAAGAGCATGGATCCACAAGAGTTTGGCGAAAAGGTTGACGAGTTCTTCTTAGAGGTTAAAGAAGAGAGGAACGAGGAGTACAGCGTAGCCATGCGCCAAGGCAGTGCTAAGAAAGCAAATGTTCAAGCAAGGCGTGATGGCATTTTGACAATACTGAGTAAGTAGTTTTATATGGGGCTTTTGTAGGCAATCCACACAGCCTATGAAAGCCTTATTTTTTTGCAATCATTCAGTCCATACATAGGCTCCCGTATTAACACCAAGAAATTTGTCACTTAATAAAAGAAAATTATAAGGAGTCACGCCATTTATTTCAGTTCTACCAATGCTTGCCATGTTATACTTATATACAAGCAGGGTGGAGAGGGAGATATTTAGAATGTACAACGATACCATGAAAAACAGCTTTATTGACTGCCTAAAAACAGATGATTTAAAGCGTATGTACACATCTATTTTTAAAAGGACAGAATCCTTTGAAGTAGAACGTGAAATGGATATATATAATTTTAGCGTAAAAGACTGTATGAACTTGTTGCTTCACCTTAACCCTAAATCCATTGGTCATGTTGGTTCACTTAAAAGCCAATTTACAAAGTATATCGAATGGGCAATAGGCAAGAAACTGGTGGGGAAAAATTATTGGTCTCTGGTTTCAGCAGACGAGGAGTTTGTACGTTTTTCTTTTGCCATTAGAAATATAAAAAACTTAGATGAACTAGCGAAAATAACCGAGTCAAGCCTTGTTGTACCATATGATAAATATGTAATTTACTTACTCTACATGGGTATAATGGGCGAAAATTTTTCCGAGTTGGCGGAACTAAAAGACGTTGATGTTGATAGACTAAATAAAGTAATAAAAACCCCAAGGCAGAAAAATCTAACCTTGATTGAGCCTCTTCTGAAAAATATAGGCTCAAGTGATTACTATGAAGAAAAAAAGCAGCGAGATTATAGCTCACAATACTTTGTAAAGCCCTTCAAAACAAAACACCTTATAGGTTCTCCCATTGGATATCAGCATGTGCATAGGGTGGTGCAAAAATTAAATGATAGTTATAACGAGCAAAATCCTGACAGCCAAAGACAGTTTACCCCTACCACCATCTGGCGTTCTGGTTTATTCTTCGCAATGTATAAGATTGAGCTTACCAAAGGGGCGTTAGTTTTAGACGATTACGCTTATATAAGCGACTTGTTTGGAAATAAAAACACCTACAGTGCTTATTCTAGGGACTATGAGCTTTACAAAGAAGTGTTTTGGAAGTAAAAATAGAGCAACTGATATGATGGAGATAATATCAGTCGCTTTATTTTTTTGCGCTTATATTTTTGTTACTGCATTCCCACAGTAGAGGACGAAACAGAAGGTAGGCTGCTAAGGTTATTACTATCTGTGCCATCAGGGATAGACTTCAAGTATTCAGTCCCGTACTTTTCAGAAATGCCTACGCCTTGGATTCCACCTTGTTTTGCCAAAGCTACGCCTTGTTCTTTGCTAACAGTTTGGCCATTTGAAAGTTGGCAGCCTACTACTTTTCCGCTGTCTTTTACAAGAGCTGTAATATTAGCAGCGTTATTGTTTGGTTCAGGAATTTCCTTCATGGACATCATGGGCAATGCAGATGCGTTTTGATTGTTTACCACAGTTATCACTCCAGTTATTGGTATTAATAATTTCTGCATTGCCTTTTTACTATTCCCAATCAAAAGTGATAAATGTATAAACGCCTTCAATTCGCCTGCAAAAAATGCTATTATAAATAAAAGTTGGTGAAAAGATGGTCTATAATAATATCCGCAAAGGAATTTTCCTTAGTCGCCATAATCGCTTCATTGCAGAGGTTGAAATTGACGGCAAGGTTGAGATTTGTCATGTGAAGAATACAGGTCGTTGCCGTGAGTTGCTTATCCCTGGTGTTACTGTTTACGTTGATTACGTGGATAATCCATCAAGGTCAACGGCATATGATTTGATTGCTGTGTATAAAGGTGACACGTTGATAAACATGGACAGCTATGCCCCTAATCGTGCTTTTGGTGAATATCTGCGACAGGGTAAATTATTTGATGATGTTACTTTTGTTAAAGCTGAATCCAAATACGGTGGTTCACGCTTTGATTTTTATGTGGAAACCGCTAAATCCAAGGCTTTTATTGAAGTTAAAGGAGTAACACTAGAGGAAAATGGCGTAGCGATGTTCCCCGATGCGCCTACTGAACGTGGAGTAAAGCACTTAAACGAGCTGGCTTCTTGTATCGCTGATGGCTACGATACCTATGTAGTATTCGTTATTCAAATGAAGGGCATTTCTCATTTCACGCCAAACTACAAAACCCATCAAGCCTTTGGGGATACCTTGGCTAAGGTTACAGAGGCTGGCGTTAAAGTGCTTGCTTTTGATTGTATTGTAAAGCCTGATGGGATGATTATAGATGAAGCCGTGGCTATAAGACTAGAGGTTGAATAATGGAATATATTTTATGGATAGCGTTAGCATTTCTCGTACTTTGGAACATAATTACATTTGTATTATACGGCATAGACAAGAGCAAAGCCAAAAACAATAAGTGGCGCATTAGCGAAGCCACATTGATTTTATGTGCCTTTTTAATGGGTGGTATAGGCTCGTTTCTTGGTATGCGAATATTCCGCCATAAGACCAAGCATATGAAGTTTATGATACTTGTTCCATTAGCTATTGTTATAAATGTTGCCGTTGTAATTTTGCTTAAACGCTAAACATCAGCGTAAACCTTTCCCAAGGTCTTATCCAGTACATAAAACCGGGTTCATCTGGATGGAAGTGACCAAGGGATATTACATATTGACCATCATGGAGTTCACCACTCCAGTTGATTGTTTGGTATACATGTTGCCCCGGATGTACAGCAGTAGTATCAAATGTCATTGCTCCTCCACCGCTCATTTCAATTGTTACTTGGCGTAGATTTACATCTGGGCCAGAGAATATGCTATCAAAGGATTCTCGCAAACGATTCCAATCACGGCCTTCTTCTGGTGAGTATCTTTCGACCCAATATCCAGTCCAAGGTGTGTAAAATGTGCGGTCAGATATATTTTCCCAACGGATTGTAATGCCGGTGGGAGTTGCTGTAACGTCGGTGACAATTACGTTTTGTTGAAACATAGGGTTTAGTTCAGTATCGCCATCGTAACTGTCAAACGTCTCTTGTGAGATGTAAAATTTGTGCGTAACAATTACTCCCGCTCCTGCTGTACTAAAATGCGCCATTAGCTGATAACGCCCAGGTGGGAGTTTGCCAAAACGCTCTGCCCAGTTTTCAGTAAAAGAATTTGAGTCGATTGAAGGCGTGGAAACCTGATGGCGACTTGGTGCAAGTTCATAAATGTTTTCCCAGTTTCCATATACATATTTTTGCACGATAAATGGTGGATTGTATGAAAACCCTTCGGTCGTATGGTTTGTGATATTGAGCCTAAGCCCCGTTGGTGTAATCTCATCTGCATAAACGATGATATTGGTTGCTGTCGGTATATCTCCACTCAAATTCATAGGCGTATTATCGTCTATGATAAACTCAACCATAAGCATCTCTTGAACACGAGGCGCACCAGGGCGCATATGATCTTCAGCGTGCTGGCGCATTATCATGTACCTGCCATTTTCTAATACGCCATGTAGCCATTCAAAATTAAAGTGGTCTTCGATAATTTCTCCGCCTTGCATTCCTATACCGAGGCCAGGTATTCCCCAGCTATCAATGATAATTGGTGCAGGCTTCCAGCCATTTTCATAAACAAGTAAGCGATGGTCAAGCCCATGCATAAAAGATTGAGTTGATAGATTTACGATATTAAATGCAACTTCTGTACGGCTTACTGCTACTTCACTTGCAAGTACAATGATATTGCTTGTTCCACCAGCAATCTGAAACGCAAGGCTATTTCGTATTCGATTGTCTTGCATAATTTGCAAATCAGAAGGGATGGGTTCTGCATCTTCCGTAAAATGATACCATCCAACTACGTCAAATTCAAAGGTTAAGGTTGTGTATAGTTCTGTTAAGTCTGCATCAAGAAAGAAATCACGCTCGAAGGTGTATATCCCTATTGCACGAGAATTTCCCCAACTAACATGGGCTTCTTGTATGTCACCGTTGTTGATAAATTGCAGTCCTGCGGGGTTATTTCTTTCACGCATGACAACTGAATCAATACGAAAATCGTCATTGTAGTATAGCCTGTGACCTGCATTGTTTCTCAGCAAAAATCCCACACCAAACTCATTAGAAAAGGTTTGGGCTGATTGTAATTCAACCATATATTCAGTATTGTTCTGTGCTAATTGGATAGGGCTAAAATCAAGCTGTCGTGTGTTGGTATTTTCGTTGTTGTAGTTATCGCTGTTATAATTTTCGTGCATACATGCAGTAAGGGTAGTCCCTACAAAGAACAGAATTATCATTATTAAATATTTTTTCACGAATATCACCTCGTATAATAAAACGTATTTTATGCTGTTTTGTTCCTGCGATACAGTTTTTATGGATGTTAAAATTGCCAGATATACGAAGATGGTACTGCTGATGTAAGCCATACACCATTTTCGGATAAGTAAAACACAAAACCATCCTCGTGCATTTTAGCAACGTTAATTGTAAGTACAACAGGTTTGCCATGTCGCCCGCCAACTTTAATTGCTGTTTCCTTATCAGCAGATAGATGAACTTGAAGTCTTTTCTGCGGAAGTAGCCCATCGGTTTTTATTGAGGCTAAAAAGCGTGTTGCTGTTCCATGATACAAAATATCAGGGGGAACAGTTTCATTCATCTCAACATTAACCTGCACACTATGCCCTTGATTAGCACGGATCTTAGAAAAATCATCGCTAAATTTGAACCGTTGTTTATTATTGTTTTCTACGACCACTTTCAAATCATCAAGAGTGACTTTTTTGTTTGCTTTATTCATCCCTGATATTAAAGCGTTAGTATCTGCCCATCCATTTTCATCTAAGATAATGCCAACGGATTCAGGGTCGTGGCGCAAAATACGGCTCATAAATTTTGAAACGGATATTATTTTTTTCTCATTCATCATAATCCCTGCCTTCTCTTCATATCGCTATTCGCCTTTCTTCACAAACACTGCATTTAACAGGCTTAACACAATGGATGCAAAAAATGCTGTGCCGAAGCCAGCAACATGAAAACCTGGCACGAGCGCAGAAACAAGCATCAACATTAATCCGTTTACCACCAAGTAAAACAGCCCTAATGTCAAAAATGTAATTGGCAAAGAGATAATTTGCAACACCGGTTTGATTGTGGCATTTATAAGCCCCAATACTATAGCGGCAATTATAGCTGCTAATGCGCCATCAATTACGATACCCCTAAACAAAAACGATAGTACATATAAAAACAAGGCACTAACAATCCAATGTACTATTAATTTTCCCATAATAAATTTACCTGCTTTCTATTTTAAAACGGACTTGGTACATCCAGAGGGAATTGATTCCTCTGCTCATTCGCCATAAAAATATCCATTAACGGCTGAATATTTCAAGTTTGGTAACGAAGCGAAAAGGCTATTCAATTCATCCTTCGTATATTTTTTTCTGAAAGTCGTTGCGCCTGTTGCAAATGATCGAAGGTTTGGCATCCCGCGCAAAAACTCCAAATCTTCAATCACTATGCGCCCTAACATAGTAGAATTAATTGTTAATTGCTCTAAATTTTTAAGTTTAACAAGGGACGAATAGTTTTCAATTCGCTTAAAATTTTCTATGCTTAAAACCACCAATGATTCCAAATTACAAATCGGTTCAATATCCTGTACTCCCGCTCCTGAGCCAATGAACAAAAATTTAAGTAGAGGTAGATTTCCCAAGGCAGATAAGTTTTTATAATTTCCCCATTTAAAGCGCAACTCCTCAATATCTTCTTGGCAACAAGCCGCATCGAATAAACGATGTGGTACATGGGAGCAGAAGTGCAATCCTTTGAGAGTTTTCGGATTAGCCTGCAAAAATTCAATCCAATCCTTTAGGATTTGCTTTTGTTCCTTGGGTGAATAACCCTCAGACTTCCCATAGATTTTAGGGTCGCCATCAGACACAAACGCACGAGGCAATGCACTTGGATAGCGGCTGTCGGGTAATTGTATGCATGATATACAGATGCGTTCCTGTCCGTTATATTCTTTTAATTCCCAAACAAAGTTGGCGTATGTGTTTATGTCGTTAATATTAATGCTTGGGAATCCGGGGAATATATCAAAATAACCGCATCGAATTTGCTCATCAGTTAGCACTGCCATATACACACATCCTAAAGTTTGATGTATTCCTAATCTATGTCTCCACCATGAAAGAGGCACTCATAAACTTTTGTATCTTTGTGATGAATTTCTTCAACTCCGTTGAACCAGTGAAATCCACCGTTTATTGTGCAAGTGTAGGTGTAATCACCGTTCTTAAACTGCTTTGGCCCACGAAAAGGCAATTCACTGGTAACAAGTAATAATGCTTCCTTCAAAAAGTCGCCTGAAAATTTTTCGTCCAAGGTTCTGCCGACATAGTTCATCGCCCAAACAGGAACGTCTTTTTTCCAGATTGCCTCTTCCCCAGCGAATTTTGCACCGCCTAGGTATGTGTCACGATATGTTAAGGATTCTTCGGTATATTCAAAGTCGTGGGAGTTTGGTCTGCTTGGTGTAGATTCTGCGCCTTTTCCTGCATAAGTAACCTTTTTGGCTCTAATCAGAAAATCAATAAGCGGCTTGTAAGGGTCGTCAGGGTTTCCATCTTGGATAGCTAGAATGGTAGCTACAACGTGACGGCATATGGGTGGCTCTTTTGATTTTCTGGTGCAGTCACAGAAATGATGCAGTATATCAAGACCATCATCTGAAAATGTAATGGCTACGGTTTTCTTTTCGCCCTTTTTATGGGGTACTCGCCCTATAAAATAGTTGGGTTCAAGTTCAGTAAATTCTATTCCGTCTTGTTCGTAGAGTTTAATTCCTCTTGGAATATCCCCTACAACGTGATTGCGCTCTTCTAATCGCCTTAAAGTTACAGCTAACATACGTGTGTCACTCCGTTCAGTTCCAATCTTCTGTGTTAAGCTTTCTTCGTAGCTTGCGAAGCTCTAGCTGACGTTCTTGGTAATCAGGTAATGTTTTCTCAACAATAGCCCAAAACCTATTGCTGTGATTCATTTCCAACAAATGGGCTAACTCATGCACCGATACATAGTCAATGACATCGTCGCTTGCCATAATCAGCCGCCAAGAGAAGTTTAAGTTTTTTCGTGATGAACAACTACCCCAGCGTGTGGTTGCACTGTTTATTTTAACTGCGGCAGGGGTAACTCCCATTTGTCCAGCGTATACAGCAACTCTTTCGGTTATATAGTTTTTCGCTAGATTGCGGTATATTTTTATGCAAATATCTTTTATATGTTCATGCGAGAGGTTTGGAGGACAGTAAAAACATTCACCGTTAAAACCTATTCGTGTACATTCTCTTTCAACTATCGGATATTCTGCTCCACGAAAAAGAATCTTGTTGCCATAGTCCAGAGTAAAGGCTTTTTTCATTTCTACTTGTTTTTTAGACTTGTGGAGTTTTTCAGTTATCCATGCTTCTTTTGTTTTTAGAAAATTTTCAATTTCAAATTTAGGGCATTTTAGTGGCGCACGTACTTCTACTCCACCATCTTTAATGTATATGCCCAAGGTTTTTCGTTTGGAACGATTAAGAGTATATTCAACCATGCACCTACTCACCCGCCTTGAAATTATAGGTTGGGCGTATGTGTTCAATTATTTCCGCAGTAGGTGCAATGTGACTTATTATTTCATCCATGCTTTTGTATGCCATTGGTGCTTCGTCCAGGGTTTTGCGGTTTACTGATGTTGTGAAAATGCCGCTCATTTGGGTTTCATAATCTTCCATTGATAACGACTTTAACGCAGCAGTACGGCTCATTAAACGACCTGCACCGTGAGGCGCAGAATTATTCCAATCGTCGTTGCCTTTGCCGATGCAGATTAGGCTTCCGTCACGCATGTTTATTGGGATTAGTAGACGTTCGCCTTCTTTTGCCGATACTGCACCTTTGCGTAATATCATTGTGTCTGTGTCGATGTAGTTATGAATTGTGGTTAAGCGGTCTATTTCGGTTAGTTCCATGCCTTGCAAAATAACCTCTATCATGGCTTTGCGGTTTAATGTAGCAAAATGTTGGGTTATTTTCATATCATGGATGTAATCGTCAAACAGTTCGCCACTTACATATGATAGAGTCTTTGGGTAACTATGATTAGTTTGCTGTTTTAATTTCTTTATAGTGGCTGCGATTTCTTTATGCTGCCCATCTGCCTTTAGTGCGGAAATGGCTTCTTCAATTTGCTCTTTGGAATTTCCGCAAAGAGTGCGAAATGCTTCGTCTTGATAGTAATTAGCAACTTCCGTACCCAGATGTCGGCTACCAGAGTGAACCACAAGATACAGGTCTCCATTTTCAGAACGTCCGACTTCAATAAAGTGGTTGCCTCCACCCAAAGTGCCAATGCTCCGTTTTGCTCGTTCAAGGTTGACTTCATCAGCAATTTTTAGTTTAGTTAAATCAATTTCACCATTCAGAGGATGGTATGTTGGGCGAATTTCAAAACCAGAGGGTATCTCTCGACGAATCAAATCATCAAGTGCTGCATAGTCAATTTCTTTCTCGGCTATTTTAACGGTTTCCATGCCGCACCCAATATCTACGCCAACCATTCCGGGAACGATTTTATCTGTTATAGTCATGGTTGTACCTATCGTGCATCCCATACCTGCGTGTACATCGGGCATGATACGGATTTTGCTGTTGGCAAACTCTTTGCGGTCACATACAGATTTTATTTGCTCCAAAGAAGCTGGCTCTAGTTCGTTTGTATAGCAAATGGCGGTATTATGCTCACCTGTAACTTTTACCATGTCACTACCCTTTCATTTTATCTGCAAATAAGATTCCATCCAAATGGTCGATTTCGTGGCATAGCGTGGCTGCAAGAAAGCCCTCGTCACTGATTATAATGGGGTTGCCATTGCGGTCGAGTGCAGATACAGTCACGCTTTTTGGGCGAGTAATATGCCCTCTTGGTGCGCCTGGGGCTATTGAACCTTCAAGCACGTCTTGGGATTCTATGCTTTCTTCTGTTATCACAGGGTTTATAAGTTCAATAATGTCGTCACTGTTAAGCACAACCACAGCTCTACGCAAAATCCCTACATGAACTGCTGCACAGCCATAGCCCTTTACTTTTATAAGAGTGTCTTTCATATCGTCAAGTAAAGCCCAAAGTCGTTCATCAAATTTAACAACCTCTTTGCTCTTCTTGAGAAACAGAGGGTCGCTCCAGTTTGTTATATTTCTAATGGCCATTTAAGTCACCTACATACTTTCAATTATCCCATGCTTCTTTTCAGCCTCGGCATATTCCTTTTCGAATATGGAGGTTACACCATCTCCAAACCCGATAGATTGGCTTATTAAAAAACTATCGTAAACAATCTTATCCTCAAATGGAAGCAAAACGGCTTCAAGCATCACGGGTAGCTTGCGGTGCATAGCCTCGGCAATAGATGTTGTCATTCCTTTAACAGCGTAAAGTTTGCCATCCCCGCCTTCTTTAACGTGCATTAATATTGCATATTCAGCCGTATATTTCATTAAAATAAATTTGCCTTTTACATGATGTTTCTCCCAAGATTCCAACAGGGATACTTCACCCTCAGATAATTTATGTGACCCTGTTGAACTTGATACAAACTCACTGATTAGCTTAGGATTTGCCCATAACTTTTCACGTATTTTGTGCAACAGGGTTTCGTCATGCCAATCAAGGTATTTAAGGCTAAATTTATAATCTACAACCTTTAACTTTTGATTTATCTTGAGAGTTAAAAGTTTAAGAGCGTCTGGAAGCATCAAAACCAAGCGAACCAGGGGAAGAATTTTGGAAACGTTGAATAATAAGCAGTATGGTCAAAGTGGAAGGAAAACGTCGAAAAAGG
>Ga0131853_10015221_pt1 | contig 14080 bp, 10 predicted proteins | sample TergutLab28metaG_FD_92764 | JGI IMG/M metagenome (GOLD analysis project Ga0131853, IMG submission 92764) | Labiotermes labralis P1 segment gut microbial communities from Petit-Saut dam, French Guiana - Lab288 P1 (version 2) (version 2) | ecosystem: Host-associated > Arthropoda: Insects >... | reverse complement strand
GGTCATAACTCCGTAACCGTCCAAAATCGGACACATGTTTATATGAACTTTTTTGATCACAAAGACTTAGGAAATCACCTCCTGCAGTTATGCCCTAAAGTCGTGAAACACCCTGTATATATAGTACTTTCCACATATATATGTGTGTGTGTGTGTGTGTGCATATATATATATATATATATATATATATATATAAAGAACAAGGCTATATGTTTTGGCTGTATATGGGTAGCCATCATCAGGCCTGAACTACAAGATAAAAAAAGGAGAGATTTTTACAGCTGTATTTATGTTAGAGATTTCAAACTTTGCCTTACAAATATTCATATAATATAAAGTAATATAGGTATGTATACGGTGTAGAATGCCTGTGAAGCATAGTTTGAATGTATAAAACGTCCACCCTTTGCGGTCTAAATTCTTTTGAATTCCAACATTCAGGTCCAAATTAATTGTCGTGAAAGTCTCTAATAAAGGGATTTTAGAGAAAGCAAGTATAAAACAATGTAATGTGTCGATTTGAGCGCGACTTTGGATGTGACACAGCGGAAAGCACTGTCGAGATTAACTCGACGTTGGACCAATAAGGGTTAAAAATGTCGATGAAATAATATAAATTAAGCAACTAGGTATGAAACATTTTTTTAAGCGCCTTATATGTTTTGCGATTGGATCATAAAGTTGTGGAAAAGTGCGTACGAGGTATTGTTGGCTTCAGTTCGTACTCTAGTTCTTCGATGTTTTGTGTTTGCTATTAGATAAGTCTATGTGGTGAAGAAGAAGATGGCGCGTGCATTACTGTAAGATGTGTCGAATCCTCTGCCCGGAGGATGGAGGATATTATCAGAGACAAAGTAGCTTTTGTGAATAAATATTTTGAATTAAGAATGTGGGTGATTACTTGCTCATACTCATAGTTTATTAAGTGTGCAAGCCGTTGGAGAGAGTGGATTTGTTATTTGTGGGTAGTTCTCATAGTTACATAAATCAGGAGGGTGCAAAACTCTAGCAGCTTCTGCACACGCCAGGGCAGGCCCATTCAATTCCAGGAGTCTCAGGCTCCCAGATTTGCAGACAGTCAGCACATGAAGGTGGTAAAGTTGTCAGCCCTACGCACTGGCCGCCTTCACCCCCAGGAAATATTCCTGGTACTCATTTCTGTTAAAGGCTGATTCGACCCCAGAGCCATAGTTCACGCAGGCGCAGACTGATGTTATTTCCTAAATGTGTGTGATACAAGAGCTGTGTTCGGTAATAACTAGGGGGTGACGCCGGAGGGAGTGGCTTTGTGTATATCACAACACAGTAATTATTCAGAGGTAATTTTCGCTATACACGAATTCGTGAAGGCGTATAGCGTGCGGGGGACAGATCTGTACATACTTTCATTAATGCAAGCACTGCTATTTCTTTCTAGTGACGTAATAGTTTTAGGAGAAACAGTTTAATTGCTTTTTTCTGTTTTCATGTGAGTTACTTAGTTCCTGGTGTGGTGGTAGTGTGAAATGAAAGTTCGACCTGCGGTGAGGTGATGTAATCCTGCATGAATAAATAATCATAGTATTTAGGATTCCATTTTCCAGGGCGGGCGACTAAAATCGTTTGATGGCACTACTGGTAAAGTTTTCCCAGTGCATGCTATGATGGCGGAGGTGTGAGCCTTTAAATGCCTTGGCAAATATAGGCTTGTTGCTGGGACGCTTGTGATGTATAAGCGGTACATGTTTCAAATCATATCTTGTCACTTAAATTCCTTTACCACATCCGTCCATCAGTCCGTCTGTCTGTGACCTGGTATCAGCGACTGAACCGTTTTCCGTTTTTTTTCGTGAAATTCGGTCAAACACTTATTTACAAGAAAGTTGTTGAGCAAGCGTGAGTTTCGCGAAAATCGGCGTAAATGAACTTCTACCCCGTACTTTCCATTTTTATTTACCGATTTGGGCGATTCGATGTACATGATATTCCCATAATGCGGTTCGGTATACGAGTATGTGACTGTCGTGAAAATAGGCACAGTGGGCGTTTGCGTGAATTTCTGTCCGTACTGTCCGCATTTATTGTGCGGTAAGTTCGGTGTAAGAAATCTGCTCGTAATTGTACTCAGCATTTGTGAGTTTCGTTTCCATTGTGCAAGGAAGGCTGTAATTTTCTTATCGGCCTAAATGAAATTATGTGTACAATGAAGCCGTATGACATTTTGAAACTAAAGAGCTCCATGGTAAATTCCTAGCATTACGTCAGGGCGTATATCATACCAAGTCTTGTTAATTTTCAACGGAACGACATGTATTTGTATTGGATTCGTTGTTTACAGGGTCGCAGCTATTAATACTGAAAGCTCTTGTGCCTTTCCAATTAATTTATCCTCCGAATATGCACCTACTGGTATATACACATAAGTGAGTTAGTTCGTGTTGCCCCGATTGACCCTTGTAGTGTTGGCATGGGGTTGAGTCATCGCATTGTAATGCTATTAGCCCACCCTCATCCCTCAGATGTAGGGGGGTGAGAGTAATGAGAAATCAATAGTGGGTACGTCTGATAAGGGAAGCAGGGAGCATTGGCGTTTGTAACAGTTGTGCGATGTCTAAAAGAGTGGCCTTTATCTGCAGTAACAACGCGTTGCCATCTGCACTAGAATGCCAGAATCTAACGTCGATTTGGCAACGGAGTGACTATATATTGGTTTCGAGAAACAGCGCGATGTTACAGAAATTTCAGTTAGTCACCATGTTTGTAAGATGGAGTTACACGTCTGACAAAGCGTATTTTCCGGGTTGTCACAAAAGGGAGCTCTCATCATTGCCTGTCGTGTAGGAAGGGGCTTGCGCCATGATGGTCGAATTTCTAAAGAGGGAGTTAGAAGGAACTTGTAACGTTGTTTCCACGTTATGTCGTAAGTGAATTTGGTTGCGGGTTTTCACACGTTTCTTTCAAATTAAATAAAATTCTATTCCCCTCTATTGTGTTTCTCACGAACCTGGGAAGCGTGGCTTGTGATGATCAACTCACATTATGCGCGTAGGCGTCCATGCTCTAAAATACTGAAAATGGAACCCTTATATTAGTAGGTTTGGTAAGAGACATTACCGGTTTGATTATTGCTATCTTCACTTGCCACATCTTCTAGCACCGAGATATGACGTAGGGGAGAAAGAAAGAAAGAAAGGAAGAAAGAAAGAAAGGATTGATATTGATGTAAACTGTGTCTCACCCTGAGACCGTCTGGTGTGTACAAAACTTTCTGTCGCAGCCGCACACACTGAGACTCCGAGGTTAATGTGAGCACCGTTATTTCGTATTGGTCGCAAAATGTTGCCGATTCAGGTGGCCGTGCGGTCTAAGGTGTAGGTTTGCGGCCGCTCAATTGCTGGGATCGCGGGTTCTAATCCAGCTGAGGGCATGAATGTGTCTTCTTGCGTTTGTGGATAGCGGCCTGTGCGACAAGCTGATCTCTCGGTCAGAGGAGTCATACCGGTGTGTGTGTGTGTGTGTGTGAAATAAACCCACAGGAATGAGGTAGGCAGCCTAGGCCCGAGTTGGGGTGTTGCGCCACGGAAAAACATGTATTAATATTGCGGTCTCTCGTTTTGGGCGTCACTTTTTTTTTTCAGTCTGGTAGACAGAACGTTTGTGAGGAACGACGTTCAGGGCACAAGACTTCTTACTGCCGCGAAAATCTCAGATGTCATTATAAGCTTACTGTTTCGTGTGTGCGTGCGAGTGTGTTTGTGTTCTTACGCGGAAAGGATTAGGCTAGGAATGTGTGTGAATGGAACAGTGGCAACATTGTGGGCTGTACAAGCAGTAACAATAACCATTCTAATAGCATTGAATTCCTACATTTCAACAAACTGCTTCAAATCAACCTATTTTATAGTCGCTGCATTGTTTAGGTTGTGTTCCTGTCTGTCACAGGCATAGTGGATGTATTTTGTGGCATTCTGTGACACTGCGCATCGCCTGCAAATTCATCGTTGTGTTGAGACACAGGCTGAAGCGAGCGCCAGAATATCTGCTAACTAAATTTTCTCCCTTCTTTTTATACCTCCATTACTATGAAATGTATTTTCTTGGCAGCGATTATATCCGGGCTTAAAATCCTTTACTTTGATTTTTTAAAGCTAAGGGTTCTTTGTGAATCCCTGCACAGTAAATCGGCTTGTTTGCTCGGTGTACCTTCAGATAGATGGCAGATTGTCTCTGTCTCTGTTCTTGTTACGAAACAATGTCAGCGACCTGCTATGACATTTCCCTGCCGATAGACAATACCGGTAAGGCCTGCTCCCTGTGAGATAACTAGACGATACTGTCGACAAACCAGCTTCTTGCGTCTAATCGGGAGGTGCCCTATTCGAATGTCGGCACGGAGACCAGATCCTGACTTTTAATGGCTTTCCCCAGTCACTTCAGAAAGATTCCTAGATATTGGCTTAAATTAATTGAAATCGGACAACAGCAACGGATGCTTTATGTGAGTGATCCCAAGCTTACGTCGCCAGATATTTGTGGGAACGAAATTTTTTTAGACCGAAACTTGTAAAGAAATATGAACCATACATTTTAATGCCGAATGCAGCTATTCCGCAAGTCTGAAGCTTTTCAGTGCGTTCGCTTAAAAGGGAGCCAAAGAGCAGTGGCTAAGGAACCATTAGCGACACGCACTAAGTCTCGCTCAGCCCTTTTCCAGTGGATATGACTGAGTCGCCATCTTACTGTGTTGCATTGTGGTCGCTGCCGCTGAGGGTGTTGTGGTTTGACTATACAAAGATGCAAGATATGGACAGCAAGTGTCATTTCTGGTTACCCAGTAATTCTGTGCCTGGATCACTGCCTCCCTGGACAGCGGCGAATATTGTGGAAACTAGCACAGTGGATTATTTTTGACGTACAATTAAAGTTATCTGATATTCTAGACACGTAGTTCAGGGTGTCAGGGAAGATTCAGGGGACTTCTGTAGCGTATTTTAGAGTTCCCTCGTGCTGAAGGTCCTGCGATTGGCCATAACCATGAAGGCTTCTTCGGTTTCACTCTCTTACAAAAAATACAACTATGGTTCCGAAATTTCAGGCCACTGCTGCTTGCCTCTTGTACCATACTGTCGATTATCAGAATTAAGCCTATTTCCAATTTATGGGTTTCGTCATGGGCCAGAAAATCACAATTCGCGACCTTTCTCAGGTCACCCTTTTTTTACGAAACCTGTCAGATGTCTTTATATTGGTCTCTGTATTTGAATCGGGAGCAAGTCAGTTTGACATTGGCTTTGTACCGTCTTTTGATTGTGTCATGTGAAAGAGAGAAAAATACAGTGGCTGCTAAAATGTGATGTTGGACTCAGCGATGAGACTGGTGCGTTAGGTCACAAAACATGGGTGACCCGACCGCCCGGTTTTATCATGACTAGCGGTATCACAACCCCTCGGGAATTCGCACACTGTTCTATTGCCGAGAGAGACGATAGATATTGCCGGAAAACACCCTTGCGCTGTGACGTAATCACTCCGTTGTTACGCTGTGTGACTAATGGTTCACATCCGAGCGTCATGACGCCTGTCAGTCGCCGTCTCAAATTCCGAAGCGAATGGAATGCAGTGAACTGTTGCATATGAAATTCACAGAACAAGATGTGGTGTCACCGCGTTCATGGTTGGTTCTGTCCCTATTTGTGTGTCTTGGCAGAAGTAGCTTCCGACGTGAAGACGAACATATGTGTCTTTGGTTTGATTAGGAAGTTCGCGATAACTTTTTCATCATAATCACCATCGCTATCCTTCTTCTGCCCATCGTTAGGCCTAACGAGACCCGTTATGTCTTTTACACGTCCACATCTTTACACTTTTCAGAGCTGTTTCCAATTTCTTCAAATCGATGTTTATTCTATATTTTTACGGAATTCGATATTGCACTCAAAGGTCCGCATGCTCTGTCCATTTTATTCTGTATTATATAAATACTGCTGAGGAATGTGTAGTTCTTGCATGATTTCTTTATTTCGTCAATAGTCGGAGGGGGTCATCTCGCAGTCCTGATGAGACGCAGTTCAAAAGTCTGCTGTACCGGATTTTAAAAGATGTGCCCAGCGTATTTAAGCGATGACTCTAGAACTGGTAAGGTGCTGGTCAGACGTGACCTTCAAACGATTCTTTGTTTGTAGGCGCGTTCGAAAAATTGCGAAAAGCGACTTTTAGCTTCGTAATGTCTGTCCGTCCACATGGAATAACTCTGCTCCCATTGGACAGATTTTCATAAAATTTGATATTTGAACATTTCTCGAAAAACCGTCCAGAAAATTCAAGTTTTATTAAAATCGGGCAAGAATAATGGGTACTTTACATGAAAACCGCTAGACTTTTTCATCATATCTTGCTCGGTTTTTCTTAGAATGAGAAATGTTTCAGACAAAAGTTGTAGAGGAATTCAAAACACATTTTGTGTTCAGTAAATTTTTCGAAAATCGTGCCGCTTATGAGATAATGTGGAAAAATAGTATAGAGCGGAGCAGGCCACAGATGACAATGCATCGCATGCGCACTGCATGCTGGATACAAACACACACTCAGAATATGCAATACTTATTGCTTTTCCGCTACAACAATAGTCGCACGAACGCGCCTCAGTGTTACGTTAAACGTAAACTGCTTGCTTTGTTGACTTTATTGTTGTTAGACTCCTGGCAGGTGGAGGATTTTTACTGCGTCTGAAGATTCGAACCCGACTCATGGACATACCTAGCTCCGTGTGCTGGGGCACCGTGGGCTCACTCCCTCGGGATGAAGTGCCCTGTGGATTTTGTGAAAGTGGTCAAGGACCTTGTATAGAGACAGATGAAGTGACGCTACCATGCAAACGCAGGTAGAACGGAATAAAGCAGCACCGAATTCCGTGACTTCGGATATTGCGATTCGTGTGAGCCAGAATTGACCATTGGCTGGATACCTGCAGTCGCAGATGAAATTTGTATTAAAATATGCAGAAGAAACTTCGAAAATTCCACTGAACTCTGAACCTCACTGTATATTTTATAGGTATAGTAAAGAAATGGGCAAAGTTGGTCCCGTATCGCAACAGGACATAGTGATGGCGAGGAGGTCAAAGTCCACGAATGTTTAAACCGACACTAGTTAGAGGTGATTTGTTGGCTTAGCGTTTCAGTTGCTTGGTTTAAGGAAGAGGAGATCCCGGTGCCCATTGGATAAGATGCAGCATCATTAACGACGTAGTAGCAATTAGTTGGCATGTCAGCAGACCCTCCTGTATCTCAATTTGGAGAACTTGGTCCAACATTGCTGCTTTCACTGGTTACGCCTGATATCATATTGGGTTTTGTAATGTGTGGGTGTGCATATGTATGGGTTTTGTGATGTGTGCGTGTGTGTATGTGTGGGTGTTTTGGTAATATGTGTATTTGTATGTATTGTGTTTTTGTATTGTTTCATTTATGTATATTTGTTCTTATTTGTTATTAGTGGAAGGACTACTGTCACCGAGTGACTACTCAATTGCAGTAAATAATAATAATAATAATAAATTCTGTAAATTTTCCCTGTAGTGTGAGTCGCGAGTTTATTCTTATTGTCTTATCTTGCATGCAAGTCTTTGCAGGGCAGTAATATGAAATTACCGAATTCACGAGAAGAAAGTTATTGCACTATTTTCTGCATTTTGTTTATACAAGTATTTACTGGCTTCCTGTGATTCAAACTGCAAATTAGTAAGGTTTATTGTTACGATTTTTATCTTGTATGGGATTAATAGGTGTTCACAAAGAAAATAAATGAAACTACCGGAATCCACGAGAGGGCAAATGTAAACTTGTCCCAGTACACAGCATTAGGGCTAATGGGGGTAGTGGATGTATAGTTCTGCTCACTCGGAACCTCATCACTAGATGGAGGTGAGTGGAACCCAAGAGAAAATGATTAATTTACTATTATCTCCAACGTGAAGCCTAGATCTGACTTGGAATACCCGGATATTAAACGGGGTTTTTGCTGTTTAGATGGACTTTCAAGAGGATTTAAGAGTATGGATGGGATTCATCTGGCTCATCATTGGGTATGGTGGCCGGTTGCTGTGAACATTGTAGTGATTTACGACTTTCGTGGAGGGCGAGTTATTTTTTAACCGAGTGACTTAGCTGTTGTATGTAGATTGTGAACATTGTAGTGATTTTTCGACTTTCATGGAGGGCGAGTTATTTCTTAACTGAGTTGACTGTTAGCTGTTGTACAGGGTTATTCGAAATGATTGTCGGGGTTGTAGCAACTGCCACCACGTTCTCCAGATGCAACCCCATGTGATTTCTTTCTATGGGGTTACGTCAAGGATTAGGTTTATGTTCCTCCTCTTCCCGCAAGTATCCCGGAACTGAAGGTACGAATCAGAACCGCCATTGAAACCATCACCACTGACATGCTACAAACAGTTTGGAACGAACTCGATTATCGTGTTGATGTTTGTGGAATCACAAACGATGCACATATAAAGCACCTGTAAGGTATGTAACAAAAACTTGGAGTGTTGTTCTGTTAAATAAAAAATACATATACTCCTATCTCAAGTGTGTTTTTTATGACAAGTTGTTAAAACCCTGACATTCATTTCGAATAACCCTGCATATAGGTATTCTGAGACCACAGAATGAAGTCGCATAGATCCATCGCTTCCACATTTTTCTGGAGTTATTACGCTTTTCCCGATCATACTTCCCTATATTCTCCTACGGTCATACAGAAATTCTGTTGACACGAATATTAGTCGCGATAACCTTCTCTATGGACAAGCACTTTGGAGTGGTTGATATTTACCACAGGGGGCGGAAGTGAAATACAAGAGTAGGCAGCGTGTTGCGAAGCCTTTACCAACCTCATCACCATCCGTGGCATTTCTTTCCATCGACTTATTGTAGATATGTGTGTCTTAGTTTTGTATTTACTAATAGCCCGCGATACCATCATTAGCTGCCAGTTTTTGCTACAACAGGAGCTTCAGGTTTGTCATCCCTGTGCCTAAGCATGGAAGTGTGGCTTGGGAGGGAAAACTCCACCCATTCAGAACTTCAGCGTTAGATAGGGAAGGCACAGTAAATTAGATTATTTGAGTCCTCAAGGAGCGAATTATCGCTCAATGATCAGTGTGTTATCGAATGTGTACATCTGATGTTTTTTGCACTTAATTCAGGACCGAGGCGAGCAGAATGGTCTCTTTGCGTTTGAACAGACTACAGAACCCCCTTTCTCTAGTTCATGACTCAAACATGTACTTTCACAAGAAGGCAGCAGCTTTGAAAGCACGCTTTTTCTTCTTTTCCTTTTTATGCCATGAGCTTAGGATTTGAAACGGCGCTGATTTGAATAACGATATCTTTCGGAAGACAGCAGCATCAGAGTATTCCCCACCAAATACATTGGCACGTCACACACAAGACGCGGGAATTATTAATGCGTGTTTGTGTAATCAAACACGTCTAAACACCTGCATCTGACTGTTTATACAAACACACACGAAAACATAAAGGACTGGCACTGCAGCCCCCTGCGAACTTTCACCTACTTCTGGAGAGTGATTAACTTTATATTCGGCCCCTGCAGGCCCTGGGAAAGACGCTCCTTAACGTTCCGTACCCATTGGATAAGGGTGGGCCCCATAGACGGTCTGGACATGGTTCCGAAGAAAAAGATGTCCTCCTTCGTCGGCTTTCAACCGCAAACTTCATAAATTCTACGTAACCCATTGTTTCATGTCAGCTCTCCGAACCGCATCTCGCGCCCTTTTGCGGTGCAGTGTTTAGGGTCTGATGTTGACCGCCCGAGAAAGAAGCATATGTATGCCTCTGAGAGAACGATAAGTTGGTCCATCACAGGCATTAAATACACCTCAGTGATTAAGTTGTGTTTGACTACATACCTTTTCCTAGTTTCACACACACAACGGGGATGACACACTTCCTAGACTTGTAGGGTGTGAACTAGAGACGGGAACGTAGAAAACAAGAGAGGAACCAGGAAATGTGCAACAAAAGTGAGTGGTCAGATTCTTACGGCAGTGAATGTTAAATATTTCGGTATTCTGGTGTGGACGACGTGTAGTTTGGTAGAAAGGAATTGAGGTTTCTGAAGAATGCTGTTTCCACCATGACGAAGGGAAGGGAAGGGAAAATTGAGGCAGGTGTTTCCATCGAAACGTCCATATCCGTTTGCCTGACCACGCGGCTTCATGTTCCAGAATAATTTAATATTAATGACAAATTTGCCAAAATCCGAAGATGATGGTGATGATGATGATGATACAGTGACTGTAATAACTGGAGAAAAAGTCAAATTTATATGAAACAGTGGAATTGTGGATATTTCGTATGAACAAACATTCGTTCAATATTCCTACTGTTAAAATACAGGAGGTTAATATTGCCTGGTTATGTAACTGCTGGTAAAACGCTTCTTGGAAAATGGCAACTTCAAAGTACGATAAAGAAATGGGATAATAAGGGTTATATATATATATATATATATATATATATATATATTGGAGAATGAAATGAGTAGTAAAGAAGTAAAAAACGTATAAAGTCTCTCGTCGGGAAACCTGAATGAGAGTGACCACATGGAAAATTTAGTGATGGGTGGGAGGTGAATATTGGTCTTGAATAAATATGGGGGGGGGGGGGGGAGAGATTATCTCCAGTCAGAACAGGGACCAGTGGCGGATTATTTTAAACATGGCACCGGACCACCGGCTCTTATAGAGGGCGAGGAACTTACTGTACAGTTACGTGACTGCTGGCTTATCCAGGACGAGCTGTCGAGCTAGTTAGTTTTCTGCTCGTAGAAACGTTTCAGACAAGTAGAATTAGGTTAGAAACTGCAGATGTCTGAAAGAAAGACGCGTAGGGATAAGGGCAAAAATAACATCGTCTTTGAATTTCATTTGCATTTATATTTGATGGCAAGTGTAGTTGTAGTTGCTGTCTGCAGCATAACAACATGAGAAGACTCTAAAATTCATGTTACTTTTCGTTTGCTGTCTGCGGAAAGCTAGCCGTTCCTTAAAGCCTGCAGAATATAGCTCAAATATCTATTTATTGTCCTGTCTGTTTTGTGTACAACAGAGTACTCGAAGGTTACTTGGAGCCGGCGATTTGACGTCACTGAGTTAAGTGTGTACTTTACTTCCTCATAGACTAACTAACATAACTCTCGAACCAGAACCGGTTTATGGGCTTTGTCGGACGTCTGTGTCTGGTAGGAAGTTTGACTCTTATTGTGTGGTACTGACGCAAATGAATCGACATTTAATACTACTTAAATATCGGGGATGCATTCCAACATCCGAATTTGGCGTTAGACTTGACCTACGCTGTGCTGTTAGAGGCACTTTCGCAAAACAGTTGCTGAAAATGACTATTAGTTTCTTCAATGTCCGACCATCCGTCCTGTCATCTGGCCGCATGGAACAGACTGGCTCCCGCTGGACGGATTTTAGTGACTACTGGGGAATGTTGCTAAAATCTGTTGACCATATTTAAGTTTACTTACACTCGGACATAAATAACAGACACTGCGCATGACGACCTACTTGTGCTGTATCATGACTCATCCCTCGCGAGATTAATTTAATAAAAACGACGTCTCACAGCGGATCAGATGCAAAGCATGGCAGCAGAGTGAGTGAGGTCGAAAAAAAACCAGTTGCCAAACGCGTCATCCCACATGAAAATCAAAAGAAAATCGTGATTGTGTTTAGACTGTTCTGAAGAGGGGCATGTTTCAGTACTTATATTGCTGCGTTAATGCACTGCTTCATAGTGTTATGCTCCTTCGTGTTGTGGCAACAGCATTACAATCGATTATGATCGATTTTAATGCTGTTGTTTAGATATGGAGAAACTTTTTGGTGTATGTTTCGTAAAATGTGGGAAATCACATTAAAATAATCGTATTTTAAGTGTTTGTGCTGAAGTTCGCGTATTTGTAATCTAGGAACTGTAAAGGAGCAAGCGCACCACAAGTGTTAACGCTCACGGATATCTGCTGACTTGGTCATTCCTTTGCTGATGCGGGGACGAGTAATGCGAGAGGTCATGGCTCCCTCGGCGCTGGCCGCAAAGAGAACAGTTCCGCTATCGATTCGCTTTGCAGGGCCACGCCGTGTCGCTTGCTGTCCTTACAAAAACAGTATAGGTCATTGATCACGAACCTGTGGCAGGAGGAGTTTGCGTGATATGTAAGCCGCCATATTGTCATATGATTTTTATAACGACGCTGACGTTTGATAAGATTATGCGTACACTTGTATGTAAGCATCGGTGTTAGATCTGTGAATGAGTATGGGGCACTGGTTGAGTGACTGACGGGAAAACCGCAGTACACGGAGGAAGATCTGTCGCAGTGTAGCTATTCACCACAAATCTCACATGTACTGGCTTGGGACTGAAATCGGTTTCCGCGTTGAGGGGCCGACTACCAAGCCCCAGTACAATGGCAGGGCCCATCACTTTAAAAAGGAAGCCAAGTCAAGAGCAGCAATGGAATATTCCTCCGTCGCCGGTGCTCAGCGACTCAAAATTGTAATTATTGCACTATAAATAAAATTGATTGTGCAGTACCGTTGTTACAGTGCGTGACTTGTGTTGTCATTTGTAATAACTATTATTACGAAACACGCTATGTGTTATACGTTAGGCTATTTTAGTAAAATTTAGAAAGAGTATTATTTTATGATCTAAAATGCACGTAAAATACATCCGTCTGCAGACCCCGTCTCTCTGATTAGCAATCCTGCGGGACGCTGCAAGTTCTTATGTAGGCTAGTTCAAGCGTTTATGGCACCCAGCTGCAACAAGATAGGCAGTGTAATAACTGAAGAATAAAAACCAACTAGATGCCACTTATTATTTTATTGTACTTCTTATAGGCTCAACATGTTTCAAGCAATACTATGCCCATCATCAGGAGTTCGTGACTATGATGTTGATTACCACATTGGTCCATTCGTTCTTGGTTTGCTGTAGGCAGCCCGGACACTACTCCAGCCTAACCGCACCTAACCTCCAACATACAGCAAACCAAGACCGAAAGGACCATTGTGGTAACCAATATCATAGTCACGAGCTCCTGATAATGGGCATAGTAGTGCCCGAAACATGTTGAGCCTATAAGAAGTACAATAAAATAATAAGTGGCATCTAGTTGGTTTTAATTCTACAGTTATCACAATGATGCACGGTCCAACAAGCATCAAATAGGCAATGTAGTGTTACCGTCCGCCTTCAGCTGCCCGACTCTCGGTTAAGTACTTCGTACACCCGTCGTTAAGCATGAGTCCATCCCAAGGAATATACGGAGGGATAGGAGCCGCTCTGGTTAATCGTAGTTATATTTACATACTAATACAAGCTGCACATTTATTGAACTCTCACACACAAACATGAAAAACTTCAAGATTGAACAAGACAAATTTCCGTTATGATGTGTTCACCACTCTGCTTGTTTCAGTACCTCCGTCCTCCGTCCTTGTTCTCTGCCTGTCCCTTCCTTTCTCCTGAAAACAGGTAGCCTCCAGGCAAGCCCATCCGAAAATATCGCTTTCAACAAGGGACACCTGTATACCGCTACCTACCAGTATGACAAGAAAGAGAATTTAAGCCTTTGATGTAATTGAGTTGTTGGACCTCTACTCATTTTAATATTTTAGTGACCTGCTAGGCTTAAGTGTGGAGAGCAATTAAAGGTTTGAACTGCTGAACCTCTCCGTACATTCCAAAACTTTAATACAAAAATTTTGTTTTCTTTTTAACTTAAACTGGCAAATTGATGTCAGGAAATGCTTGCTGTCATTCGGTGCAGAATCTTTTGTCTTCCAGGTTGCTAACCAAAAGCTTAAAGATCAAGGTATATAGAACTATAATTTTGCCTGTTGTTTTGTATGGGTGTGAAACTTGGTCGTTGTCATTGCGGGAAGAAAGGAAGCTGAGGGTGTTTGAGAACATGGTGTTGAGGAGAATATTTGGACCTAGGAGGGACGAGGTAATGGGGGAATGGAGGAGATTGCATAACGAGGAGCTAAATGATTTGT
>Ga0131853_10015220_pt1 | contig 14080 bp, 17 predicted proteins | sample TergutLab28metaG_FD_92764 | JGI IMG/M metagenome (GOLD analysis project Ga0131853, IMG submission 92764) | Labiotermes labralis P1 segment gut microbial communities from Petit-Saut dam, French Guiana - Lab288 P1 (version 2) (version 2) | ecosystem: Host-associated > Arthropoda: Insects >... | reverse complement strand
CGCAATATCTACGCCGTCCATATAATCTTGCCACCATGCATCAGCATAATCTGTGTCTATATGCAATACTGCTCTTGCGAATACAATCGAATGAATTTCAACGCCGTGTTCTGTTGGAAATGGCGCATCTTGCCTGTTGTCAAAAAGGCCACGCAATGTATAAATATCATCACCGTCATTGTGGAGTATTACTTCCGTAACATCATCCCAATGAAAAATTTTGCTTAGGGCAGCATATGCCGTCTCATGGCGTGCTTCGATATTATAAATTAATCTGCTAACGCTTATTTCCAGTGGTATATCAACGTCTCCATTATCGTGGAACGCCATAATAATGCTGCGGTATGCCAAACCTCCATCAGTTACAATATTTTGGGGTGATACCCAACGCCTGCGGTCATTTATATTCACTTCCGGGAAGCCACGCACAACTGTAGGTTCATCGGATGATGCACGAATAAAAAGTTCATCAATACACCCTATTGCCACTGTGTCAGCTGCAAAGGTTGAGCCGTCATCCCATGTAAATACCAATTCCATTGCGATACCGCTGTCATCGGCAAGATAACTGGACAACTCCATTGTTATGCCATTGCTTGTAACTTGTTCATTTGGGGTTTGTACATATTCGGACACATCATCAACGTTTCGGAATAGTCCGTAAAAAGCACCTTGGGTGGCGGCAAAAACGGTTAGAGTTGTTAAGCAAAAAAGAGCCGCTGCTATTACAGCCACTGTAATTCGGGTTCTTTTACGTGTAAGCATTTTTTCCTCCATGAGTTTGTCGTAGCCTTGCGCAAATTTCTTTTTGATGTTTACCTTCTTTTCATTGGTGTAAGGGATAGCGTAGGCCATAAGGCTGTCTAGCTCCTTATCGTCCAATTCGTTAAGAAGATTTAACTTATCCATAATACACCTCCGTTTGTTCAAATCGTTTTCTTATATTCAACTTGCTTTGGTACAACTTATTTTCTACATCCTTGACGTTTAGCTGCATTTTTCGGGCTATCTCCCTTGGCTTTTCATCAAAGAAGTATCTGCGAATTAAAATTTCTTTACCCGGCTCTTTTAGTAGGCTAATCGCATCAAGGAGAGCTGCTTTATCTTCTGTGTTGATAATGGACGCTAAAACATCATCGTCATGGGTTTGCGTAAATATTTCAGTGTCTAAATCAATTACATTACTTCTTGCAAGCTGCCTATACCTATCAATGGCACTGTTTTTTCCAGTTTTCACAAGGAAGGATTTTATCGAGCCGAGCCTGTAGTCATAGCCCTTTGGGTTCTCCATTAGCTTTAGATAGACCTCGCTAATGCAGTCCTCAATATCCTCTGCTGTGCCAACTGTTTCCAAAATATTTCCGATAACAAGCCAAAGCAGTTTATTGTAGTTATCCATAAGATAATCAAAAATGCTCATATCGCCTTTCAAAATTTTTTTGGAAATTTCCTTATCAGTCAAAATACACACCCCTTTTTGTGCCTTGAAATGTTCTATACCTACATAACGAATGAGATGGCAAAAACACTTAAAAAATAACGAAGTATTTTTGACATATCATATCACCACTTACACCATTGCAATATGACCATATGTAATAAACGCCTATCCTGAGTTCAAATGTGAGAAAAACAAAAAAACGCCTACTCGCAAATAAGTAAACGCTTTGAAGCATATATGTTATCAATGTAATAAAGCGGGACACTATATTGCTAATTCTTTTTCGATGCGGGATGCCGTGGAGGATTTTCAAGTGATACATCAACGGAAATACCAAGGGATTTCAAATACATATCTCTCCCAAGCAAAAAATCCGTAGGCACATTAAATATATCCGCCAACTTTACAAGCACTTCTGGTGTTGGCTTTATATGACCGCTCTCATATTTTTGATAGTTACGCAAAGTCATTTGCATAGCATCAGCAACTTCTTGAAGCATCAAACCTCTTGCCATGCGGGTAATACGAAGTCTGTCGTTAAACAAGCAAGCCTCCAAGTAGTTTGACATACGCCCTATTGTGGCGTATAATCCGCTCAATATATACGCCAATATGTGACGCATAAATATTATCGGAGGATTTAAAGTGGTCGGAGAATTTAATGTGGATGGTAGATGGTAGTGTCATCTGCAAATCTATATTTAGCGAGCGTACCTATGAAAGCCGCTTATGTTGTGGCATGGCGCACAATGATGTTTTTTGGCGTAATAAGATGCACTAATGCGCATAGTGGCGCATCAAGGCACATTACATCAAGAGTTAACTGATGAAATAGCGAAGGAGTTTTAGTTATGTGACAAATATTCCATGCTTGCGTTTATGACATTGAAAATAGGATTTGCAGCGTAATATATGCGGATAAGTTTCATGCAAGCTGCCACACCTTCAGTGGCGCAATTGCTGCAACCCACTACTTGCTTCGTCAGAAGCCTCATAATGTTATGTGGAGCGGGGACTATATTGTGATAGATGATGCCCTTGCGGAAGTGGACGATGAAAATGTTCTTCTAGGTATATCTACTTATGAAAATTATGGTAGCTTTGATAAGAATAATCTAAACATTGCTCAAAAACCTTACATCGACAAAGTAAAATTCATTGATAAAAACAACACAACGTGGAAGCAGATATCTGTATATTATGAAGCACTGGAGCATTTTAATATGAAAGAAGAAAACTCCATCCCATTCGCCGGGTATCTTCTGAATCTTACCAAAAACTTGGCTGTTAAGCTGTCAGACTACTATATGAGCAGCTTGTTCTTGGGTGGCATAAAAAGCGATGACCCCATGGCAATTGACCTAGTTCCCGTTTTAACGGAAACAGGTGGCGGAGCGCAAATGGCATTTCTAAACGGAGTGTCAGCTGCCAGCACTGAGAAATTGGCTGGGAGTTGGTGCGGAGATTTGTTGCATATTGTAGATAGTTTGCCAGATGGATATGAGGTAATAAAATGTTGTTTTGCTGACATTTGGAAAAGGACGCGTTATTGCTATATGATGTTTGGCCTTAATGATGAAGGACTGATTAAGGAAAGGCAGTCTACTTTGTATGAGGCTATACCCCTAAGCGTATTTGGGATGCGGGGGGCGGGCCCCATGCCATGTTAAAGCAGAGCGCAATGGGAATGAAATCACATATACTACTGTGCCGATTGAGCAACTGAAGATTTAGAACATCGCTAACGTATTGAATGAAAAGCTAGGCTTGAAACGACATCGCATAGAGCCATGCTCTTTTTTACAGACCGATTTTATGTTTTATCGCGCTACCAACCAATGTTATATTCCGTATAAAGCGCATAGACCCCCATAGGATTTTCAACAAGGTTAAGCCGCTTTTTGAGCGGCTTAGTGTCCTTTAACGATGTGAAGTTCTCCCACTCAAAGACATATTCCATCTTATTGAAGAAAATCAATACATAGAGTATCACCTTTGTTTCCTCGGTCATCCTCGACAAATCCATTGTTTGTAGTTCTGTTATTTTTTCTTCTTGCTTTTTATCCTTTTGATTGCCTGCACGGTATAAAAGACGGTTTAAATAGCGGTTGAGATAATAGAAGTCGTCATGATCCCAATTGGTTTGGTCCACGTAGTAGACAGGCTCACGGTTAGCATTAGCGTATGCAATTATTTCTGCCAGTTCTTCTTCGCTTAGACTACCCCATAAATTCTCCACTAGAATGACACCTCCATATCAGCTTAAGAGTCCCTAAGATTGCTATAAGCACAATCGCTCCTCCTAGAGACGGATATTATGTATGTTGTTGGCATTGACAGGGGAAGCGTGTTACCCTATGAGCAGGCAGCTTCCCATTATTAATAAAAGGTTGATGTATAAATAAAAAATAATGTAAAAGAAATGCACAATAAATGTTGTATGTCTCAGACAGCTCTTGCCGAAGCAGTCGGAACAACGAAATGAACCATATATGTTATCGAAACAAAGAACCAAGACATTCACATTTCACTAGCACATAAGTTAGCTTCGTGCTTAGGTTGCAGCATTGATGATTTGTTCATATTTGATAGCAACACACTGACCGTAACGGATAAGGCGTTGTGGTTCGCAAATGTAGTTAACTATATATCAGAAGAACTTGATAAGCCAATCGGCGAAACGATTAGACTTTTTGAGCGCAGTGGATTGGCACGGCGTATCATATCAGGCTACCCTGTTTGGCACACACAGGGTTACGAGTATATGGCTGAAATACTTGCCGATGAACTTAAATTGCTATAAACACAATCCTAGGGCATGTTCCTCCCAGAAATATATACTATAACAGACTTGCCCTTTAGCATAAGGTGAATTTATTTTCTTTTTTATATTTTGGCATTAACGCATTAAATGTTTGATGCCGGCACTGACTTCTGTAGTTTTTCCAATCTTATTTGTAAAAGACGGACATAGAATGCCTTTTGTATCATAGTCATAACACCAAGTACGCCGATATTTTCCGGGATAGAATTAATAAGACCTTTAACTCTTTCCATACAAACCCTGTCCACAAACCGCAAGACAGCATCCGAGCAGCCTTTTACGGCGCAGTCTTCGATGAAGGCGAAGGGATCTTTCATTGTCAAGACCAACATATTTTTAGGCACTGATTAGCGTTTTGTATGCATCCTCTTCCAAAAGGGTTTTATCTTTTAGTCGTTTCTCCATTTGTGCCAAGCTTATTTTTTTGAAAAAAGCATTGCCATTACCATAGACTGGTGCTAATGAAGTTGAGCCGTCAACCATATCCCACAAAAGCCCCCAATTGCCGTTGCTGCGGTTGTTATTGTCGATAAAAGCATCAACAACAAACATATCCCAGAACCTTTCAGCAACACCCGGGGTAACCATCAGGTCTTCTAGGCCGGCAATAGTATCCAATGCCTCTTGGAGAAGGGTTTCGGGACCGGTGCCAGAATAGGATTCTAAATCGCTTGACATAAAGGTATTTTTTAAGTCATGGAACGGGATCAGCCTTGATGCATCAACTAAGACACCGCTCCTATCCATAGTTTTGGTAAAGTCTTTGCAAGCGACAACGATTCTGCCTTTGCGTACACCAAGCATAGTTTCGTGAACCGGCAAGCCCAAAAGCTCATAAATTTTAGAACCAAGATGTTCACTAATAGGGCTGACGGTGTAGGATATTTTTGGGGTTTTTATGTCCATTGTGGATTTCGGGTATTTCACTATCCAAAGGGCATTATCATAAAGAACAGCTTCTTTTGCACCGGCATTACCGCCATAGAATACGCCTTTTGCTAAAGGTGCTTTATCCAAGTTGATAATGTTAGCATTGGGCATATGACCAGTCCTCTCTTTAGAAATTATTCCAATTTGTAGTTATATCATTCACTTTGCACAATGGTACTGTGTAGCTGTAATAGTGCAATAACAAGCATGATATAATGGTACGGCACGATAATATATTAAGCAAGCCTTACAAAATTGGCTCAACAGGAGTATAATCAATTACCCTTTGAATGGAGTGATTAATTTGAATAATGAGTTAAAACTTGCAACGAGATATTTTATCAATGAACTGCATCCCGATACATTGAAATTGCAAAAGCTCCTGTATTTTGCTCAGGGGATTTCATTTTGCATGAATGATGAGCCGTTTTTTGAAAATAACCTTGAAGCATGGGTTCATGGACCTGTTGTGCCGGAAGTCTATCATCAATATAAAAGATTCGGATACAACCCAATTACTATCACATACGAGTTGCCGCAGATGTCGGAGTATCAACGTGAAGTGCTGACGTATGTTAGAAATATCTATGGCATATATGATGGCAAACATCTTGAAGCACTGACCCATACCCAAGATCCATGGCTATATGCAAGAAGTGGCCTTGACCCTGACGAACGGACAGACAAATGCATCCCTAAGCAAATAATTGCTGACTACTTTATTGGTCTTATGTTTCAACCTTCAGCGGAGGTGAATGCGGTATGATATTTGAAATATGGTACTACAAAGCCACTCTCCCAAATAACGGCGGTATTAAGCCGAGACCGGTACTCGTAATTGGTAGCGACGACGATAACAGCTTAAGTATCGTTGACATCCATTATTGTTTGGTGTCGGCTTCCGCCTCAAAAGGCAAGTATGATGTAGAAATTGATGATGTAACCGCTAAAAACCTTGGGTTATCCAGGGCCTCTATCATCAAAACAACAAAAATTTATACGGGTTCGCGTGGGCTTCTTGAAAGAAAGATATGCGAGCTGCCTCTTGAACTGCGTAAGGAGTTTGCCGATAAGTACAAGCAATATCAGCACAATCTTGTCGAGGGATTGGAAGCAAACAAGCAAATATAAAAACAGGATGCATTTTCTGCATCCTGTTGGTAGGTGTGTTTCGGGCTATTGCGCCGTTTAATTATAATTTTAGTGTTGAGTTGTGTTTAACTAACAATTCTACTTTTACGTACGCAATCCACCATGTTTACGCTCACAGTGATAGAAACACTATCATCGTGAACGTATATTTTTGTGATGTAGGATTTTATAAAGCGTTGAACATCCATGTCATCAAGGTGTTCAGCGTCTTTTTCTTCATATGGATAGTAGCGCGCTCAAACTATATAGCGCAAGGTCATATTTTATGCTAAAGTAATGATTATGTTGAACAATGTCATTTTTCATTATGCATGGCATCATTTGTTGAAAGAGGTGTATGTATGTTAGAACCTAGAAATGATTTAATGGATTCAAGAAAAGCCAGCTTAGTAAAAAGCACAACTTCATTCATTCATGATGTTTATAAAGACAACTCAGCAGATGTTGATGCAATTATAAAAAGTTTGTATGACTGTGGCTATATTTCTATCTCTCCGCCCATGCAAGAACCATTTATTATGCACATGATGACTATTAATTCTATGACGCATAAAGGAGAAACTATCAAGTTAGGCAATCTTCGTTGCAACATGAAAAAACTTATTGCATCGCTGCCAGACGTAACTACATTTGCTGTTTCAATGGTCATTGATATGACCATTTTGAAAGTATGCGCGGCTCTCAATTTATGGAGGGCATTCCGAAACATTGCTTCAATTGAAATTGATAAGGTAATGGCAATCATTGTTATCGCTCTTTGGAGTAATTGTACAACCATGCATACAGTTGAACTGGAAAAAGGCTTTGTATACGTTAACACATTGTTTAAGCAGCAAACTGGCGATGACTTAGCTTGGGATGACTATATTGAAGGGATTGAACGCCTACAAAAAATTGGAAGTGTTAAACTATCCGATGACGGTATATGGCTGTGTGAATGGGTGAATATTCAATACAAATAACTATTCATGCAGGACTTTAAGATTTTAACCTCCAGCGGTTGCTTTTTTCCATAAACAAGAGCGCAAACAACTGGCATTCCGTGCCTCCGCAAGATAAGATTTATTAGCTAAAGGGGTAAGCTAAGGATTTCCTAGCTTACTCTTTTTTCTTTGCTTGAAAGGTTCTCAAAGCGGTAGGTGATATTAAGAACCTGTATTCAATAACGATGAAGTAAGGTGTGCAAGTGAGAAATCGTAAACATATTAGCCTCATGGCGTGTCTTGATTTCGATGTCCTTTGATAATCTACGGGAATGATTGACCCAGCTAAAGGTACGTTCGACAATCCATCTTTTAGGAAGCACTTCAAACATTGGTTTAATACGCGCGAATATATTAATACCAACATCATCAAAATCCCAGCCTATATATTCAACAAATGCACCTCGATATCCCTCGTCTCCGCAAAATTTTGGATTGCAGAATACTTGTCATATGCTATAACTGCTGGTCTGATACCTGCTTTTGTGTCGTATAAGACTGCATTTATAAGTTCTCGTTTTGAATGCTCTGCTAAATACCGATACTTATTGCTTCTGAATATTGGCGCTATTAGATTCCACTGCTTGTCTGTTAAGTCTGTTTTGTATCACACTTTGTCTACCTCCTGTGATATTATATAGGATGCTTTGGCGTTTTGATATATTTATTGAATACAGATTCATTGAGGAATTTGAATTGCTTTGTCGTGCAATAGAAAACAAAAATAGTTCTACATTTAATTTCTTAGGTTATTTCTTAGGGGATTGTATGATTTGTCAAAATCAATTTGGCTTGTTTAAAAATTATATAAGAAGATATTGCAATGATGAAACACTAAGATATTTTAGTGAATTAGAGAACGATATCAATATCTTTATTGATAATGTGAAGATTTGACATATGATTTTATGCCCATATGAATAGTGCAATATTTTTATCGTTATTAGATGCTTCATCAATGGCAGCTTCTATTGGGAAACTTCTCAATTGAATATATCGTTGACAATTTCATCTGCGAAAAAATTATATATGCTTTCGCCGCATAAACTATCAAAGTATTTTTTCAAGGCAAAGGTTGCTTCCCACTTTCGTACTGTATATTCACTGAAACCATGCCGTCTTACTACGCCCATCATTCTTTTTTCCATTAAGCATACGCTTTCAGCCGTTGCAAGCGAATCGCATAGCTGAATCAGCTTATCGTAATCGTTAAAATCCGTATTCGCTAAAAAATTAATAATGCTCTCTTTCTCCGTTTCGCTCCAATTGGTGTCTGACCCGCCGTAGGCACCAATTTCTTTAAGTGTAAATGAATGCGATAAGCAAATACGTGCGATAGCACCGTACCCCTTATTTAGCATTTTGTCGCGCCCTAAAATTATGTGGCAGGTACGCCCTTTAAAATCACGAAATTCAGAATAGCCTATATCATGCAGTAAGCCGGATACATATGCTCTTTCTGCATCCATGCTGCATTTATTTGCAATAGTTTCAGCCGCTCTTGCTGTTATTTTGCAATGATCAACCCACAGACCAGGGTTTTCATCATATCCCGCTTGTAATAATAACTCAGCTTCATGTTTTGATGGAAAGTCGTTATTGAAATGCATTTTATAACCCCCCTGAACTTACAAGCTAATATTTCAAAGTTTTTCGCATAACTATCTTGCCTTCCTGCTCCGCGCATCTGTGAAATCCGCATTTCTCATACATTGACAGAAACCCTACATATTGATGCGTTGTACCCATGAGCTCCGTGGCGGTGTAGCCTTCAACATAATCAAAACCATCATTAGCTGCATCTTCGCATACGCGCTCTACTAACTGCGTGGCTATGCCCTTTCTTTGCATCTTCGGTGCGATTACAAAGCAAAATATTGATTTTACCTTGAAGCTTTCGCAGTATTCCTCTATTGGCCAAAATTTACGCAGATAATCAACACAGCCTTTGCATTCTGCGTTTGCGTTGCACCATCCTACTATTTCACCATCATGATAAGCGAGATAGCCTTGTAAGCTGCCGTCTTTTACAAATTGGATAGCGCGTTCCCTTCTTTCTTCCCTTGTCGGAAACCAATGGTCACCACTACCGACATAGGAATCATCGCTACGCCAAGTAACACAGTAGCACTTACGTTCATCTATGTTTACATCATGTGGCGTTATGTCAAAAAAATGGGCATAATCTTCTGCAAGATCAGGTGTTAATTTCCGTATTTCAATATTTACATAATGTTCCTTGATTTTTTCCTGCATGACTAGGACCTCCTTGGTTTGATAAAGCAAGTATATCATATCCAATCGTATCTTTTGTTATAGCGATAGCACATCATGTTATAATCATGCATGAAAATAATAGCCCAAGGAGGTTTATATGCCACATCGTAAATTACTTACTCAGTTAAGCATATTCAACGCAGTGGTAAACACATTGTACTTGGTCAGGTTTTTTGGGGTGCTTCCGCCTGAGGAAATCGTTTATGGCTATGTACCATGGTTTATGTCGTTCGCATTACCCAACATTGTTTTTACTTTGTTAGCATGGTTTTTGGTGTATTCATTGCAAAAAAAATCCGATAATTTAGTAGCATTAGTAGGGCTAGTGAATGCAGGGGGCTTGATTTTTCATGCATTAATAGGTTTGAATTTTGGTTTCTATATGGGCTTTTTGCAAACGATGATATTTAACGCAATATTTGAAATCGTAGTATATGTATATGGTTTAGCTCTCGCTGCATTTTATATTACACAGTTTTGGAAGGTAATTTCATGTCAAAAACAAAACAACTTGCCATAGGCGGGATTTTTTCTGCTCTTAGTATTATGCTGATGTTTATGTCGTCGTTTATGCCACTAACATATCTGTGGGTGATGTTAAGCGGATTTGTGATTATGGTAATCGTGATAGAATCAGGGCGCAGAATAGCCTTTTTGGCTTATTTTGTTGTTGCGCTTATGAGCTTTATACTGTTGCCCAATATAGTAATAATAATGGAATTTGCGCTTCTAATTGGGTATTATCCGATTATTAAAATGTGGCTGGATAACATAGGGCGCGCTTTGGTACGCATGGCAATTAAGCTGGTGATTTTTCTTGTGTTTTCTGTGGTGATTTTATTTATCTCTGTTCAGATACTCGGAATTGCGGTCATTTTTGGGCAGGCTGAGCGTAGCAGACTTTTTTATATGATACCGATTGGGCAGATTACGATATTTTGTATTGCCTATGACTATGTTCTCAAATCCATTCATCAGTACTATGTTACAAACCTACAACCGAAAATTTTTCAAAGGAGAAAACCATGACAATCATTACGTTCAGCGATTTTTTAATAGTTGCAGGGGATTCTCATGCAGCCTTTATTAATCAGTTACACTCATATCTACAAGAAAATAATTGCATTTATAAAATTAGGGAAGCGGCAAACGGTTATGTAGTATCATATATTCATAAGCCTACAAAGCGAACAGTCGCAAATTATGTCTTTAGAAAGAAAATGCCCATGCTTCGCGTATATGCGGATAATATTCTTTTTTATGAAGATATCATATCCAGGTTGCCGGGCACAATGAAAGACACAATCCGAAAAGGCGGGAATTGCAGTAGATTAATTGATCCTACCGCTTGCAATTCCCGTTGTCTGAAGGGTTTTGATTTTATTTTGGATGGTGAACGTCAACAAAAATGCCGCTGTCATATGAGTTTTACGTTTTTCTTAGGTGATGAAACAAAACCGTATCTGCTTGAAATCATGGAGCGTGAAATGCAGGCAAGGAAAAGAGCATAATATTTTCTCTATGGCTAAAAAATTAATTTCCGCACCCTGCTTTTTACCTCCTTGCAACAAAATAAACAATGATATATAATCCTCCTCACGCACAAACAAGTGCGACCCGGAGGGTTACCGAAGTGGTCATAACGGGGCGGTCTTGAAAACCGTTTGGGGGCAACCCCGCAAGGGTTCGAATCCCTTACCCTCCGTACCAGAAATTTATAAAGGCTGAGCCAGTTGATGGCTTGGTCTTTTTTTCAAGAAGCGCAAGAATAAAGTCATATATAAAAACCCCGCAAAGCCGATAGGCTGCGGGGTTTTGTATTTTGTAGTTTCATTGATTTATCTGGGGAAGGCTCAAGAGAGCCATCCCATTGTTGCTGAATTAATGTTACTCACGGGTAAGAGTAAACTCAAGATCACCATCTACGAGCCCAGTTTGAGTAAGCACGAGGGTATCGTCTTCAAGTGTGATATACCAAGGCACATCAAAAGCATTTCCACCTGCAACCCATGTGCCATATAAAACAACTTGGTCGTCATCAACATGCCATTCAAAAGTTGTTGTATCTCCAGCCATAGTCCAAGAGCCAGTTCCATCAGCGTCAAAGACTATTACAATGCTTAACCAACGCCATGATCCAACTAGCGGATCGGCATCATCATCGCCGTTTTCGTCGGCAGGTTCTTCATCATCGCCATTTTCTTCGGTAGGCTCTTGAGCACTTGGGGCATATTGACGCAGTACGAATTCCCGTAATGTATCTATATTGAAAAAGGCTAAAAGCTCCTCGCCATCCCACTCAAAGAGATAGAAATCAAAAAGAATGATACCTTCAAATGAATATGATCCGAAAAATGGATTCGCTTCAAAAACAAACCCATCTCCAAAGTCAATAGCCCATACACCCGCATAGTGTTCGTGCTCGCTCACAGACATTGTAAACTCGCTTGTAAGCTCACCATCTACATAGGCAGACCCCGTTCCATCTTCGTTAAAAGTAAATGTGAGATATGGATTTATAAGATCATAATGAACTCCTGCTCCACTGTTAATCCACTGCCATGTGCCAACGACATACTCTGGTACTTCTACTGGGTCATCTGCTGGCTCTGGCTCGGGATCTGGCTCTACTGGGGGTTCGTCTACCGGTGGGGCTTCTGCTGCTTGGGTAACGATAATAGCCGTTTGGGTTTCTCCTACCCAACCCGGAGTAGCTCCCAGGGCTTCTGCTATTGCTCTTAGTGGTAGCATTACTCTGCCATTCATCATTTGTGCAGGTTGGGGACCGGTTTCGAATGTTTCACCATTTACCGTAAAGGTGGTTTCACCTATAGTTATTACCACCACAACATCTGCATCTTCGTTTGTGAGGGTGGCTGTACGGGTAGAGCCATCCCATTCAGGCTCAAACCCCATGAGTGTAAAAACTCCGCGCACAGGTACCATTATTGTGCCACGTATGTTTATAGGTTGCTGCCCTTCAAACGCTACTTCCACACCGTCAACTTCTACGGTTAGAGTATGGGTAACGGGTGTTTCGATTGGTACGATTTCGTCGTTGCCATTGTCGTATGCAAATACGGGTAGGGCTAAGCCCATGCTCAGTACTAAAGCAAGTACCAGAGCCAGTAACTTCTTCGATAGGGATTTCTTGTTCATGGTTCACGCTCCTTTTTTATATTCATAGGGATATCCCCTATGCTTGTTTCGCAAATATTACCATCATATTGCATAGAGCACAATCATTCTGGACAGGTTTTACAGATATATTTCACAATCGTTAAACTGTGCAAACCGTTTTAGGCAGTCATCCATTGCGATTTGCAATTTTTTTGTCTTTCGTACTCCGTTCTCTAGCCAGATATTTTTCACAAACAAGGTTTTGTCTTTTCGTATAGCCTCTACTCGTCCGGCGAAGCCTTCGCCGTATATCAGCGGCAGCACATACGGTCCGTATTTGCGTTTTGCGGGTGGCGTATAGATTTCCCATGCATAGTGAAAGCCGAATAGGGCTTGGATTATTTTTCTGTCCCATATAAAGCAGTCGAGAGGTGCTATAAGCTCGCATCTTGACTTTGGTGATGGGTTTTTCTTTACAGTTTCAACTAGAGACGCGTCTTCAAAGCGGATGTATAGGGTATGGTTAAGGCCCTTTACTGTGACTGGTAGGATTTTGATTTCTTTTAATAATGCTTTGAAGACTTCTTCACGGCGGGGGGTGGTCAGATTTTGGATGTATAACCACGCATCCGACGGGCGGTTCCATAATAGCCCTACCGCGCCTATCCGCCGTAGAACCCGCCATTTTTGGTGCTCGAACTCGTCCGGTAGCGGGTCCGGGGCGGATAGGATTTCTTGCGGGATGTGATTTTCCGCTAGATCGTAAAATTTTCTTGTTCCTTTTTTATGGTGGATTATTAATTGCCCGGTAGAATATAGCTGCTCCAAAACCGCTCTGGCAACCTTGGTTTCGGCATTCCAGTTTCCGCTCCAGTGAATGGAGGACTGCCAGTGGATACCTCCTGTTAAGGGTAGGCTATCGGAGTTTACCGGGCCGTTTTCTTTTATATATTCCAAGGCTTGTGCTTCTAGTGCGGCAAGACCGTCGGTACGTTTACCGCCTTCGATTGATGCCTCCCGGTATCTGCGGAAATATGACCAAAATTCTATGGGAATAATGGATAGGTTTTTGTCCGGGTAATCGAAGAGCTGTCTGTCCTGGTATAGCAATTCCTCTAACATGGTTTTTGTAAACCCCTTGACTCTTGCGTTAAGGGTTATTTGTGCGTTTTGCCCACAGAGGTCTACCGGATCAAATTGGAGGCAGCCGGTCTGACGGATATAGGCAAGTGCGCCTTCCTTGCCTACGAATTTATGCTCACCTAATAAGCCGTGCTTTAGCAGGATAAATTGACGGGCTTGGGAGATTGATATTGATAGCATTTGGCAATACTCCTTTCCGATGGAAACGTG
>Ga0131853_10015219_pt1 | contig 14080 bp, 15 predicted proteins | sample TergutLab28metaG_FD_92764 | JGI IMG/M metagenome (GOLD analysis project Ga0131853, IMG submission 92764) | Labiotermes labralis P1 segment gut microbial communities from Petit-Saut dam, French Guiana - Lab288 P1 (version 2) (version 2) | ecosystem: Host-associated > Arthropoda: Insects >... | reverse complement strand
AGAGCGACGAGGGTGATGCGTTCCCGTGGCGCTCCACCCAGGAGGGGAATCCATCTCAGCGAAGAACCGGACGCGACAGCATGAGCTGGCCGTAATGCCACGAGGTCGCGACTGGACGTCAGCAGATGGGCGAACACGCTGTGACGGTCTGCGGGGGCTGGCACCAACGTCGGGTCCCATCCGGCAGCGCGAAGCGTCGAGAGAAGCTCATGGGCGAACTGCGGAGCACGCCGCTCGTCGAACCAGAGCAGGTTCTGGTCGACAAGCTCCGTCCATCCGACGCCTGCGCGTCCCGCGAGCGGATGACTGGCACCCACGACGACACCAAGTGCCTCGTCCGCCACGACAGATTGGACGAAGCCCCTCCGCCCCCCGCGCACTTGCCGCGTCAATGCGAAGTCCAACTCCCGCCGCGACAGCAACTCGTATTGTGAGCTTGAGTCAGCGGGGCGGTACGCGATCGACCGCTTCCGGGGAGCCTCACCACCGACAGCTTCGACGACCATCGCCAGCACGTCGGGGCCGACGCCTGCGCACACACCGATCCGAAGTGGCTCCGGCACGCCGTCGCGCGCCGCCACGACGGCGGTGACCTCTTGAAACGTGCGGGTCAACACGGCCTCCAGCTCGGCCCCTCGCCGAGTCAAGGAGACACCGGAGCTCCCACGGGTGAAGAGCGTGCCGCCGCACATGCTCTCAAGTCGGAGCATCTGCTGGCTCAAGCTCGGCTGCGCGATCACAAGCGCTTCCGCGGCCGCAGAGATGCTGCCCTTCGCCGCCACCATCATGAAGTAGCGCAACCGTCGCATGTTCAGGTCGTCGAGCGCGCGAAGGCGCGGGCTGGCCCAGTACTCGGTCGACTGACGCGGCACGGGGCCTGGCGCCGCCTGCGACTCCGAGTTCACCGGTCGCCTCTTCGACCCGGCGTACGACACGAGAGCACGACCGGGTTCTACCCGGTAATGCTCTCAGTGAAACCGCCTCGCGGAGACCGATCTGTCAGACCAGAGTCGCCCGGTCCCGCTCGATCGCGGCGAGTACGCCGTTGACGAACGCGGGCGACTCGTCGGTGGAGAGGTCCTGCACCAGGGTGACCGCCTCGCTCACCGCGACGCCGGCGGGGATGTCGGCGGCGTACAGCAGCTCCCACACCGCCAGGCGCAGCACGTTCCGGTCGACGGCGGGCATCCGCTTCAGCGACCAGTCGCGGGAGTACGTCGAGATGACCTCGTCGATGCGCGTCTGCTCGGCGACGACCCCGCGGACCAGCGCCGCGGTGTAGGGGTTGTTGACCTCACCGGCCTTGAGCTGCTCCTCGAGCAGGTCGGTGGCGTCGGTCCCCCGCGCCTCGGCGGCGAAGAGGAGGTCGAGCGCCCGCTTGCGGGCCTTGGTGCGTGCCGACATGAAGTGCGTCAGCCCTTGACGCGCGAGAGGTAGGAGCCACCCTCGCGGGTGTCGACCTTGATCTTCTCGCCCTGCTCGATGAAGAGCGGCACCTGGATCTCCGCGCCGGTCTCGAGCGTCGCCGGCTTGGTGCGGCCAGTGGCCGAGTCGCCGACGACGCCAGGCTCGGTGTAGGTGACGACCAGCTCGGCGGAGGCCGGGATCTCGATGAAGAGCACGCGACCCTCGTTGGTGGCCACGATCGCCTCGGTGTTCTCGAGCATGAAGTTCGCGGCGTCACCGACGATCTCCGGCGCGACCTCGAGCTGGTCGTACGTCTGGACATCCATGAAGACGAAGTTGGTGCCGTCGTTGTAGAGGTACTGCATCGTGCGGCGGTCGACGGTCGCCGTCTCGACCTTCGTGCCGGCGTTGAAGGTCTTGTCGACGTTCTTGCCTGACTCGACGTTCTTCAGCTTGGTCCGCACGAACGCGGGGCCCTTGCCCGGCTTCACGTGCTGGAACTCGACGACCTGCCAGAGACCGCCGTCGATGTTGAGGACCATGCCGTTCTTGAGGTCGTTCGTGGATGCCATGTGCTGCGTGCCAGCCTTCTTGATCGATGCAGAGTTCAACGTGCGGGGGCGCCAGCCGACGCCAGCGGCCGAGTCTATCGGCGGCGGGCTGAAGGGGCGAAACCCGTGCCGTAGCGACCGCTTCAAAAGACTTTACTTTACCGATGTTGCGGCAGGCCCCACTCGCGACAGGTACAGGCTGAACGCTCCCGTCCCCCGACCAGTAGAGGCTTCGTCATGCGCCACCTCGTCAGCTTCAAGGTTGCCGCCGCAGCGGCCGCCGTCGTCGTCGCCACCGCCGGCGGCGCGTACGCCGTCGGTGCCGTCGCGCATCACGACGCGGTCGTCGGCACCTCGGCCCCCGTCGACAGCACCGCTCCTGCCGACCCGACCCCGACCGTCACCATCACCCCGACCCCGACATCGACCCCGACCGATGTCAACCAGGGCGACGACAATCCTGGCGACGACAACCCTGGGGACGACAACCAAGGCAATGACAACAACCAGGGCGACGCGACCGGCGCACCGCAGCCGGCGCCGTCCGCGCCGACGGCGACGACGTCGACCGCACCGTCCACCGACCAGGGTGACGACAACCAGGGCGACGACAACCCCGGGGACGACAGCCAGAGCGATGACGACAACCAGGGCGACGCCACCCCGGCACCCGCGCCTGCCGCGGCGCCGGCGGTACACCACCACTCCACCTCCGACGCCTCGCCGTCGACGGGTTCGAACGACGGGAACCAGGGAGACCAGGGCGGCGACAGCCAGGGCGTCGCCAGCCAGGGCGACAGCAGTCAGGGCGGCGGCGACAACCAGGGCTGAGCCCGACGCCGTACCCCACCGACCTGACGGGCGGGCCGGTCGTGTCCCCCGCCCGCCCGTCAGCAGAATGGACCCCCGTTGCCTGAACCCCAGCTCCGACCGCTTCACGTCGAACCGCCGCGGCTTCGCGCCGACGCGGCCCTCGGCGAGCGGCTCGGCGCGCTGGCGAGGGCGTCGGCCCCGACCGCCGTACGGCGCAGGCGGTGGCAGCTGCCATTCGTCGCCGGCGCGGCCATCGTGGCGATGAGCGGCGTCGCCTGGGGCGCGAGCGTCGTCGTCGACCACCCTCACCGGGACGCGCCGAGCCCCGTCGTACCCGGTCTTCGGCTGGAGCCGACGCCGAGCCCGTCATCCACCCGGGCCTCGACGGAGGATCCGGCGCCCGGGCCGGGGAGCGTCGGGGCAGCTCCGCACACCGCGGCCACCGTCGCCTCAACCCCATCGGTCGTGCCGAGCCAACCGCCGTCACCGCAGTCCCCGGCCCCGGTCGAGCGGGCCGCCCCCTCCGCACCCGCGTCCTCAACCGCGCCCGCCTCGACCACCAACTCGCAGGGCAACCAGGACGAGCAGGACGGCCAGGGCACTCAGGGCAGCCAGGGCAAGCAGAACGACCAGAACGACCCCGGCGACGACCAGGGCAACACCAACCAAGGCGCTCCCAGCGCCGGCGCCAGCGCCGGCGCCAGCGCCGGGGGCAGCGCCGGGGGCAACGGCGACAGCGGCAATGACGCCGGCGGCGACGGCGGCGCCGGTGGGTGAGCCCGACGCACCGCTTCGACACAGGCCACGGGTCGAGCGGGCACGGGATGGGGACGCAGACGCCTGGCGTGAGCTGTACGACGCTCACGCCGGGCGTCTCCTCACCTGGTTGAAGCAACTGCCGAGCGGCGACGCCGCGGCCGATCATGAGGACGTCGCGATGGAGGCATGGGCGATCGCGGCCTCGCGGATCGCCGACTTCGGCGGCGACGAGGATGCCTTCGGCGGGTGGCTGTTCACCATCGCGCGCAACCATCTGTTCAACGTCCGTCGGCGTACGGCGCGACGGGCGACGTACCCGACCGCGGAGCTGCCCGACACCTTGGTGCCGCGCGACAGCGTCACCGGCCCCGTCGAACACGCCGAGACGGTCCGCCGGGCGCTCGCGGCGCTGCCGGTGCGCGAGGGCGAGGTCGTCGCCTGCCTCGAGGTCGTCGACCTCGACGTCGCAACCACCGCGCAGATCCTCGGGATCAGCCGCGCCGCGGTGCGGATCGCGCGCCTGCGCGGCCTCGCCCGTCTGCGGCGCGCCGGGTTCCCCGTCTAGATCCAGACACTCAGGCGACGATCACCCGGTCGATACTCCGAGCCCCACGCCCCCGACGATCGCGTACGTCGGACCACGCCGCGGCGAGCACGTCGACCGCCGTCCGCAGCTCCTCGACGGGCCGGATCCAGGGCACGCGCACGAAGCGATCCAGGCCGCCCTCGACCGCGAAGGCGGGGCCGGGCGCCACGACGACACCACGGCGCTCGGCCTCGGCGACGAGGTCGGTGGCCGAGCCGCCGGGGAGCCGGATCCACAGGCACAGGCCGCCGGCCGGCACCCGGAACCGCCACTCGGGCAGCGTCTCCCCCATGGCACCGACCAAGGCATCGCGCTGCTCCGCCAGCCGGGCGCGCTGCGCGGCCAGAACCGGCTCCGGGTCGGCGAGCAGCCGTGCCAGCACCAACTGCTCCAGCACCGGGGCACCGAGGTCGAGACGCACCCGGGCAGCGGTCAGGGCGGCCATCTGGTCGCTGTCGGCGACCCGGACCCAGCCCAGCCGCAGGCCTCCCCAGAACGCCTTGGACGCGCTGCCGAGCGTGATCGCATCGCGCGCCCAGGTGGCGAAGGGCGCCGGCATCGCGCCGTCGTCGAGCAGGAGCGCCTGGTGCGCCTCGTCGACGACCGGGATGGTGTCGGATGCGGCCAGCGCCGCGGCGTACTCCGCCCGCTCCGGGCCGCTCATCACCAGGCCGGTCGGGTTCTGGAAGTCGGGGATCAGGTAGCTCAACGCCGGCCGGGTCTGCCGGAGCGTGGCGACGGTGCCCTCCAGGTCCCAGCGGTCCGGGGCCACCGGCGCCGCCACGAGCCGGGCGCCGGCGTGTCGGAGGGCATCGACCGCGTTGGGGTACGTCGGCGACTCGACCATGACCCGGTCGCCGCGCCGCGTGAAGGCCTGCGCGACGATCGCCGCCGCCGTCAGCGCCCCGGGCGTCACCATGATCTGATCTGGCGAGGTGGGCAGTCCCCGTGCCTCGTACGTCGCAGCGATCGCGGCCTGGAGCACGGGCAGCCCGGCCGGGAAGTACCCGTGACCGCCCAGGTAGGCGGGCAGGTCGGCCGCCGCCTCCGCGTAGGCCGTGGCGATCCCGGGAGGCGCGGAGGCCGCCGCGCAGTTGAGGTCGATGAGCTCGTCGTCGTTCCCGGGCATCAGCGCCTGGTCATGGGCACGACGCCGGCCGCCGGGCACCCGGGTGAAGGTGCCGCTGCCCTGGCGCGCCTGGGCGTAGCCGCTCGCGACCAGCGCGGCGTAGGCCCGCGTCACGGTGGTGCGCGAGACGGCGAGGGCGAGGCTCAGGTCGCGTTCGCTGGGCAACCGCGCCTCCAGCGGGATCCGGCCGTCACCGATGAGCACGGTGAGCGAGTCGGCGAGTCCGACGTACGCCGGGGAGCGCGGGAAGTCGCCCATGAGCATCGCCAGATGGGAGGCAGCGATGGACCGCATCATGCAGTCCACTCTTCCACGATTGGCTATTTGAATCCAGTCCAATCTGCCAGACGATGGCGTCATGACCACACTCGTCCTCGCCGACCTCGGACCCCTCGCGCAGCTGCGCGCCGGACGACTCACCAGGCGGATCCCGCAACTCCTCCTCGGCCTGGTCCTCTACGGCGTGTCGCTGGGGCTGATGGTGCGCGGCGGTCTCGGGCTGGCGCCCTGGGACGTGCTGCACTCCGGCGTCGCCCGCCACCTGCGGCTCACCCTGGGCGAGACCGTGATGGTGATCAGCGTCGTGGTCCTGATCGCCTGGATCCCGCTGCGCGAGAGACCGGGAGTCGGCACCGTGGCCAACGCATTGCTGATCGGGCCGAGCGCGGACGCCACGCTGGCACTCCTCCACCAACCGACCAGCCTGCCCGTGCGCGTCGCGTTCACCGCGGTGGGGATCGCCCTGTGTGGGTTCGCCACCGCGTTCTACATCGGCGCGCAGTTCGGCCGCGGCCCCCGGGATGGACTCATGACGGCGCTCGCTCGCCGCACCGGATGGTCGCTGCGGGTCGTTCGCACGGGGTTGGAGCTGAGCGTCATCGTCGTCGGTCTCGCCCTCGGCGGCAGCCTCGGCCTGGGGACCATCGCGTTCGCGGTGCTCATCGGGCCGCTCGCCCAGCACTGGCTGCCCGCGTGCATGGTCCCGGTTCAGGCCCGGGCGATGGCCTCCAGGGCCTCGCGGTAGCCGTCGACGCCCTTGCCCTTGACCACCGCGAGCGCGTGCGGCCGCACCACCGAGCTGTGCCGCCACTCCTCGGGCCGCGCGTCCGGGTCGGAGAGGTGCACCTCCACCAGCGGCGCCTCGAGCTGGGCGCACGCGTCGTAGACGGCGTAGGAGTAGTGGGTGAGCGCCGCAGCGTTGAGCACCACCGGCGTGTGCTCGTCGGCCGCGGTGTTGAGCCAGTCGACCAGCTCGCCCTCGTGGTTGGTCTGGCGCACCTCCACCTCGAGGCCGAGCTCGAGGCCCCATTCGACGCAGAGCGCGACGAGTTTGGCATGGGTGGTGTGCCCGTAGATCTCCGGCTGGCGCTTGCCGAGGCGCCCGAGGTTGGGTCCGTTGAGCACGAGCACGCGCATCAGGCCGCGCCCTCCGCGTTCAGGGCGTCGTAGGCCGCGCGGAGGTCGGACTCGTCGGGACCGGTCAGGATCGTCGGATCGGCCAGCCCGCGCAGCACGAGGAAGCGCAGCACCGACCCGCGTGCCTTCTTGTCGACCCGCATCGCAGCGATCAGGTCGTCGAAGCCTGCGGCGGCGTACGACGTCGGCAGGCCGACCTTGGCGAAGGCGGCGCGGTGCCGATCGACCAGCGCGCGGTCGATCAGGCCGACCCGGTGCGCCAGCTCGGCGACGTACACGCATCCGATCGCCACGGCCTCGCCATGTCGCACCGCGTAGCCGGAGTGCTTCTCGACGGCATGGCCCAGCGTGTGTCCGTAGTTGAGCACCTCGCGGCCGGGATGGTCGCCCGCCCCGCCGGTCTCCTTGAGGTCGCCCGCCACGACGCCGGCCTTGACGCGTACGGCGCGCTCGACGAGCTCGGCGAGCAGCGGCGAGTCCGGCTCCAACGCGTCGGCGCTCTCCACGATCGCCAGGATCTCGGGGTCGGCGATGAACCCGCACTTGACCACCTCGCCGAGGCCCGCGGCCAGCTCCGGCTGCGGGAGCGTGCGCAGCAGGTCGAGGTCGCACAGCACCCCGGCGGGCTCATGGAAGCTGCCCACGAGGTTCTTCCCCGCCTCGGTGTTGACCCCGGTCTTGCCCCCGACGGCCGCATCGACCATCCCCAGCAGCGTCGTCGGCACGTGCACGACGCGTACGCCGCGCAGCCAGGCCGACGCCACGAAGCCACCGAGGTCGGTGGTCGCACCGCCGCCGAACGTCACGACGGCGTCGGAGCGGGTGAAGCCCTTCTCCCCCAGCGCCTCCCAGCACTGCTCGGCCACGGCGACCGTCTTCGCCGACTCGCCATCGGGCAGCCCCAGCCCGAGCACGTCGTAGTGCTCGAGCAGCACCTCGTGCACCGGCCCGGCCAGCTCGGCCAGCTCGGCGGCGTACAGCAGCGCGACCCGCTCGACCCCCTCGCCGAGGATGTCAGGCAGGCGCCGGACAAGGCCGTGGCCGATCTCGACGTCGTACGGGCTGGCGCTGGCGACGTGGACGGTGGTCACTGTTCCTCGCTCGGGGTCGGGTCGGCGCATGCCTGCACCTGCGCGTCGATGTCGTCGGCGACCTCGGCCGGCGTACGTCCGTCGGTGTCGACCACCAGGGACGCGACCGACTCGTAGACCCCGGCCCGCTCCTCTAGGAGCGCCTTCACCCGGGCGCGGACGTTGCCGAGCAGCAGCGGGCGGCCCGCGCCCAGCCCGACCCGCTTGACCGCATCGGAGACGCCGACCCGCAGGAAGACGACCTGCTCGCCGTCGAGGGCGGCCTGCGTGCGCGGGTCGAGTACGGCGCCGCCGCCGAGCGCCAGCACACCGCGATGCTCCGCGAGCGCGGCCACCACGGCCTCGTGCTCCATCGCCCGGAAGGCCGGCTCGCCGTCGTCGACGAAGATGTCCTGGACACGCTTGCCCGCGGCGGCCTCGACGTCGTCGTCGGTGTCGCGGAACTCCACCTCCCAGCGCTGCGCCAGGGCGCGGCCGACCGTCGTCTTCCCGGAGCCCATCGGTCCGACCAGGACCACGCGCGGGGGCATCAGCACATCCCCGCTCACCGCAGCCGGAGGTTGGCCAGGTAGGCGTCGTGGTTGCGCCGCGTCTCCCCCACCGAGTCACCGCCGAACTTCTCCAGGACGGCGTCGGCCAGCACGAGGGCCACCATCGCCTCGGCGACGATGCCGGCGGCGGGCACCGCGCACACATCGGAGCGCTGGTGGTGGGCGGTGGTCTCCTCGCCGGTGGCCACGTCGACGGTGCGCAGTGCGCGCGGCACCGTGGCGATCGGCTTCATCGCCGCTCGCACGCGCAGGACCTCGCCGGTCGACATGCCACCCTCGGTGCCACCGGAGCGTCCGCTCGTACGACGGATGCCGTCGGGGGTGGGCACGATCTCGTCGTGGGCCATGCTGCCCGGGGTGGCGGCCAGCTCGAACCCGTCGCCGACCTCGACGCCCTTGATGGCCTGGATGCCCATCAGCGCGCCGGCGAGTCGCGCGTCGAGGCGGCGGTCCCAGTGCACGTGGCTGCCCAGCCCGACCGGCAGGCCGTGCACGACGACCTCGACGACGCCGCCGAGCGTGTCGCCGTCCTTGTGGGCCTGGTCGATCCGCTCGACCATCAGCTTCGAGCCGTCGGGGTCGAGCACCCGGACGGGGTCGGCGTCGAGCCGGGCGACGTCCTCGGGCCTGGGAATGTCGGTGCCTGGGCTGCGCACGCCGCCGATCTCAAGCACGTGGCTCACGATCAGGGCACCGGTGGCCTGCTCCAGGAAGGCGCGCGCGACCGCGCCGAGCGCGACCCGGGCGGCGGTCTCGCGGGCGCTGGCGCGCTCCAGGATCGGCCGGGCGTCGTCGAAGTCGTACTTCTGCATGCCGACGAGGTCGGCGTGGCCCGGCCGGGGCCGGGTCAGGGGTGCGTTGCGGGCCTGGGTGGCGAGCACCTCGGCGGCCACCGGGTCGGCGCTCATCACCGTCTCCCACTTCGGCCACTCGGTGTTGCCCACTTGGATGGCAACGGGTCCGCCCTGGCTCTCCCCGTGCCGGACCCCGCCGAGCACGGAGACCTCGTCACGCTCGAACTTCATCCGCGCCCCGCGGCCGTAGCCGAGCCGCCGGCGCGCGAGCGCGTCGCCGATGTCGTCGGAGGTGATCCGCACGTGGGCCGGCAGGCCCTCGAGGATCGCGACCAGAGAGGGGCCGTGGGACTCGCCCGCCGTGAGCCAACGCAACATGGCGCCAGTCTCCCATGGGCGGTCTGGCGCCGCTCCCGCCAGCACACGACTGAGACGCGGCCGGGCGGAGCCAAGGACCGGTCAGATGACCTTCAGCGAGCCGCTGAGCAGGAGGCCGGCGTAGAGACCCATCACCATGAACGGCCCGTAGGGCAGGTGCTTCTTGAGCATCCGCACGTCTCGGCGCAGCAGCGTCAGGCCGATCCCGTAGAAGGAGAAGAGCAGCAGGCCGCCGTACATGCCGAGGATCCAGGAGTTCCACGACACCCGCCCCAGGACGAGGCCGACCAGTGCCGCCAGCCGGACGTCGCCGAAGCCCATCCCCGCCCGGCGGACCGCCCAGAGCACCCAGAAGAACGAGCGCGCCAGCAGCGCCGCCACGAGCGTGCGCACGAGCACGTCGGTGTGGTGTGTGAAGGCCCACTCGCCCACCGCGAGCACGAGTAGGACACCCGAGGCGGGCAGGACCACCACGCGCGGCAGCAGCCGCGTGCGCCAGTCGACGACCGAGAGCAGCACCAGGGTCGGGGTGAGCAGCGCGATCACCCAGGTGACCGGATGGTTGCCCAGCCGTGCACTCACCGCGAACGCGAGCACCAGGCTCACCACCACGCAGACCGGAGCGAGGTGCTTGATCCGGGCGACGACGGCGTAGAGCTCCTTGGGGCCCTCCTCGCGCAGCACCTTCGCCAGCGGGGACTCCCCGGCTCCGTCCTCGCCCCCTTCCTGCAGCTGGGTCTCCGGCTGGGTCTCCGCCTCGGCCGGAGGCTCCGGGAGGCGCGAGATGAACGTCGGGACCAGCCATGCCTGCAGCGCCACCAGGGCGAGCAGCACGACCTGCGCCACGCTCATGGAGTCAGCACGGCGGTCGCGCCGGCGTTCCGGGACAGCGCGGCCTCCCCGGCCGCTCGCATCCGATCCAGCGGGGCGCAGATGCCGGTGAACAGCTCGAACTGCAGCACCGCCTGATGCGCGAGCAGGTCCAGCCCGGTCACGACGGTTCCGCCGGCCTCGCGCACCGCGGCGATCAGGGGCGTGGGCCACGGGTCGTAGACGACGTCGAAGAGCAGCGGCGCGTCGCGCCACCGACCGACCAGCGCCGGGGTCTGCGCCTCGACCGGCAGGGTCGAGACGACGACGTCGGCCTCGAGGCGCAGCTCCAGCGGCTGCACCAGCACCTCGACTCCCGTCGCGGCCACCACCCCGGCGGTGACCTCCGCCCGCTCTGCCGAGCGCGCCAGGACGACGATCTCACGCACGCCCAGCTCCACCAGCGCCAGTCCGACGGAGGCCGCCGTGGCGCCCGCGCCCAGGATGACCGCGCGGCGCAACGGCCCCTCGTGGCGCTCGCGGACCGCGTTGACGGCTCCGGGCAGGTCGGTGTTGTCACCGGCCCAGCCGTAGCTGGTGCGCACGATCGTGTTGACCGCTCCGGCGCGTCGCGCGCGGTGCGAGAGCGAGGCCAGCAGGGGCATCGCCTCGCGCTTGAGCGGCATCGTCAGCGACAGTCCGCGCCAGTCCGGCCCGAGGCCCGCAAGGAACGGTGCCAGGGTGCCCGCCGGCACCCGGCGGGAGACGTAGCGCCACGAGGGCAGTCCCACCGCGTCGTACCCGGCCCGATGCAGCACGGGCGAGAGCGAGTGCGCGATCGGGTCACCGAGCACGCCGCAGAGGGTGACCGCCATGTCACTGACACCTGGAGGCGGACTGGGTCGCGCAGTACTGGTCGTGCTGGGCGCTGTAGTGGAGGAACTGGCTGTAGGTGTGGGCGAACTTGGTCACGCCCGTCGCCAGGTTCACGGTGACGTAGTAGTACCAGTCTCCGCTGGCGGGGTGCAGCGCGGCCTGGATCGCCGAGGCGCCCGGGTTGCCGATCGGACCCGGCGGCAGGCCGGTGTGCAGGAAGGTGTTGTACGGCGAGGCGTACTGCCGGTCGGTGTCGGTCAGGCCCACGGTCAGCGGCCGTCCCATGGCGTAGTCGACGGTCGAGTCGATCTGCAGGCTGCCGTCCTGGCCCTCGGCGCCCGGGTGCTCGATCCGGTTGTAGATCACTCGGGCGATCTTCGCCATGTCCTGCGGCGTCTTGCCCTCCTCCTGCACGAGGCTGGCCACCGTCAGGATCTGCTGGGCGGTGTAGGAGTGACCGTCGATCGTGGTGCTGTTCAGCCCGAGCTTGGCGGCCTCCTGCTTCCAGGTCGAGATCATCTGCGAGAGCATCGCCGCGGGCTTCATGTCGGGCGCGAAGCCGTACGTCGCCGGGAAGAGGTAGCCCTCGACGTTGCCGCCGGCCGAGGCGGGCAGCCCGATCGACGCCGGGTTCGCGATCGCCTTGTGGAAGTCCTTCGCGGTGTACTTCGAGTGCTGGTCGAGTAGCGCGAGGACGTCGACGGCGCGCAGCCCCTCGCGGATCACGATCTTGGTCTGGACGACGTTGGAGGGGTTGAGCAGCGAGGTGATCGCGGCGGCCGCCGGCATCCCGAGCTGCAGCTTGTAGGTGCCCGGCGCGATCCGCTCGGCCTGGGAGTTGCCCTCGTAGGCGCTGATGAACGCGTCGACCGACTCCACGACACCCAGCGACTTCAGCTCGCGCGCCATCTCCGTGCCGCTCTCGCTCGGCGTGACGGTGAACTTGACGCTGCCGTGGGTGTCGCTGGCGGCGAAGTCCCCGCCACCGCCGCTGCTGAGGTGGTCCTTGAGGTAGTGGTAGGCCTTCGTGCCGCCGAAGGCGAGACCGCCCACGATCACGACGAGGGCGATCAGCGCGGCGATCACGCTTCGGTAGCCGCGCCGGCGCGGCTCCTCGTCGTACTCGTAGTCGTACTCGTCGTCCTGCGCCGCGTAGCCGTCCTGCGCCGCGTAGCCGTCCTGCGCCTCGTAGCCGTCGTAGCCCGCCGCACCGGCCTCTGGTGCCTCGCTGCCGTCGCCCGCGCCGAACTGGTCGAGGACGCCGGGCTCGGGCGGCGGCTCGGGGGCGTAGCCGCGATGCCGCGGATCGTAGTGCTGGTAGGAGTCATTCATGGGGTGACCTCGACGATCTCTCCGGGCGCGTCCCCCGAAGCGCGTTCTGTGTCCAGGGCATGTTGCAGAATCAGTACGGCGGCGGCCTGGTCCACAACAGACCGCCGATCTTGTCCCTTGCGACCGCGATCGCGCAGGATCGCCTCGGCACTGACGGTCGTCAGCCGCTCGTCGACGAGCCGCACCTGGAGGGGGGCGACCCGCCGCGCGAGTTGGGCAGCGAAGTCGCGCACCTTGGCAGTCGCGGGATTCTCCCCGCCTTTGAGCGAGCGTGGCAAGCCCACGACGACTTCGAGCAGCGTCGACTCCTCGCCGATCTGCGCCAGGATGGCGCGGATCCGGGCGAGGTCTCCGCGGCCGCGCTTCACGGTCTCGACCGGCGTGGCGAGGAATCCTGTCGGGTCGCTGCGGGCGACTCCGATCCGGGCGTCTCCCGGATCGATGCCCAACCGCACCCCGTGACGCATCAGCTGCGCGCCACCAGATTCGGCACGAGGGCCAGCGCCTCGTCGATGCGCGAGACGTCGGTGCCGCCGCCCTGGGCGAGGTCGTCCTTGCCGCCGCCCTTGCCGCCGACGACGGGGCCGATGGCCTGCACGAACGCGCCGGCCTTCAGCCCGCGGGCCCGGCCGGCCTCGTTGACGGTGGCCACGACCGCGACCTTGCCGCCGCCGTCGCCGATCAGGACGACGACCGCGGGCCGGTCGGCCGGCACCCGGCCACGCACGTCGGTGGCCAGCGTCCGTACGTCGCCACCGGAGGCGCCCTGGGCGCGGGCCGCGATCACGGCGACGCCGTCGACGTCGGCGGCCGAGGACGCCAGCGAGCCGGCGCTGGCCAGCAGCTGGGCGACGCGGGTCCGCTCGATCTCCTTCTCGGCCGAGCGAAGCCGCTCGACCAGGTCGTTGACCCGCTCGGGCAGCTGCTCGGGGCGGGCCTTGAGGGCCTCCGAGAGCTGGGCGACCAGGACGTGCTCGCGGGCGAGGAACTGGTAGGCGTCGCTGCCCACCAGCGCCTCGACGCGGCGTACGCCGGAGCCGATGGACGACTCACCGAGCAGCTTGATGACGCCGAGGCGACCCGAGCTCTGGGTGTGCGTGCCACCGCACAGCTCGCGGGCCCAGTCCCCCACGGAGACCACGCGCACCTCGTCGCCGTACTTCTCGCCGAAGAGGGCCATCGCGCCCGAGGCGACGGCCTCCTTCTGGCTCATGATCTCGGCACGCACGGCCAGGTCGTCGAGGATGACCGCGTTGACGCGGGCCTCCACGTCGGCCATCACGCTGGCCGGGACCGCGCCGGTGGCCGAGAAGTCGAACCGGAAGCGGCCCGGCGCGTTCTCCGAGCCCGCCTGGCTGGCGGTCTCGCCGAGCGCCTCGCGGAACGCCTTGTGGACCATGTGCGTGGCCGTGTGGGCGCGGCTGATCGCCAGCCGGCGCTGGAGGTCGACGGCAGCGTGGGCGCCGACGCCGGGCACGACCTCGCCGGCGATGACCCGCACCCGGTGGGCGATCAGGCCGCTGATGGGCTTCTGGACGTCGAGCACCTCCAGCCGCGCGCCGTTGGCCAGCTCGATGATGCCGGCGT
>Ga0131853_10015218_pt1 | contig 14080 bp, 14 predicted proteins | sample TergutLab28metaG_FD_92764 | JGI IMG/M metagenome (GOLD analysis project Ga0131853, IMG submission 92764) | Labiotermes labralis P1 segment gut microbial communities from Petit-Saut dam, French Guiana - Lab288 P1 (version 2) (version 2) | ecosystem: Host-associated > Arthropoda: Insects >... | reverse complement strand
TTCCTTGGGCTTAAGTCTCTAGTGATAAAGGCACATGGCAGCTCGGATGCCTTTGCTATGAAAAATGCAATTATAAAGTGTATAGAGTATGAAACTGCAAAAAGGAGTGCTAATAATGGAATTTGAAACGATACGAGACGTAATTGTCGAGCAAATGGAAGTTGACCCCGGTAGCATTACAGTGGAAACCAGATTTCTGGATGATCTAAATGCGGATTCGCTTGATGTTTTTCAGATTATAGACACCCTTGAAACTGTGTATGGTGTTGAGTTCGACAATGCTGCAGCTGAGTCAATCCGCACTGTTGGCGATGCCATCGACTATATTAAGAAGACTCAGGGAAAATAGAACGAGGTTTTCACATGGACAATTTTGCAAATTTCCAGGCGCGGTTGGGCTATGCTTTCAACGCGCCTTTATTATTACATCAGGCACTCACTCATGCCTCATATGTTCACGAAAAGGGGCTTCAACAGCTAGGATCAAACGAGCGGCTGGAGTTTCTTGGGGATGCGGTGCTGGAGCTTAGCATTAGCGATTTACTATATGTTCGTTTCCCTGGCTTGTCTGAGGGCAAACTGACCCAGCGTAGAGCAGGGCTGGTATGTGAGCCTAGCCTTGCAGGGCTTGCCCGAGAGCTGGGCTTGGGGCAAGTTTTACTTATGGGTGTCGGTACAGATCATACCGGAGGGCGAGAGCTAGACTCTATTCTTTCGGATGCTATGGAGGCTTTGTTTGGAGCGGTGTATCTTGACGGTGGATACAAAGCTGCACGGGAGCTTATTTTTAGATTGTTTGAACCACAGGTTGATAGCGATAACGCACCGCTTAAAGACTACAAAACCACGCTGCAAGAAATCCTACAAAAAAACAGCCGAGCTACGGCTGTTTATAGAATTATTGGTGAGTCCGGCCCTTCACATAATAAGGAATTTATTGCTGAGGTTACTCATATGGGGGAAGTGCTTGGGGTAGGGCATGGGGGTAAGAAAAAAGATGCCGAGCAAAATGCTGCCTTGGTTGCGCTAAAGGCGATGGGAGCCATTAAGGTCTGAGATAACATCCCAGGCTTGAAATAAATCATTCACTATAGCAAATGCTTGCTTTTTTGTAACATCCGAGGTCGGATCCAGGTCGGGTACAACGATTACTCGCATCCCTGCGCTGTAGCCTCCTTGAGCACCGGCGTTGGAGTCTTCCAGCACGATACAGTGCGCAGGGGCAATATCGCAAGTTTTGGCAGCCTTGAGAAAAATATCTGGGGCAGGTTTTGAATGTGGCACTTGGTCACCGCCGATTATTGCGTCAAAACGGTGGGCAATACCTGCCTGAGTTAGTTTCTGCATAGCACGAGCTGTTGCTGTGGATGTTGCCACGGCTTTTTTTATACCTGCTTCGTCCAGCTTGTCCAATATGTGGATAATGCCTGGCTTGAGTGGTACTCCGTTTTCTGTAATATAATCATCTACACTTTTATTCAGTATTTTTAAGGCGGTTTCGAAGTCAAAGCTACCAATACGCGCAAACATTGTAGTTTTACATAGGTCGCGGTTAAGACCGATTAGATGGGGGTATAGATCATCGGGGATTATTAAGCTTAGCTGGCTTTCGGCTATTTTCCAGCCTCTAATGGAAAGTGGCTCTGTGTCCAGCATTAAGCCATCCATGTCGAATATTGCTAGTTTTATCATTTACGTGGTCTCCTCAAATATAGTTCCCAGCATGACGGCTATATATCTGTGAAAGAAGATACATAGTCATAAGCTGCCCGGTGTCTATATGTTCTTTTGGCAGATTTTCGCGCATGTCTAATGATACATTATCGTGGCGGTTGCAGTCAAAAATTGAAATCCTATACCAGGTGCTCTTGCTTACAGTGCCTGTTGGAGGGTCTAACTCAATCTCATGAATACCTTGGAAAGCCGCTACTGCTGCAGCTGTGTTTGAACCGAATTTACCATCGACGGGGTTAATCTCCGGTATTTCCGGGAAGCTATTACGGATATTATTAAGCATGGTTTGTATGTGCTTAACATGCTGACCGTTCATGCCTTCTTGGAGGGTATATCCCGGGAACGGTTCTATTTCGCCGATATTATTAGTCTCGATTATTTCAATATCTTCAGGATAATAATGTCGCAGGATTTCTAGTGCATTGTATCCGCGCTCGGCAAGTGCAACACTTCCCCATTGCCATAGACCAGGGCATGTAAAATGCCTCCCATCGGAATAAATAGATAAAAATGACGCGGTTTCTCCTTCTCGTTTTATATACCGGTTAAAAATACTGCCCACAAGCTGTGCGATATTGTCGTAGATTGGGCTGGGGTCAATATATATCCGGTCAGCTTTATTGAGGGCTTGGGATATAATCGCGTAGATATTGGCTTCGATTGCGGCTGGAGGCCATGTGGGGTAGAGAATTTGACTTGCCACATTTTGTATATAGTCGATAAAGGGGATTTGTGTGGAGCCTTCGATATTGATGTGCGCAGGGATTTGAACCTCTTCCTCGGAATGACCTCCAGGGGATGTTGTCATGCTGGGGGTGGTAGGCTTGATTAAATTATGTGCTGGGATGAAGTATTCATCGCAATTATGGGTACTCATGCTAATCGGCAGAATACTGGTTATAGTATCAAAAATACGTACACCGTGGATGGTTTGCGTGGCAAAGCCATCGGCTATTGCCTTTATGCTGTAGGTAGAGTAGGGGATGCCGGTGTAATTCGGGTCTAAGGCTAACTCCTTGGGTGGGGCATCCAGCGGTAGTTTTTCTGTTATACCGATTTTGTTTGTATGTATATCATGTAGGATTTTTTCTTCTAAGAAGACGACAATATTTGCCTGTACAGGCAAATTGCCGTCTTTTGCTGTGGTGGTGACTTTAAGATAACCTGTTCCCATATAGCCCCTCCTGAATACGATTCTTTACATCCTATTCATGTGGGGTGGTTTAGTGAACAAAAAAAGAGCGACTGGATTATTTCCGTCGCTCTCTTATGATTTAGAATGCTATATGCAAAGAAGTCATAGATTTTTTAAGTGTCTTAAACTTCAAAGTGCTTTTCAAAGAACCCTGTATCAATAGCAGGATATAGCACATATTTCTTCAAAATGCTCCGCACTTTTTGTAGTGATTCGGTTTTTACTCCTTCATCCAGTACATATTTGGCTTTGCTCTTTTGACCACTCTTGGTTTTGGTAGGTTTCATATTCTTGAGAACAGCTTCAATTATATTTGCTATTTCCTCTATTTCGGGCTTGCCTAGACCTAAAGTTGTCACGGCGGCGGTGCCAAACCTCAAGCCACTGGTGTACCAGGGACCGTTATTATCGTAGGGCATTGCATTTCGATTAAGCGTAAGACCGCATTCCCGCAAGGCAAACTCTGCCTGTCTTCCGGTTATTCCCAGTGACTCTACGCTTAAAAGTATCATGTGATTGTCGGCTCCACCTGTTTGTACGTGTAAACCTTTTTTTACCAGGGTTGCGGCTAGATGGCTGGAATTTTCTATTACTTTTTTTGCATAGGTCTTGAAGGCATCGGTTCCCGCTTCTTTGAAAGCAATTACCTTTGCTGCCATTACATGGGGAAGAGGGCCGCCAATTACATGGGGGCAGCCTTTGTCCATATATTCGGCGTATTCCTCTTTGCAAAGCACAAGACCGCCTCGCGGGCCGCGCAGGGTTTTATGTGTTGTTGATGTCACGACATCTGCATAGGGGACGGGATTGTACTTACCCGAAAGTGCACCGCCAGCTACTAATCCCGCAAAATGTGCCATATCTACCATGAGAACTGAACCCACTTCATCGGCGTATTCCCTGAGTAATGAGTAGTCAACATTTCTTGTGTATGCGCTAAACCCGACTAGGAAAATAAGTGGTTTGACTTCATGAAGCCGCTTGCGAATATCTTCATAGTCCATAAAGCCGGTGTCTTTGTTTACATAATAAAAATATGAGTCAAACATCTGCCCTGATACATTATATCTGTAGCCATGAGTAAGATGCCCTCCACAGAACATATCCATGCCAAGCAGTTTTTGGTTACCAAGCTCGGTGCGGATTTCGTCCCATTCTTCTTTGGAGAGATTAAGCAAGTTGGTCTGACCTAGCTTGTCCATTATCGGGGTTTGGATTTTTTTACGAAGGATTGCCCAAAATGCAACCAAATTGGCATCCGCGCCGGAGTGAGGCTGTACATATGCGTGCTCGGCACCAAAGAGCTTACGGGCTTCATCGCAGGCAAGTTGCTCTATGTCATCTACATTGTCGCAGCCGGCATAGAAGCGATTGCCAACATAGCCTTCGGCGTATTTGTCTGTAAGCAAATTACCCATCGCGCTTTGTACGGCGGGGGAGCAGTAGTTTTCGCTTGCGATTAACTTGATGTAGCTACGCTGGTCGATAAGCTCTCGTATTATTCCTTTTGCCACTTCGGGGCTTTTGCGAGCTACTTGGTCGATGTTGGCTACGAAGGTTAGCATTTCGGGGTTGAGCTCTTTGCCGGATGTTGATTCCAGATAATTTTTCAGGATTTCCATGTTTGATTCCTCTCTCTGGCTACATATAATTTTGCGCGCTGCGCAATGTGTTTAACATAAGCATTGCTCGAGTCATCGGGCCGACTCCGCCCGGTACCGGGGTTATATGTGATGCGATTTGGCTGATGGCTCCAAAGTCTACATCGCCACAGATGCCTGTTTCTGTGCGATTGATTCCTACATCTATTACAACAGCTCCGGGCTTTACCATATCTGCGGTAATAAGATTAATCTTGCCTACGGCACATATAAGGATATCTGCCTGCTTTGTATGTGCTGCAAGGTCTGCCGTATGAATATGGCAGATTGTAACCGTTGCATTGCGGTTAAGAAGCATCATAGCCATGGGCTTGCCCACTATATTGGAATGACCAACGACTACACAGTGCTTGCTTACCAAGTCGATCTTGTAGTGGTCAAGTAGAGCGATAACCCCAGCTGGGGTGCATGGCAAAAAGCTGTATTCGCCTCTTAGTATTCCCCCCGCGCTGTTTACATGAAATGCATCAACATCTTTTTGGGGAGAAATACGTTGGAAAACCTCTTGGCTATTGTAACCATCCGGTAAAGGAGATTGCACTAATATGCCGTGGACTTCAGTATCCTGGTTAAGCTCGTCAATCAGAGCAAGTAGCTGATCCTGCCCGATATCCTTGGCTAACGCGTGTTCACGGCTTGTTATACCACAAGCTTGGCAGTCTTTTTTTTTGTGGTCTACATATATTCGAGATGCAGGGTTGTCCCCTACGATGATTACAGCAAGCCCCGGTGGCTGTGCCATTTTATTAATCTGGATTTTTATATCTTTTTTAATGCTTTTGGCAAGGGCGTTGCCGTCTAGGATAACCGCCATTCTAACCTCCGATATGATTTTCCAGCACTTGCCGGAAATCAAAATCCTTGAGTTTCAGATATTGTACAGCGCAGCCAATCAAGGCTTTGGCTGGGGCAATACCGATTAATTCCGTTTCAACGATGCTGACCCCGTAATTCGCTGCTTCGGCTCGAATTGCCTCTACTGCGTCAAAAATCGACGTTACATTATAGTTGACCAGATTCATAGAAACCTGAGCTGTGTTTCTTTCCTCAAGCATTATGCCAATGGCCTTGCAATATTTCAACCCTCCTGAGCTTTCTCGGATATTTTTCGCTATTTTTTTTGCTAATTTTATGTTGGATGTTGAAAGATTGGCATTAAATGCTATAAGTGGCTGTCTTGCCCCTACGGCTACCGCTCCTGCTGTGGGGTGGGGGAGGCTGCCGTAATCGGGTGTCTTCCCGGCAAGCCCCTCGAATTGACCCCGTCTTATATCTGCCAAATTTCGGCGAGATGGATCTGACGCGGATTCTTCATATAGATAAACCGGTATTTGTAAATCGACTGCAATCGCTTTGCCTACTTCTTTCGAGAGATTAATGCATTCCTCCATGGATATCCCCTGTATAGGTACAAAAGGGATAACATCAATAGCACCAATTCTAGGGTGCTCGCCTTGGTGAGTGGTCATATCAATTTTGTCACGAGCAAATTCTGCCAAATGCATGACAGCGGTTTTTATGTTGGCAGCGTTACCCAAAAGGGTCAGCACAGTTCGGTTATGGCTGGGGTTTGAGCTATGGTCAGCAAGCATTACCCCGGGGATGGATTCCGCAGTGGCTACAATACCGTGGATTATAGTAGTATCACGACCTTCACTTAAATTGGGTATGCACTGGATTATCTGTGTCATGCTCTGCTCCTTCTTTGTGGGAAATTGTAAGACTTGAAAACACAGTCTCAAGAATATAATATACATGCCTGTGATAGCAAAATAAATAATGGTAGGTGAATGAATGAAAATCAAAATATTAGCAGACAGTACTTGTGACCTCCCGGAGGAGTTACTAGAAGAGCATGATATCAGAATAATCCCGCTAAGTATCTATGCCGGAGATAAAGTCCACAAAGATGGTGTGGATATAAAGCCAAATGATATTTTTGAATATGTAGACAGCGGAAAGGGAGTATGCAAAACCTCGGCGGTAAACGTCGGCGAATACTTAGATGTATACGAAGAAGAACGACCAGGCTGTGATGCGATAATTCATTTTACAATCAGTGCCGAGATGTCATCCTGTTATCAAAATGCTTGCGTTGCAATTGAGGAATTTGATAATATTTATTTGATAGATACCAGAAATTTATCATGCGCCATCGGGTATCTTGTATTGGACGCAGCGGAGATGGCGACTAAGGGGATACATCCTGAGGAAATATGTAAAACCATGAACGAGCGCATAGAGCTAATGGACGCAAGTTTTGTAATTGATTCACTAACATATTTGCATAAGGGTGGGCGATGCTCTTCCATTGCGGTGATTGCATCCAGTGCATTCAAAATACGCCCATGCTTAAACATAAAAGACGGCAAGATAGTTGTAGGAAAAAAATATCGTGGAAAATCAGAAATTGTGCTTCGCAAATACATTGAAGACAGGTTAAGCGAAAAAGAAATGATAGACCCACGCCGGATAATAATCCCGCATACCATGACCAAGGAGAATCTGTGGTTGGTGGATATGGCTGTTAAAATGGTAAAGGAATTGCTGGCTTTCGAGGAAGTGTATGTAACCACTGCAGGGGGAACCATATCCTGCCACTGCGGTCCCAACACCTTAGGATTATTCTTTATGCGAAAAGATTAAGATATGCGCCATTTCTCCATTATTGTCGTATTTATAGGAAAGAGAATCCAAGGAGGAAGATTATGCAAAATGAAAAAATGATGATACTAAAGATGCTTGAATCCGGTAAAATTTCAACCGAGGAAGCGTCAAGGCTATTGCAATCAGTTGATACAGGTGCTCCGTCCCCTGTCGCTCCTGCTGCACCTGCTGCTCCCCCAACAGGAGCGTATTCCGCTCCAGCCTCATCGCATTACGCTCCCAATCAATCCCCCCCTGGAGCAGCTGCACGTCCGGCTTCGCCCCCGACTCCGCCACCACCTACTCCAAGAAGCTCGTCACATGGGAGCCAGCAGCAAGCGCCAGACGGTCATAGCATCCTGGACGATATCGGGCATAAGTTTGACGAATGGGGTCCTAAAATCCGCAAAGCTACCGCAACTGTTGCAGAAAAAATCGCAGGAGGGGTTGACCGTCTTTCTAAGTCACTTTCAGACTATAGTGCGCCGCCAGTTACCGGTACCGGCGGTTCATATCGCGCAAAGCCCTCTCCTCACGCCCCGGGCGGTCTAACGGAAAAAAACATCGAAATGATGGTGGAGCCTGGCTTTAGCGAGCTCAATCTGTCCGGACAAAACGGCGATGTGAGGATCAAGGGCTATAACAGTGATAAAATCTCCGCAAGGATATCATACAAAGCCAAGCGGGCAGGAGCGCATATCGAATTAATGAAGCTAGGGAATAAATACTTCCTAAAATATGAGCCAGATGATTTTGAAATCGTATCCGTTGATGCATATGTACCCGAGAGTGCCTTTAGCGTAATAAGAATTGACGGTGTTAACGCAAACATGGATTGTGCGAGTCTTTCAGCCGGAGAAATGGCAATAGTAAACGCCAATGGAGGTTTACGTATCGCAGGGCTGAGCGCAGGCAATCTTAAAGCCGAAAGCGGTAATGGTCGCTTTATTGCTTCCAATATTGTAGCCGATAACGCGGTGATTGAGAATGTAAACGGAGTAATGGAAACGGATGAGCTGGATGTAGGCAAGCTAAGGCTAAATAACTACAATGGTCCGCTGTCGCTACTGATGTCCAATTTTGGAAGATATACCGATTATCTGTGGAATATTGAGACAGGAAATGCAAAGCTTAGCATGAATCTTCCGACTCTGCCTGACTTGGGCTATCATATAAAGGCACATGCCGCTATGAGTGAAATCCGATTGGGTCTTACAGGCTTGCAGTTTTTAATCCATGAAGCAAGCTTGGTCGAAGCAAGGTCGGTGCAATTTGACAGTACCACAAGGAAGGTCAAGATGACCGTAGAAACCTCCAATGGGCTGCTGACGATAAATTAACTCCCCTTTATACATGTCATTGCAGCGAAGCAATCCAAAAACCGCGCAATGGTTGGATTGCTTCGTCGCTTCGCTCCTTGCAATGACGTATGGATGAAACATAAAGAAAAGGAGGTTACCCAGTGCATTGGGTAGCCTCCTTTTTTGTTGCTTTATATAAAGGTTAGGGGATGCTTCATTAAGTCTTACCTGTTAGCTGTCAAGCTCTGTCATGTCAAAAATATCTGCAATGCGCACCCTCCTTGTCGTTGTTTCGTCATCATATTCACGAAATACATAAGGCGCTCTTCTCACACCAATGCTACCGTCTTCCAGTTCATATTCTTCCAGTTCCCAATATCCGAATGAGCTTTCGTCCCATGGAACAATATCGTTGCGGCTTGTGGAGATTGAGGTAACCATATGATCATCTTGCGTTATTATCACACCTGCAACTCTGCCGGTATCATCGGTTACCAAGAAAGCTAAAGACATTAAATGAACGACTGCATTGTTATCGTCGACTACCAAAGAAATCATAGCACCGTTAAACTCTACATCAACAACAGTTGAGTTAATGAAATGCCTACCTGCATAATCTAAAGCAATGGGGCTGAACTCTTCGATTATTGCTGGGTCGGTTTCCCTATTGAATAGGTCATCCCAATTGTTCTGCCATTCGCGTTCTATATATTCAGTGATAACATCGGATTCTTCTCTTGTCCAACCGCGATTTGTTGCAGATGGTCGCCATATGTCAATGCGCTCGCCTGTTATTGCATCAATCATGAAGTAAAAATATCCGTGTATATATGGGTACGCATTCATTATTTCATACCAATAGGTATCATCTATCCATATAGAATATTCACTTGCTGCGGAGCGAGTGGCAAACTCGTCACGGAGCTCTCGTATCCGCAGATTGCGCTGGGTTGAGTTTCTGTAAACCCCGGATACTACGCCAAACCACATGCTTCTTGTCATATGATCCCAATCGGAGAACTCGAACTCAATATACATGCCGTCGATATCTTCACCAAAGATATCCATGATATATTGCGCGCCGATTCCTGCTGCTTCTTCCATAGAAAGTGCCGTGGAGGGGATTTCAGTTTCTTCTACTGTGACGTTTGTGAGATTTATGTTGAGAGTCTCGGTTTCTTCCGGCACTGGGTTGTCGGGGATGGCTATGTCTTCTACCGCGGGAGGGAGATAGGTCTCGCTGTCGGTTGCCGCGTGGAGCATCCAGATATTGGTGCCTAAAAGAGCACAACCAAACAATCCTACCGTTGCCACTGTGGCGATTGCCACCTTTGCAATTTCTTTAAATTTCCTTTTCATGTTGCTTATCACTTTCCTTTCGTGATTTGTATTGTGTGGGCCTCACAGTGGATATATTAATCGGGTTTTATTATGAAAAAATTATGTGAATATTATCATGTTGTAAATATTAATCTCACCAATGTCCCTATCCCTTGAGTTGATGCTATGGTCATTTTTGCGTCATGGACATTGGCGATTTGCTTGCATAGAGCAAGCCCCAGCCCCACTCCGCCTTGGTTACGGCTGCGGGCTTTGTCTATCCTGTAAAAAGGCTCGGCGACTTTTGATATCTTATCGCTTGGGATTCCGCAGCCATTGTCATCAACAGAAATTGCTACATCCTCTCCTGTAGTGGAGGCGGATAAGTGGATTATGCCCTTTCCAGGCTCGCAGGATGATATTGCATTGTTGCATAGATTAAGCAGAAGGGCTTTGATTAGATCCGGCTGACCGGTAATATATGGGGCAAGAGCTTGTATGCGTAGCTCCGCGCCCTGTTCTTGTAGGGGCTTTTCTAAAGACTGCTTTATTTCGATAAAAAGCTCCGGTATGAAAATTTTGCTTTTTTCCGGTTGATAGTTTCTGAGCGTCGCAAGCTCCAGTAGTGAGTTAGCGACTTTTTTCATATGATTGGCTTCTGTCATAATATATTCAGCCGACTCTATTAGCTCGCCTTCATTGAGGCTTGCCTTTTGTAGATATTCAGCATATCCAAAAATTGATGTAAGCGGGGTGCGGATTTCATGAGCGAAATTGTCTACAAACTGCTGTTTCCGCTCGGCTTCTTCTTCCAACTCCAGTATTTGTGCTTCTATTTGGGTTGACATTCGGTTAAATGCTACGGCTACTGCTGCTAACTCGTTACGACCTTTCACTGTTATTTGCTCGTACCTGCCATCTGTTATTTGCTCTGCCGCAGCGGCTACTATTTCAAGCGGCTTAAAAATTTTAAGCAGAATTGTATACAAAAGTACTGCAGCAACCAGCGAAACTATAATAGAAGTCACCCATAAATACCGCTGAATCTCTTGCATATCGTTGATATTGGCGGTTATGTCTAAGCGATATGATAATAAGTAGTGGCTAAAGGGATTTGGCAGTGCTCCGATTATTGTTATTAATCGCGTTTCTTCCATTTGAAAAGTAATTATGGCATGAGAAGGTGTTTGACCTGCGCTTGTTCTTATGCCCAGATCTATGCCATGCTGCCCATAATAATGAGCAAATCGAGAAAATATTTCTCTAACGGCATCTTGAGCACCATATCCACCGGGAAATCGACCATAGACCGCAGCGATTTCCCTTGCAAGCGACGTAGCAATGGTCTGAAACTCCCTTGATGCTTTTTCGCGGAGCATATATGTTGTGCTGTTGGTCATATGGGTTGACACAACACCAATGCTGATAAAAAGGATGCCGAGAAAGAGTGTGTATGCCGCTATAAAGGTCTTGAGTCTCATGCCTTATCCTCCAGGCGGTAGCCTAGCTTGTATACGGTTTTGATTACTTTTTCCCAGCCGAGTTTCTTACGGATACTGTGGATATGAACATCCACTGTGCGGGTGTCGCCTCCGTAATCATAGCCCCATGCGATTTCTAATAACTTGTCCCTGGAAAGGGCAATGTTGCGGTTCTTTATCAGAGCTTCGATTAGGGAGAACTCCTGCGGTGTGAAATCTATCAGCTCGTCTTTGTAATATACTTCCCTGCTGGTGAGATCGGCAGTGACTTCGCCTAGTTTAAAGGTTTTTTCGGCTTTGTGGGTGCGGCGCAAAACGGAGTCAATGCGAGCGGTCAGTTCAAGCATATCGAAGGGCTTGACGATATAATCGTCCGCACCATAGCGCAAGCCCGTAACCTTGTCATGGATTGCCCCGCGTGCCGTGAGAAAAATAACGGGAATCTTACCCTGGATATCTTGGATTATTTCAAAGCCGTCACGCCCTGGGAGCATTATATCCAACAGGATCAAATCAAAGTTGTTATTTTCGATTATTTCGCTTGCAGCGTCGCCATCAAAAACCGAAACGCAGGTATGGCCGACTAGCTCGAGATTTTTTTTGATAAGACCGTTAATTGGTCTATCATCTTCTACTATAAGTATGTGTGGCATAGTTTTCACCTCAAAAATCTGCGACGTAGCCGCGTTTTTTGAATTTTATTATGAAGATGTTAGAGAAATGTTATGGCATAAAAAAAGGCTGCCACTCTATGATGTGACAGCCTCATTATAATTATTATTGCCTGAGATACCGATCCCCATTAATAATAATAGCATCATCATCCCAATAAAACGGCATCCAAACATGCAAATCATTATCTAAAACCAGTAAAATACTATTACCTTCAAGGGCAAACTCCCCGTTTTCGTATATGCGAATTTGATAGTTGCCATATCCTATATCCTCAGAATTAACCCTTGCTCCACGGTAATTTTCATAAAATTCTTTTAAATCTGCCAAAGCCTCCGGGCTTGCATCAAAGAATATCCTCTCGGTTACGGTGGTAAAAGCATATCCGGAGAAAGTTATGCTTATTATCTCGTCATTTACCGTCGAGTCGTCTGTTTTCCATGCCCCGTCTAAATGAAGACCCATGTCACCGTCTGAGCCCGCGCTCCTGATATTTGTCAATATCACAGAGGTCGCGCCAAAAACAATAGCCGCAAAAAATATCATTGCGATAACGGCTGTGACAACCGGAATCTTGCGCTGGGGAGCCTCGCGGCTGGGCTTTGTGAATTTCATTACTTATCGCCGCAGATAACCTGCATAAATCCAACCGTCTCCATGGGCTGTGTTTATACGTACCCATCCGCTTCTGAACTCAAGAACGGTAATCTCCGCACCTCTTGAAAGATGGTTAAACGCTACATGAGATGTACCGGGACCTCGGCGCACATTCAGGAAAAATGCATAATCAACAACTTGCGTCGAGCCGACAGGGAAGTTCTCTGCGCGGAGCTGGGCATGTGGTGTACGTGCACCAAGCCCTGTTGCGGGGGTACCTGTTCCGGGAGGTGCAACATTTCCGGATGCACGGGCGGCTGCAACGGCATCATTATTAAGGAAGCCGGAGAATATCCAGCCTTCGCCGCTGGAGGTGTTGACCCTAACCCAAAGAACTCTAAACTCCAGCACCGTAATGCTGGTACCCCTTGCCAGATTAGTGAAAGCTGCGTAAGAGTTACCCGGCCCCCTACGGATGTTTACATGTGAAGCAAAATCAACAGTAGCTGTTGAGTTTACAGGAAACATATCCGCACGCAAAAGATGCTGAGGCGTGCGATTGCCTGCTGCTACCTGACCTCCACTTGCCGGAGGTCTTGTAGTGCCGGGAGCAAGCGGAGCTGCCGCTGCCATTTCTCTGGAAAGATAACCGGCATATATCCAGCCTTCGCCTTGGGCAGTGGTAATACGTATCCACTTATTCCTGTACTCAAGAACCGTTACAACTGTACCTCTAACAACATGTGTAAACGCAGCATACCTGTAATGAGGTCCCCTGCGTACATTAAGAGCACTGGCGTACTCAACCCTCTGCTCAGACCCTACCGGGAACATACCCGCATGAATTTGATCCACCGGCGTTGGTCTTGTTGCAAATACCATTACCCCTGGGATAAAAACCAACAACGCTAGAAGAGTCAAAAGCAATCTCCTCAGTTTCATTTCGAAAATCCCTCCTTCATTTTTCGAGCTAAAATGCCAAATTATCCACAATGTAACATAGATGTAACATACAGTCAAACGAAGGGATACTGCAAAGGTTCCTTTTAATCGCCCATTCTTTCTGCGATTTCCTTTGTATGATGCACAGTCCCTCTTGGGTGATGAGGGGGAGCGTAGATGCTATATAAGCGCATCGGCACTCTACCGGTATTTGTGACATTATGCCAGGTTCCAACGGGGACAAACACAGCAGTATTAGCAAAAACCGGCTGGCGGAAATTAAGATTTCGCTTAGATGGGCCCATTTGCGCAATGCCTTGACCTTCTATTATACATAGGAATTGGTCGTCCTCTTCGTGTATTTCTAAGCCTATGTCATCCCCGGGGAGGATGGTCATCAGGGTGAGTTGAAGATGCCTTCCTGTCCACAGGGTAGCGCGGTAATTATTGTTTTGACAGGTTGCTCTGCTGATCTCTACAACATATGGTCCCGGACCGTGATCCCTAGGTACTCCATGTGAAGGAGGGATG
>Ga0131853_10015215_pt1 | contig 14081 bp, 9 predicted proteins | sample TergutLab28metaG_FD_92764 | JGI IMG/M metagenome (GOLD analysis project Ga0131853, IMG submission 92764) | Labiotermes labralis P1 segment gut microbial communities from Petit-Saut dam, French Guiana - Lab288 P1 (version 2) (version 2) | ecosystem: Host-associated > Arthropoda: Insects >... | reverse complement strand
ACTGTTTGCTTAGTAATCTATGGAATAGTCTGCCTTCCTCAGTTACATGATTATAATAAATTCAAGATATATACAGGCAGTCCTATTCTGAAGTTGTGATGCAAGGGAGAGGAGCGGGAAGGAGTTAATTCTTAATTTTAAAGGGCAAAACTCTTAGAAAATTTCTACTGAACAGGCAACCTGTAAAGTTAAATTAAGTTGGATCTTAGGGAGATTTAACTCTGAAACAGGATGCTACTAGCAAAGGATCACAGCCAGGAGCAGACTGTGGTGTCGGTGATGTTGAATGTAAGAAAGTCGTGTTATGAAGGTATTACTTGGATTTCAGATGGCTGGACAACTAATGATTTGGAATTTGTGTGGAAGGATGGAGACCCTGTGCAAGTGGTGAAGAATCTTCACCTGCCCCGATTCACACTAGAGAAGTTCCGCACTGATTCATGCAACAGCAAGACTAACACAGGTAAATACAAGTGGCCCAATTTTTGTGTAGTATTTTCCATTAAATGAAGAGATGGAAATCATCTGTTGTTTTTGCTCATAATTGTGTATTAAGCATAAATATGATTGGATTTCTTGTGAAAAGTCTTGTATATGGTATTTTATTATTTAGTGATTCAGACATTTGCATGCCTGAAATAATATGGTCCTGAAAGAAAACAAAATATTTTCACTTGGAACCCACAGCTGTTCACAGTATGTGATAAGGTCATATTTGTGGTTTCTGTCCTTCTGCTAGATATACTAAGGTTATTCTAAAATTTATGGTAACTCTCTTCCAAACTGGACAGAATTTATTTTTAAGCTGTCCTGCCAATTTGCAGACACATTGCCATATTTGTGAAAGATGTCCGAAGCCATCCCAAGCATCCCTTATTGATTTATCAGTTATTGCATGCCCTACCATTTGTTTGTATCCAGTAATGTCCTGACACTCAATACATGTACTTCATCAGCTACTGTGCCGGGGGGGTTGGCAGCTGGTGTGTGCTTGCTACATTCCTTCCCACTTTCAAAGGCACATGCCTCCCTGGAAACAGTGGGATGTGACACAGTTTGTCCACCACTAGCTTCCTCGAATCCTTTGTGACACTGTTGTGCATTTCATCTATGTGCACCTGGATTTTGATGAATCAGCTTTGTTTATTCCTCCTGAAAATGTTTTTAGGGCACCTTCAAGTGATACATGATGATTGATACCACTTATTACTGATTACTGATTCTTGCAAACTGGCTGACACATACCACTTATTATTGATTATTGATTCTTGCAAACTAGCCATAACATGCAAAACAGTCTGTCTTTGTAACTCTCACATACATAATCACAAGACTGCTTGGAGTGCTGCACAGCACCAGTGTTGCCTTTAATTGTTAAGTGACCTTAGTAAATTATGTCCTTTGTTGTTAATCCTCACTCTATGGACTACCAACTGCCAACCTATAAAATTCTATTTTAAGACAATATGTCCCAGTTTTGCTTTGTAACTATTAGAATTACAATGAAATCCAGTCAAAACACAAAAATTTGTTCTATTATTTTCAGCTATATGTTTCGGCCTAACAGGTCATTATCAGGTTGAACACACAAAAAAAAATATGCATATACACTTTATATGGAATTTAGATGTCAAAATCTCACAGTTGCTGTTGTTATGTGGGTATCCATAACACGGAAAGAATAGTCTTGGAAAAAGAACTTGTAAAACTGTGCAACATGCTTTTAAAAAGAGTATATCAGTATTCAAAAAAAATAATAATGTTAAGAAAGGTAGAATGCTGTAAGGTTAAATCAGTAAAAGTGTAGGTAATTCTGTAGAGGATGGTCACTGAAAGTTTGCAGTGCTCTTGCGTATTTGAAATTGTGTCGAAGATACGGCATCTAAGTGAGATGTTGTTATATTGATGTTTTGGATGGCCTGAAAATAGCATTTATTTATAATAAGTTAACGAGGTTATGAGATTATTTAAATTAAAATTTATGTGGGATAAAGAAATTTTTAGAAGTAACATTTTACAACTTACGTCTATAGTACAGCTTTTCACTGTTATTTGGAATTTAGTTCCAACCCACAGTTGATACACTTGGTTCTTATATTTGTGAAATTATTATTATGAGGCCTACTTGTGTAACTTGTAACTTAATGTAGAAAGTATGGCATGTCATATCTTGGTTGGTGTTTGAAGGCATACTGTAAGAGTGCTGTGAAAGAAGTGGGGAGGAATTCTCAATACATGACACCAACAAAGATAAGACATATCATATAAGTTGTGCCTACATACATATTTTATGGTGATAGCAATTTAGACCAAAACATATAGTTGAAAATAATAGCATAAATTATGTTTTGACTGGATTTATTATAATTCTAAGCATAATATTCTAGTTTTTTGAGTTCTGTGCCTGCTCTTCCAGCTGTGTGATATTATGAGTTATTGGGGTCTGTTCATGTGTTGTGGAACACAGCCATTACTTGCATACTGGTGATAATTTAATAGATTGTAATTGTAACGAACTTTGCAGAACCTAGCAAATAAAATGCTAAATTTGTTTGTTTGTTTAATCAATAAATGCTGTGACACATTTGACAAAAATTGTGCAAGTTTCCTTTTCATCTTCAGTGCTATCTGTTTTGTGGCAATTCATGTCACTTCATGATACAACTACAGATTAAATTTGCAAAGTTAATAAGAAGTTAGGGAAGGAATTTATGATGCCTGTTTTACTACAAATGAAAAAAGTGTCCTCACCACGGAAGTACACTTTTAGAAGATCTCTTATTACACAAATGGTAAGGACTCTACACTAGTGTTATACTATTGTCTCTTTTGCTTCAGAAGTTCAGAATTATCGGAAATAGAGGGTTAGAAGACACAGAGGTGGAATTGCATATCAAGTTCAAAGCAATTTCCATGAAGATCATTTTAATGGTTAAGAAGTGGAGATGCATCATAGAAACCGGTCATTTGGTGAAATGAGTAAGTAGTGGGTAATGTGATGGTATTGATCTCATTGCAGGAGAGTACAGTTGTCTCAAGGTGGACCTGCACTTCAAGCGAGAATTCAGCTACTACCTGATCCAGATCTACATCCCCTGCTGTATGCTGGTCATTGTATCGTGGGTCTCCTTCTGGCTCGATCAGAATGCCGTTCCTGCACGAGTGTCCCTCGGAGTGACCACACTCCTCACTATGGCGACCCAAACCTCGGGGATCAACGCTTCACTCCCACCTGTTTCCTATACAAAGGCTATTGATGTTTGGACTGGTGTCTGCCTCACGTTTGTGTTTGGAGCTCTGCTAGAGTTTGCTTTAGTTAACTACGCATCAAGATCTGATATGCACAGTGAAAACATGAAGAAACAGAGACGCCAGTGTGAATTGGAACATGCTGCATCTCTGGAGGCAGCAGCTGACCTCCTAGAGGATGGTGCTACCAACTTTGCTATGGTGAGATGCCTGACACCAGGATTGATGAGACTGATTCTTTCTTTTTCTAGTTTTGTGTGCTTTAGCTAATCATGTTGGTCCTTTTGTTCCATCGTTGCTTCTTACTGAGCGTCTTCAAGGAGCCCACATTTCACGGCAATTGCTCACTGTCATCATATGTTGCTCCCACATTCCATGGTACTTCAAGTTGTGCACAGCAATTTTAGTGAAAAGCAAATTCTGAGAAATACTGTAATAGTTAAAGAGGCATAAAATATGTCTGTAGTATTCTTCATACATGCTTCTCTATGTTAGACTGAGGTTCTGACAGTGATGCTACCGATGATGCAAGTCCTATGTGATGTGATACTGTGTCATGGGGCAAAGACAGACTGACTCTTTGAAGGCACTCTGAACTTTTGAAATGTCAAGAACTACTCAGCCAGTAACACAACATCACATCCTAGAAGACTTAAATCTTCAGACTACTTTATATTTTTTTACATAATATTTTATGTTGTCCATTATGACTTATAAGACAGTTTGTCACATCAAAAAATGTTAGGAACAACCTGATAATTTTATTATAATACTGAGCATGAGTAAGCTTAAGGCTGTTCTGAATATAATGAGTGTGAAAAGTACTAAGGCAACAAGAATTTACTTCACAAAGAGAAGTAGAGCCTATAAGATAACAAAACATGACTCAGCAAGAGTATCTCTGCTTCTTTTGTTGAATGCTTATACGTCTAATCTGAAAACATATTTTACTTCTGAAGGCAGGCCTTAATGTTATGGTTGAGAAACTCTGATGTAACTAACTACAAGGACTCATATAAACTGTGTCTCTAATCACAGTAACCATCACAGAAGAATCATCATGTGCGAAGCCTTCATCCTCTTAGGGTCTGGAGCTAATTTTCCTCTGAATTCCAGGTTACTGTCTTTCAATGAACAGTCTCAAAATGCTGGATTCCATCATCTAAAAAGGCCTTGCACCTCCTTAAATTGTTTCACAAAAGTTCTCATCATGAAATTTTACCAGTTTCTCTTTGAATGTTGCTTTTCAGATCTTGAAAAAACAAATTCAGATAATTCACATGAACTCCACATCTTACTATCCCATGCACATTGTAATTACACAGATTCATATCTGGAGGTTTGTGAGCAAGAGTACCTGACTTATTAACCATATGATGAATACGTTTTATGAGGCAGTCACTGTGAAATTGCCCTCTGGGCCATGGCATGACCCTGTCTTAAGTGACACACCCTTCTTCTTTTCTTAAGTCCATGAAGAATGACATCATAATTAATTGAATGTAACGATCAGAGGTTATAGTTTCATTGCCTTGGCTCTATGATTTTTCGCACACTCAGTGCACACTGGACTCTAACTTCGTGAAAAGTAACTATATTAACTGCATTGGAATTTTTGAAATTCCAGTGTCTGTTATATATTCCACTTTAAATGTGAACCATGCCTCAAGCTTTTATGTTTTCCTTTGCCCAGGACTGAAACTGTCATTCATAATCTTCCTAATATTTCATACATTGTTCCTTTATATGACACTCTTGACACAATATTTGTCACTAAACTTTTGGTGACTTTTTTACATTTTGCATTCTTCACAAAAGTATTTCAAATTAACGCTGTTTCTTCATGCACTCAGCTGCCTGGCTCATTTTCCCAAAAATGACACCAGAGTGAACATGTGGGCAGGCATGTCTGGGTAGTTTGTGGCCATGTTTTCCTTCACTCAGGGACACAGTAAATCTTGCTCCATAGAATCATCCAACCAGCCATGCTGTGTACCTTAGGTAGTTCATGATCAGCTTCTCATGACAGAGGTTCAGGTTCATTTTCAGGGGACTGTGTGTGAAATCTATATTATCATGACCATGTCATCTTGAGATGGAAGTGCAAAGGGATTCAATGTTACTGTATTTCTGCCATAAGTACTACTACTACTACTACCATCACCATCACTATCACCACCACTACCACTACCACCACCACCACCACCACCACAACCACTACCACTTCTACTGCTATTATTATTGTTATTATTATTATTATTATTGAGATAGTGGAATCAGGCCGTCAATGATACAAGCAGCAGTCTTAACCTGAGAAGAATGCAGGTCACTGAATTTAACATATGTCTAAAACTTCTCATTATTCAGAATGTATTGAATACATGAAAGATATACAGAGGAGGTTCTTGGCAAGGGCTGGGTATTCTTTTCTGCTTCCAAAACTTTCAGACTAGCTGTGTGGCTTGTCCAACTTCCTGTTTAGTGAGTACTGGCAGCTATTTCCTGGGAAGAGAAACTTACCTGTGACATGTCTATTTGTTGCCCAGATTAACAGTGACTTGAAATATACCTCTATTCTGCCATATGTCTTCATGGCATGTAAAAGACAACTTTTTTCAAAATTATTAAGGTAGAAAGATCAGAAAGGTTACAGTGAATTAGACATGCAGCTTCACTGGGAAAACAGTTAACAACAATATTTTTTACTTGAGAGAAAGAATTCCCCCCCCCCCCTCAAAATATTTGGTCAGTGGCTAGTTTTAAATACCCCAACATCTCCATTTACAAACCAACACCTGCACAACACATAAATATGTTCCATTTACTCAGACATGTTATGGAATTCTTATGCCATTTTCAGGGAGTATACACCAACATATTTAACACTAATGAATGTGGTACAGTTACATTATAAAAATACAATGTGTTATAAGGATTTTGCACCCATGTTTCTACAATGTACAAAGCATATACATTTAACACTGAAACACTGTATGTGTATTTAAAATTCCACATGTTTAATGCGCATTTGTCTCACTGTGGTACACATTGAGATAAATGCATATTAAACACGTGGAAATAAAAGTAATCTTGAATCAGAAGGGGATGCACCGTAAGAGTAATGTAAAGAAGACAAAGATTCTTAAAGACATTATTGTCATATATACCTTATAATTTTCTATAAAGTTGACAATTTTTTGGACCAAAATTAAATTACAACTTCACAGCTTTGATTCTGATTTTCAAGTAAAGGAGACCAGTATACTGGTAAAGGAGCTGGTGAAAGGCATTATTCTTTGACATTACTTTTCTCAATGAAGTAAGAAAATTGTGTGGCTTCTTCTCTCAGGAAAATAGGATGCTGTTGGATATAACCTTTTAAAAAATTAAACAAATTAACTATAACGTACATATAACACCTTCACTATAATTTTCATTCAACTTAATATTTCTTTCATGTTTCATGAGTTTTCTATGAAACATGAAACAAAACATTAATTCATTCAAAAGAAGGACATACTAGCTTACCGCTACTTTAATTCCCACTAATTTATTTTGATCTACCAGAATCTTTTATTCTTAAAAACCGAGGATTTTTCATCACATATCATATTCACTGTAGAGTCATTTTGAAATATGGTCATTATAAATGTTTCAGAGATCCTTGTTGCCTCCTTCTTCAGTGTCTAAGCAATAGAAAAGTAGTGTTAGGAAGTTTTTATGGAATACATAAGTCATGCATTGTTACTGGTTAGGAATAGAGATAACCACAACTTTTTTTTTTGTGTCCCTCCCTGTCTGATTTTTTTTGCCTTTCTTCAAACATGATCATCTTGTTAATACTGTTTGATGGTAGCGCTTAGATAAGTTGAACTGCTCGTCATCTGCTAATATTCTTGACCCAAGAACTGCAGTTAACATATATATCTCTTGTGAGGATCTCTCATTTCTGTTCTTAAGTTCATTGGCTTCATTTCCATGACAGAATTTTCATAATATTTCTCATATATTATTCAGATTCCTGGATAACACTGAGAAAGACTGTAATCCCAAACTGTACTGCTTCTTCATTACTATCCTTTTATTCATCATTTTTTCTGTAAGACTATTAATAAAAATCAATTTCCTTTGTAGCAGGGTGGTATATTGTCCAATTAAGTCCGTGATTTATATGAAAGTGGATTTGTAATTGTGGAGATGTTCTTTCTGTGTCACACAGAATTATATGTTCTTCTTAACTGCTACATTAGTGCTGTGATGAGCAGTGGAAATGCTGCATTACTTTCAGCAGTTTCTTCATTTTTGATACCCTTATCACTACTTAACAAATCATTTTCACTGATTCTGTGCCTGAAAGTAATTTTAAAATCCATGATCATCAACGAATTCTAAAATCTCCATGTAACATATTCAGATCCAGTCTCTGTAGCTTGGCCATTTTCAACAACAACAATATGTATAGTTACTTAGGTTTGTATTTGTATTTGTTTAAACTTTGGCAGTTCAGCTTTATCAATAACTATATTCATTGTTTCTGTATAGGGAAGAAAAAGAGATTGGAAAGTGAACTGTGTTAACATTTTCATGATTCTGGGCTTAAACATATTTCTTACCTTCTGTGGACACCATATGCAAGCAATAAGATGATGAAACAAATGGTAGATATAATGACTCACATCTATAGTACTAAGCTCCAAAATCTTAACTACCTTACTTAGTTTCTACTATTCCTGAAAAAATGACAATGTTCTTGGATATGTGTGGTAAGCTACCGTGAAAATATAAGCCACTCAGTGAGACCACAAACTAAGCAGGCTGTGTGGCAGTAACACTCTAGATTTGTATTTCAGAAATTCTCCATATAAATCGTGGCTATCACCAGCTATACAGGCTAAGGTTTTGCGTGGCTTTTCTCAGACCCTTAAGCAGATTTTAGGTTAATACATCATTAAGGTCAGTGTATGTTCTTTCTAGATTCTTTCAAATTCGTCATTTCTGTATCATCCTGCTATTTGATGCTGTATAGTTTTCGCAAATTGTTACATTATAAATAAACCATACATAAACATAAACTACACCATAGATCTTGAAAAAGTCATTCATCTAGAGCAAATTTATGCTCTGTACATTTACACACCACAGTGCAAAGGATCAATATGTCCTGCTGTGTTTCATTTCAGTTGGCTCTTATGCTAGCTATACAAAATGATCTAGTTTTGTCAGTTTATCATAAGCAACTCATCTGCTGTTCAGCTGAACTCACCAGTTCATTAATTTGTATTCCTTTCTCCAAGTTGCAACCCTGCATGTTTTGTGAGTGAATGTTTGCCTTTTTGTTCAGTCTTAATTTTGCTGCAGATATTTCTTACACACCATTCACTTGTCTTATCTTATTTAGTTTCCCTTGATTTATCTTGTGTATACATCAGTATTCTGCCTAACTTTATGGAAATACAGAGTTTATGATGATTTTATGTTACTTTTATATTTGCAATAATATTACTTGTATTTGTTTTGTCTTATGTATTTTTTATGTTAATATTTATTTTCCATTTTCAGGTTTCAAAAAATAATAATATTTTGATCTTCTGAAGACTACTAGTTTCATGACCACTAGTCCAGTTTAGCTTATTTTCTATTTTTCCTGTTTCTTTATTTTGATTCTTTCCAATGGCAATTGAAATGAAGCAAGCATAAATTGTTTAAATTTAACTTAATCTTTATTATCTAGGGAGACCATGAACAGAATCACTGTTAATTCCTGTGTCATTACATGTGTCTCTGCATAAATTTATAGTATTTTAGATAGATGAAGGCCTATTTACAGAATGAGTCAGAGTGATTAATCAGTTTCCTTCAGATTTGGCATATGCATGAAATTTGCTGACTGTAGTGGATTTCAAGAATCACAACCAAAATCATTAAGAGGCTGTGACAAATTCAGATATTTAAAAACAGATACAAGGAATTTTAAGCAGATCTTACAAAGTTTACTTCCCTGCTGTACTAATTTCCAGTCCTACACGTCTTATGCTGTTAATGCCAAATTGAAGTAGCATTAATTTATGTTACAACACCATATTACAGTTTAGCTCATGTGTTATGCTGCTGGACTCATGCATAGATGGCAACAAGGATAAATTCTGGTTGAGCCAGATTCTTATTGCTTGCAATTTTAGGTCCTAAATATGTTATTGATGATATCATCATCATCATCATCATCATCACCTCCACCACCACCACCACCACCATCATCAGGGGAAGGAGGGGTGAGGAGAAATTGTTACTTAAATATGCCTTTCACCTACACAGATAATGTCAGTTATGTGTCTGAGGCTTGGTAGTCATCTGTTTGTAGTTGTCACTTTTCAACAGTACTATATCTGTGTACAGTTACATGTACATCTTCACATGAAGCCTTGCTACATTAGTTCTTTAGTTATCACCATCAAACCGGAAGCCAAATATCTCATGCAGTCACCATTTTATTCTTCCAATTTTACAAAAATATTATCTTAACACAAGTTGCACATAACCTGAGTTCTATTACCCACACATTATTTGAAGTTCCTGCATTAAGTACATACCTCAAAATATCTTCATCTGTTGTGCTGTATTACTGATTTTAATGAATTAAAAATTTGTGCACTGGGATTACCTTAATGTTACTACATAAAGTTCGGGAAAGTAGAATGGTCTCAAAGTTGCCAATAACTCTGAAACTAGGTACCATAGTACTGTGTATAGACTGTCATGGTTACTTGTGTAAGTTTGTACATTTTTTGGTAGGTTGTTTGTCTGGATGAATGCATTAAAACAGGCCTCTTTGTGCACTGGGTTTGCCTTAATGTTATTACATCAAGTTCAGGAAAGTAGACTGGTCTCAAAGTTGCCAATAACTTTGAAACTGGGTACCATAGTACAGTATACAGACTGTCATGGTTACTTGCATAAGTTTGTACATTTTTCGGTACGTTGTTTGTCTGAGTGAATGTGCTAAAACAGGCCTCTTTTTCACTTCTTACATACCCACTATTCATATCTCATTCAGCACTATATAACCCCTGTAGTTGCGTGAAAGCACAGTCTCTTCAACAACACAGGACACTGTCGTCCTCTTTACTGCAGTTCTGAAGGTGATAATATCACTGTATAAAAATTATACGAGGACCATATATCATCTAGCAATTATCTAGTATCCAGTGTCCTTTGGCTTTGCTCTACTGTCATCTAGAAAGTTTCCACACGTAAGTAGTTTGAAGGATTGCAGGTTTTCTTTAGATCGGAACTCGTCTGCTTCACAGGGTCTTTCCCTGGGCTCTTGTAAAGTGATCACAAGTATGTTTGATATTTGTCAGAGAACAACAGCTGAAGAAGTGTAGTTTCTTTACTGTTGCTACATAAATGACCTTCCTTTTACCCTTCCACATATAATAGACCAGCACAGGAATGCTCGTGCCAGAACGGCTTTCTTTTAGAGCTATCTGACATTCAAGACACTTCCTTCCCCCGGCCGAGGGATCTACCGTCGACCGGGGGTGGGGGGCGCAGCAAGACACCAGAACAGCTTACCCCATTGTCCCTTCTTCCCATCAGAAACACACAGAGTGGCTGAGTGCAAAGGGTAAGGTGGTACACTGCACAGTCAGGTAGGTGTCATTGTTCCATCAGTCCTTTGTATTCCTAACACAGCCATGGTACCTGAAGCTAACATAGAATGAAAAGTTTTGTGGAAAAGAATTGAAATTAAATGTAGTTTTTTTTAATATTGGATATATGAATTAATATTAAGTGGTTTTCTGAACCAGCAATGAGAATCTGAGGACACATTTGTTAACTTGTGGGAGTGAGAGTACTTTCAGCCACTGGCTTCAGAAAATGTTTCACCAATTGAATGTATTTTAAAACTATTTATTTCAAACCAGTCCTTGTGGAATTTTTTATGGAAGAATCAGAACCAGGGCTGGTTTCCCTTCAAGTACTTTGGCTTTCCCTGTCAGCTTCATTCCACCAATGTTTCATACTCATTCCTCTATTTTTGATGTTGTTTAATCTTGGCAATTGACAGCATTGTTTAAGTAACACTTAAGGTATTAATTTCTCTGTTTACCAAAAAAAACAGAACAGTGAAGCAGTGAATAACCTTATTCCTTCATTTGGAAATATTCATCATCTAGTAGGCCTAACAGTATTCTGTAGTGGTATGCAGATCAATCCACTCATATAGGACTGTGTTGTTACCATGCTTCTACCATGTCATGTTTTGTCATTCTCAGATCACTAATTAAAACGAGCAAATTCCTTCTTGAGAAGCCAAAAATCTGTCAGCTAGTCAAGAAGGTCCTCACATGTTATGGAATCCAGAACTCATTACTATGTTCACAATAGCCCTCTACTTCTCCCTGTCCTTAACCAGAAGGATCCAAGTCAGGCCTTCAAACTTTTTTCTTTAATTCCCATTTTAATATTGTTCTCCTTTCTATGTCTAGGTCTTCAAATTTGTTTGTTTACTGCAGGTTTTCCCACTGAAATCCTGTATGTATTTGTCTCATTCTCCATATTGCCACATCCCCTGACAATTTTATCCTCCTTGATTTGATCACCTGAATAACATTTGTGGAGTACAAATCCTGAAGATCTTCATGATGCAATTTTCTTCAGCCTCCTATTATTTTTTCACTCTTATGTCCAGATATATTCCTGTGTACCCTCTTCTTGTACACCTTCAGCCTGTGTCCTTCCCTTAATGTGAGAGGACACATTTCACACCCATACAAAAAAACTGGCATAATTATGATTGTCTATCCAAATGGTTATGCTTTATATAGCAAACAGGAAAGCAAAGGATTCTGGACCGAATGGTAGCTGGCAAACATATATTTTACAGTTTCAACTTGCAACTATGAGAGCAAGCAAATTTATGTCTAGAAACTGTCAAGGGCATGTCAAACTTTTGAGAATGCTTTGGGTATTGTAACTGAAAAATTTAGGGTATTTGATGACTGAGATAAACTGATACCCAAAAACACAGATAGATAATCTTGGTAGTTGGTATTTTGCACAACTGTGGAATAAATTATCCCAATGTGGAAGACCTCATGATTGTTAATAAAGATGATACTTTACTGTCACATTATGGTACAGTATTTCTTTGTTGAGCAGGAAATGCAAATAAAGAAGGCATATGTATATGAGAAAAATACCAGGATTACTTTAAAAAGAAGTTATAAGAAGTGGGAAAATGCTAAGCATTAATCTGACAGTTTGACATACCCTTTTATGTAATGAACTTTTCCATCTATCTCCTTCCAACCATTATCTTTAATGAAGCTTTTATCATAGACTTTGTGTACAAATATTTATGTTCTGCACCAAAATTATTGGCATTTATTCATTAAAAGTGAATGTATTTTCATGTAGTGTGACATCTGCTGGACAGTCTGTTTCTGAATGATATGCATCGAGCACATGACCTTTGTGAAATTTCATGTCCTAATTTGTAAAAGTCAAACAACTTCAAACATTATCATGTCACACACAGGTTACTAACTCTCGGCTCAATTGTTCAGGTCTGTGTACCATTAGTGTTTATATTGCATCTGACACTGGCCTTGAAATCCCTTCATTGTAGACCATGACAACTCAGTTCTATATGTGTGAACCAAGCATAGTCCCATGTAACTTGAATGGAGGTAACAGAATCCAGATTTATGTCAGTGCACAGTCTATTTAGGAACTGGCCTTACAGGAAGAATTTAAATATAAAATATTGAAAGCATGGTAACTGGACCAAACACAGACTCTTTTACATCTATTTAAGCTCGTTTGTTAGTCATTTACCTTCTGCGGTGTATAAATTCTGTGAACTGTTAGTCATAATTCTTCTTTCCACACTTTGTGTTGCCTTACATTAAAAAAAAGGGGTGAGGATTGGTTACATGAACTGGATAAGTCTTCACCAATTGAAAATAAAATCTGAATCAAAAGTCAACTCATGACAATAGCCATAAAAATAGAGGTGATCAAAATTTGATTATACAAAGTTTCTCAATCTGTTATTCTTGCACTACATAGAGAATGACAATTGTGTTGGAAATAACTGTTGGTCTTCAAGGAAAAACACTCATAATAACTGAACTTCAGAAATGTAAACATTAGTATTATTATATGAATGTAAATGAATATTAAACAGAATATATCAGTGATTATATTGATATTAAAATTATTATAAAATTATAAACTACTCAGAGTTGCCAGTATTAAGACTTCAGGTATTAAGAACTTTGGATAAATTACCAATATGTCAATATTCCTGATCATATGAGGACATTTCTGTGAATAAGCAGAATGCAACCAATTTAGTAAATTATTTTGCACCCTTTAAAATTCTGAGTGTAATCCAGAAGGACTTGAGGCCACACTGTTGTGCTCTGATAGCCTCCAACATTTTGGGACGTCTTCTTGCTAAGTTGTGGCTAGAGGTGAAGACTCACATGACTGTAATTATGTAGAACACTATGTGGCCATTACAGCCACAACTTGCTGGGTTATAGTGGGTAACTGTGCTCCTGGGCAGTTTCCAGTCCTGGCTTGATTAAATATGGACCCCTGTTTATGGCAGGTCAGAACATGGCATTTTATTGATGTGGTAAATTTAAGCATGCAGTTACAAAGCCTAGTGTGTGAATGTGTGTGGTAAATGTGATATTTGTTACTTTGTAAAGCTTTTCTCCCACCCTCCAACACCCCCCCCCCCCCACCCCTTTTGAGTTTTTTTTTTTGTTTGTTTTTGGATACCCATTTGTCTTGCAAAACCCTTATCAAAATTTTTT
>Ga0131853_10015214_pt1 | contig 14082 bp, 5 predicted proteins | sample TergutLab28metaG_FD_92764 | JGI IMG/M metagenome (GOLD analysis project Ga0131853, IMG submission 92764) | Labiotermes labralis P1 segment gut microbial communities from Petit-Saut dam, French Guiana - Lab288 P1 (version 2) (version 2) | ecosystem: Host-associated > Arthropoda: Insects >... | reverse complement strand
TGGTAAAAATAAATTTGTGGGCCTTGTTGGTTGGTAAAGGTAAGGTAAACTGCACCCTTGTACAGGCACTGAGGCTCTGTACAGGCCATATTGCCCATAGGGGGAGTAAAGGTATAGCTCTACGCTTTCTTGACCATGTCACTAGAAGGGGGTGAGGGGTCAGCGTTACGCTACAGCCGCTCTTTACCCCCGGGAAAGACCCAGTACCCATTGTATAGGGGGCTGGGTGGGCCCCAGGGCCAGTCTGGACAGATGCAGAAAATCTCACCCACCCGGTATTCGATCCCTGGACCGTCCAGCCCGTAGCCAGTCGCTATACTGACTACACTACCCGGCCTAACTTGTTGGTTGCATTATTTGATAAAATAGGAGTACAGGGTAAATTTCATCATCCGTCATCTAGCTAACGTAGAGTTGGGTCACCTGTTGATCCATTCCAGTCTCACACATCTACAAGTATCTTTCAATGGTCTCTCTTGGTTTCTTCTGTCTATTGTTCTGCAGTTCTTCAGCATTCTTGGTAATCTGTTATGGGGTGTTCTGTTTATATGTTGCAATCATTTTCTTCTGTAGCCCTGTATTTTGTCCAAAACTGGGGTTATATGTAGTTCCTTTGCAATCTGTTTTATGTTCTGTCCAAGTGTATCCTGCTGTTTTTCTCATATATATTTCATCACTGCCATTGTTATTCTTCTTTTGTCTCTTGCTTTAACAGGGTAGATATTTATTACATAAATCTCCACAACTTACTCAGTAAATATCATAAGAGTACAACAGACTATGCTAAATAGTACGTTTTGTACATTTCCAAAAATGTTTCAACCACAAATTAACCATCTTCAAAATACCAATGGGGTACACAGATACATTGATTACAGAAAGTTACTGCATATTTTCAGTTCATGTTGTACTACAGCCTTTGAAACAAAAGGAAAAAGCAGCGTGAGAAAATGGAATGAAGAATAATGGAATAAATGTAAGTTGTGTGAATGTCTGATTTCTGAACAGGCAGATTTTCCACTATTCACATATTAACCCTTACCCTGCTAACGTGGAGAATATGGTGAGCTCTTAATAATGCCAGCAAATGGCAGATGAGATTTAACTCAGCGTTTAATGAGTTAAGAAGATGAAAACACAGTAAAATTTATGGAATTTTGTTCTATAAACAAAGAATTTTCATATCTCAACAATTGTGCGAAGGTGAAGATAGGATAACAATAAATGGGTTTATAGAATCACGAGATTTATTAGGCATCATGTCTCCTGTTAGACACAGAAACCCTCACTCACAAACGAAGCAAATGCAAGTACAGTACTTATATTTACAGGATCATAGATACGCATGCTGGCGCAATCCAAGTGCAGTTTTGTATACCTGACTTGTACTGTCTAATGTTATGACATTAGCACTAGACAGTACAGATGAGGAAAGGATGATAGAATTGGAAATAGGTTTTTTTACTACAGGTCTGCCAACTTCAGTAGGTTGACACTGAGAGGAGGTGAAGTGATATTTCCTCCACTTAAGAGTAACATTTCCAGCATATGGAAACTGTATAGGAAGAAGGACACAAACCTGCTAAAGGAGCTCCATGCGTGCCGTGCAGCAAACAGGAGCAACTCTCTTCATGTTGAGCTGTCCTGCTCAAATTATGGTAACATGCAGTTTTATAATTACTTTCAGTTAACTGTTCTATCCAAAGTTTTGTGTTTGAACACCTTATGAGGGTACCATATCTGTCTCTTCATTCATCTATCTGTCCTTCTGTAACCTAGTACCAGTGACTACACTGTTTGCTGGATTTCATAAAATTCAGTATAGATGTTCACAAAACATCTAACAAGCTTGAGTTTCATGAGATTTGGCTCACTGACAGTCACACTTTACTTAAGAGCATAAGTGAATTTTTACCTCTAATTCCCATATATTTGACTGATTGAGGTGAAATCTGGCACAGAGGATTGTCATAAAGCTGTTGTGCAGACACAAGGTTTATGAAAATAGTGCAGCGAAAGCCACATTTTAATTTATAGTGCAAATGAAATCTTGCTTGTATTTTCTACATTTTTCATCTGATTAGGATAAAATTTGTTGCAGATGTCCACAGAAAAACATTGAGGGACAGCAGTTTTTGTGAAAATCAGTGACATGAAGGTCATACTATATGTAGGGTTGTAAATGAATTTCTATCCAAAGCCAGTATCCACAAATCATTCAGTTGTAAATAATTGTTAGGGTTCAAATACAAGACAGAAGCGCAGTGATGAGTCACTCATGTCTGTGATATCTGATGTGTCTCTTACACAAAACCTTTGTTTCACTGATGATAAGTAGGTCTTTGAATTATCCACTGCCATCGATATGTTCTTTGTTTCCTAAAGTTCACTGTGAACACAACTGTAGACCACAATATTAGACTGTTCTAGGGTCATTGCACTATATCTGTTTGCATCCTGTTTTAGCATGTGGTAAGAGACGTCACACATACAACTCCAGGACATCAGCTCGCATTGTAGGAGGCTCTGAATCTTCTCCAGGGGATTGGCCATTTCTGGCTGCTCTTTTAGGAGGTCCTGAGGAAATTTTTTACTGTGCGGGTGTTATAATTTCAGACCAATGGGTTCTGAGTGCATCGCACTGTGTGGGCAAGTAAGTATTCAATACATGGGGAGATAAAACAGTTTCTGGTCATGAAGTAGCACAACTGCTGCTAGTACAAACTTCTGCTGCGAGGTGCAGATAGAGTAAAATCTGTGGAGTGATTTCCTGCGTGGATTAAGGCTGTGGCACATAATTTATTGAGTAATGTCTTGTTAATTACGCGTGTGTTTGTTGTTCCATTGGCAATTTTCATGTATGTAGAAAATGGCAGACTTAAACAAACAATGTGTCTGTCAGTTTTTACCTTATAATAAGGAGAAATCTTACAGAAAATTTTGAAGCATTGAAAGTGGCTTTGGGAGAGCAGAGAGTAGGAAGAACACAAGCTGTTCAGTGGCTTTCCAAGTTCAATTTGACATGATCTCTGTTGAAGATGCTGAACACCCAGGATATCCATTGACAAGCAGAAGATGAATATTGGGATCAAATGCAGGAAATTAACCTCAAACAAAGAAGAATAATGTGAAATGCCAACTTGATGCAACAAGGTAAATTTATTGATGTATTCTTAGTTCCACATGTTTCGGCTACATATGCCCATCATCAGGAGCATTAGATGTTAAGTTGCAGCATATGGTTTTCTGCACTGTAAAGTATGACACAACATGAAGTGTGTGTGTGTGTGTGTGTAGTGGCCGTATGCCGTGTTGTATAGGTGTTTATCAGTGTGGTCTATGGAGAATTCTATAGGGGTGTTTGTGTGGGGACTGAATGTTTGTGCTCACCTGGTTGTGGGTGGGGTGTGTTGTAGTGGGGGTTCGTGGTGAGCACAAACATCCAGTCCCCACACAAACACCCCTATAGAATTCTCCATAGACCACACTGATAAACACCTATACAACACGGCATACGGCCGCTACACACACACTTCATGTTGTGTCATACTTTACAGTGCAGAAAACCATATGCTGCAACTTAACATCTAATGCTCCTGATGATGGGCATATGTAGCCGAAACATGTGAAGCTAAGAATACATCAGTAAATTTACCTTGTTGCATCAAGTTGGCATTTCACGAGGAAGATGCATGGTGAAACAACCCTCAAAGAAGAATAACTCTCTGTGAAGTTGCAAACATGTTGGGAATCTTATTTTGCCACTTTTCAGGCATTTTGACAATCTGTATGTGTCGTGGTGCTACAGAATTCATGCTTTGTACTTGTTCAGTCTGCCTTGTCAGTGCCTTAATTTCTGGCAAAACAACTACATAACTGGTGTTCCAGTTCCTTCATACATACCAAATTTAGTGCCATAAGACTTCCTCTTTTCCCAGAACTCAAAATAACTTTAAAGGGAAGAAGATTTAATGATACGGCCATGACTGAAACAAAATTGTGTTTATGTATTTCCCAATTTCAAACACTGCACTTTACAAAATGTTTCAAACAGTGATGCAATTACTGGGCGCATTGCTTGTAGTCTGAGGAAGGGTCCTGAAAGGGGAAATTGAATTAAAGGCAAATTTCGTTGTTATGGAGAAATAAATTCCATCCAAAAAGTATTTGATCAAGCCACATACAGTCTATTTGGGGGTCTGAATGATTTGCTCTCATATTCAGTGCAAAACTTATTGCAGTATGTAACAGACTGAGTGAGGTTTAGTCTTATATTGTTCACTCTGAAAACTGTTTGATCACATCACATAGTGGCGTACCGAGGGGGGTTTGGGGGGGGGGGTTCAAACCCCCCCGAAATTCCGAAGGCCCTCCAATATCATGCCAAACTCAACTCGATTGTGAAAACTGTTAAAAATTGCTGAATTTAGGACGCCAACACCCCAAGATGTTTGGAAAAAGGCAGTAAAATTCTAGAACTACCGCCGGTTCGCAATTGGTTTACATTAGCAATGACAAATAAATTGGTTGTCATCATAGATAGTCTTAAAGTACCAAAAATTAAGAAAATTTTACTATATGAAATGAAATTTCTTGTACCAAATTACAGCTGCCTCCAGAACCCCTGACTAGAGGGCTACCGCCCTCAGATCCCCTTTCTCTATGTCCTCTGTCTTCAACTGAATTTGTTGAACACCCCACCCCACCCCCCACCGAACAAAATTCCTGGGTATGCCACTGACATCACATAGTCTATTTCATGGTCTAAACGAGGGGTTGTGTCATATCATTCAGTCTGGAAACTGTTTGACCACACCGTACTGTCTATGAATGAGATGTTAGGTCATGCTATATAGTTCACACATTCTTGTGTTGATGTAGTTAGTATCTTCAACTTTGCAGTAGTTCCCATGTTGATAAATTGCCTTTGTATTTTTTTTCTTGTACAAACAAACATTTTGAGGCACTAACATGTGCATAAAAGGGTTCTTTTCATTTACACCAGTATTTTTCACTGATGGTGTTGAAATTAGCAGTAAAATTTCACAGGTGACAGATTGGCCCACATTGTAAAAAATGACCACAAATTACATACATGCACACATGCACATTCTGTCCATTCTTATTCCTCATTTTTTGTGTCAAGTTTTTGCCAGTTATGGCATATTATGTTACCAAGCTCTTAACACAATGAGCAGAATCACAAAGAATGAAAGTTCCATGTTCATGCATGCCATTACTTACTCCACTTTGCAGTTGCACTCATTGCCTTAGTTGACAAAATGTTGTGTTTTCAGTGTGACATACAAAAAATTATTGTACTCTTCCATGAGGAATATATATGTTGGCAGCACTGAGTGAATCAAGTTTGCTGCAGCAATATATTATGCCTCAGTAGGCATGCATTTATTATGTACTGTACATTGTAAGGAACAAATTGAAGGCAATTCAATTACCTAATATTTATAAGTATTGCATATAAGCTACACCCTATTTTCCTTAAGATACAAAGGTAAAGAAAAGTGTGTAGGCCCCATATGTGATCATATACATTTGTTTGATTTGTTACTGTTATTACTAAATATTTTAAATTTACCACATTTTAAAATTACTGTCTATCTTTTTTATCTTAGTAATTAACCAACTTGATGCACAAAATTTTGTTTTACAATAAGTTTTATCTCATGCCTCTACATGTTTCGAGCACCATGTGCTCATCATCAGTAGGTAAAAATTGCATTACACAGCCTCTGGTACCATCACACCTATAGGTGGCTGTCCCATGCACAACCTGTGCACCAGACGGCCCCCTATAGGTGTGATGATACCAGAGGTTGTTTAATACAATTTTGACCTCCTGATGATGTGCATGGTGCTTGAAACATGTAGAGGCATGAGATAAAACTTATTGTAAAACAAAATTTTGTGCATCAAGTTGGTTAATTACTAAGATAAATATACTGAGATGTACGGTCAGCAAAACATCAAAATACTTTTTACCTGTTATGTGGATATTATGATCTTATCTTGTATATAGAGACATGAATAAGGTAAAGTAATAAGACTGGATTTTTGCAGTATGAAGGTGCATTGAACTCTTGAGTTGTTGACAGAGAGAAAGTAATATCCAGCAACCATAAATAAATATATATGATTACTGGTTCATGCTGGTACTCTTTGTTTGTCAAAGCATTGTATAATTGCCACTCTTTTAATTCAAAATGTTAATTTTTGCAGTCTTTCCAGTCAACCGAATCTTGATGGCTGGACAATTCAGTTAGGCTTTACCCGTCGTAATGCCCACTCATATTTTGGACAAAAAATGAAGGTGCAGCGTGTTGTACCACATCCTATGTACGATATGGGAGTTCCACATGATAACGATGTTGCCCTGTTTCAGGTATGTAAGTATAAGTAAATGGTACTATGTATTTTGCACACATATTTCAAGGGGTTCTGAGTTAGTGTTGATGATGGGCAGTTTCACTGTATTATTTAAAACTGCAAGATTTGTATTTTCAGCTGCAGTGGTGCTGAAGTTGTCCGTTTGCCTGCCTTGAAGGCATAAGGGGGGGCTGAAGGGGTAGTTCCAATTATTCTTAAGCTCAGCACTATATTGGGGAGGGTGGTCAGCTTCCAGCCCAGGCTGCTTTAACCTCTGAGGAAGGAGCACTTGGTAGATATTAAATAGGAAACTGGGTGGGCCCCATAAATTTTCTGGATGCTTTGGAGAAGAGGTAAATATTACAGTCCTGTTAGGAGTTGATCCCACAGTTTTTCAGGTGTCCAGCCTACAGACTAGTTACTATAGACACTGAGCTATCCAAGCTCCTTGTTCTGTTACAGTACCTTATGCAGTATCCCTTAACTGTGAATACCCTAAATTCATGTTGGACACTTAGCATATTTTTGTCGGACTGCACTAAGATTTACAGTGGGTCATGTAGCATTATTTTGGGTATGCAAACTCATACACATCTGTTTTAAGGCATTAAATAAATGAATGTGAGTTAAAGACACTAACACACAGTTAAAGACATTAACACAGAGTTAAAGACACTAACACACAGTTAAAGACACTAACACACAGTTAAAGACACTAACACATAGTTAAAGACACTAACACACAGTTAAAGACATTAACACAGAGTTAAAGACACTAACACACAGTTAAAGACACTAACACATAGTTAAAGACACTAACACACAGTTAAAGACATTAACACAGAGTTAAAGACACTAACACACAGTTAAAGACACTAACATATAGTTAAAGACACTAACACACAGTTAAAGACACTAACACACAGTTAAAGACACTAACACACAGTTAAAGACACTAGCACTCAGTTAAAACAGTGAAGACCCACACATACAGTGAAACGAAATGATGTCTTTGTTTGCGCACAGTCTACAAAATTGGTATTCATAGTGCAAATAGGTATTCTTTTGCATTAGTTTTGATGCATCAATATGGCAGAATCATAGCAGAAATATGAAAAGAGAAGCTGTCCATTACCATTACTGGATTGAAAGTGTTCATTGTGAAAAAGGTAAAGCTGTCCCATGACATGCCAAGCAGACACTGAGTGGAGGTAGAGGTATAGTTCTGCTGATACTCGACCTCAGCTGTAGGTGGGGGTGGATGGTCAACGCCATGCCTCGGATGCTATATCCCCTGGAAAAGAGACCCAGTACCCATTGTACAGGAGGCTGGGTGGTTCTCAGGGCTGGTCTGGATGGGTATGAAAATTCTTGCCCCCACCAAGGTTCCAACCCTGGACTTTCCACCCCGTGGCAAGTCGCTATACCGACTGCCCTGTCCTGGCCACAAGTGTTAACTGTAGTTTAATAAAATCTGTATGGTACCCTTAGTTTACCACAAAATATAGAAAAATTAAGAGCACAAACCTAAAAATTTGTGTAGATTGTAGATATTTTGAGAGTGGGTTACAGTGAAGTATTGTACAGAATATAGTGTGCGTGTAATATCAGATAGGTCATAGAAGTAAACTGTTAAATGTTACATGAACTATGTATATACAGTACATAAACCTGTGAGACAAATTTACTTGTATTAATTTGTATGTGTGCACGTACATGCGTGTGTGTGTGTGTGTGTGTGTGTGTGCGTGCTATAGTAAACAGATGAAATGTACAATGCCAAAATTATACACTGTGAATAGATATTGATGGTGAATAATTCTGACACTTGAGACTATTATTAAATACAGCATTGTGTCTGTATGTCTGTCTGTCCATTATCTTTGGAAGTGACAGTGTCTTTTTTATCAAACACTACTTCTTGTCTGTCTATGTGGCATCTTGCACCAACAGAAGACAGTGATCTTCTTTCACTTAGTTTCCTTAGTTATTTCAGTAATTTTCACACTTACTGATATAGTCCACTAAACATTAACCTTTAGACGCCTAATGTCAACTATACTGGTCGTACCGCACCGCTAACCTCTAAAGTTTCATTTTATATATTTATTCAACAAATATACATACTGAATATTTTAAACATGGTATATACTCTCCGTTTTTTTCTCTTCAAAATGCAGTTTGTTTCATAATTCTAACATATTTGGTTCCTGTATTATTCACATTTTATATATAGGGTGTGCTAAAATTAAAAAAATAATTCCGGCGCCAAAAGGTTAAATACATCTGTGTTCCATTTCTCTGTATAACTTATGTTGAACTGTTTCTTTCCCAGTGAAATATTAGCAACTTACATTCAAAGTGGAAGCAGAAGTATCAGTATGCATCTTACAGAGTGTTTGTTACTGTGGTCAAAAACTGGAATATGTTGATAAATTTTAATAAAATCTCCCCAATGACAGAGTTAATTTAAATCCATTCTAAGGTTCTCAAACTTTCAAGTGTTGGCACATGGGTGGACAGACAGACTAATGTGCAAAACTAATAGGCCCATCATTGCAACTTTTTGCTGTCAGTGTTCCAGGAAGTATTCTAATATGTCTTCATGGCATGTAGGCTAGGAGAGTTAGCCCTGGAGAGTGAACTTCTACTTATTTTCAGTACATACCCATTGGATCACATTCAGAGCTTGCAGTTTAAACCCACCTGTGGCACTATTAAGACAGAGCAGCACAAGGAAGTGAATGTACAAAGATTCATTTTGGTTTTTATACCACACATCTTTCTTGTACTGCTTTTATGTAGTGGTGAAAGTGTCATCCATTTTCCTTTTACAGCTTAAGTCTCGTGTATCATTTCATGAACACTTACTGCCTGTGTGCCTGCCACCACCCAATTATGAACTTGCACCTGGGACTTACTGCACTGTGATTGGATGGGGTAAAAAAGAGGACAGAGAAGGTGAGTATTGGCAGTGCAGAATCTGCTGTATAGTGTCTGCACTACAGTATCTGCTGTATAGTGTCTGTATTACAGTATCTGCTGTATAGTGTCTGCAGTACAGTATCTGCTGTATAGTGTCTGCACTACAGTATCTGCTGTATAGTGTCTGCAGTACAGTATCTACTGTATAGTGTCTGCAGGGCAGTATCTGCTGTATAGTGTCTGTACTACAGTATCTGCTGTATAGTGTCTGTACTACAGTATCTGCTATATAGTGTCTGCACTACAGTATCTGCTGTATAGTGCCTGCACTACAGTATCTGCTGTATAGTGCCTGCACTACAGTATCTGCTGTATAGTGCCTGCAGTGCAGTATCTGCTGTATAGTGTCTGTAGTACAGTATCTGCTGTATAGTGTCTGTAGTACAGTATCTGCTGTATAGTGTCTGCAGTACAGTATCTGCTGTATAGTGTCTGCAGGGCAGTATCTGCTGTATACTGTCTGCAGTGCAGTATCTACTGTATAGTGTCTGCAGGGCAGTATCTGCTGTATACTGTCTGCAGTACAGTATCTGCTGTATACTGTCTGCAGTGCAGTATCTACTATACAGTATCTGCTGTACAGTGTCTGCAGTTCAGAACCCTCTGTATACTGTTGGCAGTACAATACTTCCTGTGTGAAACAGTTTGCCTTCATTCTGTTTATTGTCCTGTCCTCATACGCATGTTGATTTGACAGTGGAGATCATAGTGAAGAAATGGTGACACAGAATTCCTAATATTTTTCTTCAGTTCTTCTCTCCTGTCTTGTGGTGGTTGTGTCAGTATACCACATTGTACAACTAACCTGAGGTAATATGTAAGGTTTCAGGATGACACTTTTTCTGGATGTATCACAAGGAATGATCTGAAACTGTATTACTGGAATTGTACTTGACACCATTAACAAAAGGCCAACATTCATGTTTCACTGCTGGTAACCACAACTTTTACTTGTGCTTTTCACCTTCCACTTCCTCCCGCCAGGGATGGGTTCCAGATTGATTAATTATGGCAGGTGGAGTCGGTGAGAAATCAGCTGCAGGTCTTAAATAGAGGAGGTACAGATCACTTCAAGAGTGTCTTTCTGATTAAGTGTCTAGTGCAGGGGAAAGCAGCTGTTACAGAAAGATTGGCACTATATGGACTTCAACGATTCCTATAATAAAGCCAACGAGATGCACTATTTCTCAAATTTATTCTGGTAAAGAACTATACTTGTTTCAGACAGATCTATGGTCCATCAACAGGAGTCTCAACACTCTATACACAGCAATAGGTATTTGTCATGCTAGTTAAATTGACTGTCTGCTAGTGAGGTCAGGTCCATCCTGTCCTCACTAGCAGACAGTCAACATAACTAGCATGACAAATACCTATTCCTATGTATACAGTGTTGAGACTCCTGATAATGGACCATAGATCTGTCTGAAACATGTATAGTTCTTTACCAGAATAAATTTGAGAAATAGTGCATCTCGTTGGCTTTCATTATCAGAATATATCACGATGCACAGTCCTGTGAATGTCAAGGACTTGGATGAGTTTATTGTTAGAATTAATGATGACAGCAGAGTACACAGTCATATTTTCAGGCACAGTAAGTGGCTTAGGGTTGATAATTGCTTGTATTTTTGCATGTTACAGTGAGTATGGCCATTGATAACCAGACACATGACCCATAATATATTACTCATATAGCAAATGATTGACTGTAACGTGTGAGTTCACATTGACTGGAAATGTGTGAGTTCACATTGACTGGAATTGTGTGACTTGCTGACATGATTGGCTAGGCAACAGTAGTCCTTGCATTAGCGGTTGATCAGTCTTCCTTAGAGGTACTACACAATCCTCATTTATTAAAATTAACTCTAAAAACCCCTGGGGAAAAAATGTCAGTGAGCGACACTTGAAGGATCATACATGGCTTTGGGTTAGTAGCCCAAAATACTTTAAATTTAGGGCTCAATAAATTTGACAGAATTTAGTTTTGGATTCATCTGACCATAGCATTCAAATGGTCAGGTTCCATGGATTAAATAATGTTAACTGCTACAGCCAGAGTGAAGGAACTAAAAACTGGGAAGCCTTGAATTTTTCCAGTTTAGTTTGAGGACACAGTCATACTGGTGATCATACTATCTAACATTGCGATTGGTGTCCATGAATAATATAAGTGAAATTTAGAAGGCAGAAATGTGAAATTTGTATATTGTAGAAAAAGCAACATTGGTTGCTTTGATGCTGTTGATAGTGTAATGTATCCCCAAAAGGATTGTGTGACTGTGCCAATTGGCCTTGGCACCACATTCTTCTCTAACTCTGTAGCCGCCATTGTATAGTAGTATCACTCTGCTTGAAGGAGGAGCAACTAAAGTATGGCACTGTAACAGATAGTCTGAAAGGTAAAGGGGAGCTATATGATACTTTTGTGGATCCATGTTTTGACATTTTTTCACTGTCTTATTGTGTAGAATTCACCCTTACATTTGTGCTACACATGTACATTACATTCTACATCAAGGTGTATAATTTTTGGGTGCCTTCACATAATTGCGAAAAGCAACTATTAGCTTTGTCATGTCTGTCTGTCCATCCGTCCGCATGTAATAACTCAGCTGCTCCTAGACTGATGTTAACGAAATTTGGTATTTGATTATTTTTCAAAAATCTGTCAAGGGAATTCAAGTTTCATTAAAATGTGACAAGAATAACAGGTACTTTACATGAAGACCTATGTACATTTATAACAATATTTCCCTGAATTCTTCTTAGAATAAGAAGTGCTTCAGACAAATGTCATAGAGAAAATGTAAACACATGTTTCATGTTGAATACTTTTTTTTCTGAAAAGTGTCATTTATGAGAAGATGTGGAAATATATGGTAGGGGAAGGCAGGCAGGCCACAGATGATAATATAATACAATGCCAAAAAGCTGCAGTTGCATGCTGGGTAACTAAGGGAATAAAACAGACAAACACTGATAATATTTAACACTTACTGTGTTTTCCATAGCAACAATGGTTACCTGAACACACTAAAGTGTTACGTTATACATATGTTGGCCGACTTATATAAATAATTTGATTATTATGTGTTCCTACAGAGGCCGAGTATGAGCCAGCCGTAAATGAAGTGAGGGTCCCAATAGTGAATCGTGAATTATGCAATGCATGGCTACAAATTCGCAACCTGAACGTGACTGACGGCATGGTATGTGCTGGCTATGTTGAAGGAGGCAGAGATGCTTGTCAGGTATAGTGTTATCATTTTGTTCTGGAACTAAAAGTGGTCTGCAGTAATGCTTTTAATAATTTTTCTGACAATCCACATGCTTCTGTAAACCATTTTCAATAATATTCACGTTCAGAGAGCAGATCAAAACTACCTGTTCCTTAAGGTTCATTCTAGAAATCACAGTGCCCCTCCCCCCCACCCCCATGTTAATATAATTTCTGAAAATAAGCCATAATTTTAATGTAACTTTACAGTTCTTTTAAAATATTTCCAGTTATCTTAATTTTCATTGTCTCATCATATGTGTTGTTGTTTTTGTTGTTTCATTTAGATTTGTTAAAGTATTTGCATGTGATCTCAAACTTTTTAATTTATTTTTTTGAGTCCGTCAACTAAATGTTTTTAAAGTTGGTTGTAATGGAACAAATTACTTTTGTTTCCACATTGTAGAATGAAAGACTGCCATATGAGAGGAATTTGTAAGCCTTAATCTCCAAATTCCCGGAATCAATTGAGGGTTTCTAATGGGCTGTTTACTGAGTGCTTTATATGGGTTGTTTGTATTCGATGAGAAGCACACAAGTAATCTACAATAATAATAATATTTTCTCTAATACCTGACATATTTTAGTGTATTATTCAATCTTCCTCGGGAGGGTACATCATGCACTTTTCTTCTTGGACTGCTTAACCTGTGAAGATGAAATTGGTGTGATCCTTTAAAAGAGTACACTCAGTGCAATAAAGTAGATGTCCAGTGCACATATACAACTCATCTCCTTAGGTTTTGGCAGCTTTTCACAATGCATAGTGACATAACCAATCCATATTCTGTATATATTGATAAAAAAAAGCATCTCAACACATGTGCATGGCATTTTCTGCAGATTATATCTACATTGGTTTTCTGTGCCACAAAGATTAGAAAACAACACAAGGTTACACCAGTGACGGCCATACATTTAAGTTGTAAATAAATTTGTTAAATGTTTTCTGGATCAAACGAGTATCATTTGTAGCTTATGACTGACTTTGAAGAAAACTGTTTAAAAATATTATACATGTACACGTACGGCATGTTCGTTAAAAAAAAAATCTGCTCATAACACATTTGTAAATATAGTATGAGCAAGAATTTGATACTAGCCTGATGATGGGGATGATTTCATTATAAACTGAAACATGTCAGGGTATATATTCACTTTATTAATATATATTTCTGTCAACACAACTATATAATAAAGGCATGAGTTAAAGCTAACGCGACATGTTTAACTCATGCCTTTATTATATAGTTGTGTTGACAGAAATATATATTAATAAAGTGAGTACATACAGCGTGTCCCAGGAAGAATGTGCCAGACTTCGGGAGAGTGTTCCTTATGTTAAAGTATACCGATATAACCCAAAACACCCATATCCAAAGTTGAACGGTTACGGAGATAATGGCCAGAGAAAAGTGGGGGCTTCTTGC
>Ga0131853_10015210_pt1 | contig 14083 bp, 7 predicted proteins | sample TergutLab28metaG_FD_92764 | JGI IMG/M metagenome (GOLD analysis project Ga0131853, IMG submission 92764) | Labiotermes labralis P1 segment gut microbial communities from Petit-Saut dam, French Guiana - Lab288 P1 (version 2) (version 2) | ecosystem: Host-associated > Arthropoda: Insects >... | reverse complement strand
TTGTGGAGGGTAGCTGCGAATAAATTGAATAAGCAGTCGTGGACAGCCGACAAGGGGTGGTCCTCCAGCTTGGGGGTTGGGCGAGGTGCTAACAACCCCTCCCTGTAAAACATTCATGTTAAGGAATACTTGCAGGCATGATGCTTCCTCTGGTGATAAAACAATCTGGAGGTAAACTACTCCCCCACTCGGTTCTCCGGGGGGAGTGTTTCTAGGGGAAGCATCGCGCAAAATACACAGGGAAATGAAATTAGGCACGTGGAACGTTAGGAGTTTTTATAGGGCAGGCTCCCTTAAGGCAGCAGCGAGGGAGTTAGCGAGATATAATATTAGGATGGATCTCCAGGAGGTGGGATGTGGGTATGTGGACTGGATTGGGTTGGCCCAGGATAGGGACAGGTGGCGGACGCTTGTGAGTACAGTAATGAACGTTCGGGTTCCGTGAAATGCGGGGAATTTCTTGACTAGCTGCAAACCAGTTAGCTTCTCAAGAAGGACTCTGCACCGTGGAGTAAGTAAAACGACTCGATTTATGATAACTGTACGTCACGTCAATGGGTGAACGGGAGGTACGAAATATCAGGCCGCTTGATTTTTGTTGAACAGAGTGTACAAGTTGGAGTGAAAGTCTAAAACAGTAATACTGTCTTCCTACAATAATATGACATATGGCCATAAGTGTAACTAATTGTTTCAAAACTGTAGTATAAACCAGTCATCCTAACCTGCCCCGTTTTAATTCTAATAATATTTACTACCATTACAAATTGCACAATAAATAACCAATCGTATATTTTGACCACACAGGATTACAAAATTACAAATTTTGGATATCCAGTCATGTTGCCATGCATATTTAAAGTTGCATTTATATCTCTGCTTTCAGAAATCCATATAATGCATATTACAAGGCACTTATGTCGAATGCTGCCACAAGTGCACTGCGACTGCATCAGCGTATTCCAAGAGTGACACTCAGTCGGGAGTTTCTGTCAATCTTGCTGCTTGAAGACAGCTGCCATTATCTCTTTTACTCCCTTATCTTTCTCTATGTAACACCAGTTACACGTATCCTTTTTAAGTGTAAAATCAGACACTTATAAGTCAAGCTTAAACACTGAGAATATACAGTGTATCATATAAAGACATCATTTTATCGAGGAAACAGCAGTGCACTGCTCTTCAGACCATTTGGTGTGACGGTAGGCAGTGCCTTAGTTACTGCTATTGCAATTTGCTATGAGTCATTGGCCCAAATTTTATTTCAGTGTATTGTACTTAATTATTACCTTTTACTCTTCTTATTTAAGGGAGGTGATGGAAAGATAAAGTGAAATATGTTGTAGTTGATAGAAGGTTTTTACTTATCATGTTTGAAGAACATGCTGGAATTAGTTTTCTTCAGCCCACAGACATGCATCATACCAAACACTTTGTTCATCGTTCATTCTGGTGTTGCTGGTGAAATATAAAACACGGCATCCTGGTTGCATAGTTTCAGAGCATCCTTAGTGCAAGTATTAGAGATATATCCTTTAGTCTTTAAGATGTCACACAAGTAAAAAATCACATGTAGCACACAAGGCCATTATCATCTGCTTATTATTCTTACACTATAAACACTCTCTAACAATGCACAAAACATTTGCTATGTGAGCACTAATTTTGTATAGTTTTTCCTCAGTGCATGCTGTATGCATGTTCTCTTCCCATCTGACAATGAAACCTGTCACTTGAAACATCACATATATTTGTGGATTGTTGTGATGTTTGGAACAGATGCATCAGGAAAGTTTTTTCTTGCAGTGTAGTGCCTCAAGCAACTGCACTGCCACTCACCCCCCTGATGCAAATGTATTTTGCACAAGTGTTGCAAATAAATAGTTTGTACTCAACAGAAAACATTTCTTTCTCTCCTACACATGTGTGTGCATGCACAAACGCATGGCACAGTTTCTGTCATACATGTATGCATGTACACACACACACCCAAAAAAAAAATGTTTCTTTCATACATGTGCGTATGCCCACACACACCTTCTGTGTCCTGCCACATGTTTTTTTTACTGGTTGCCATCATGGCTTGCGCCTAACATTGATAGGTGACATATGGGCTGACATAGTTATATGTACCGTATGGAATCAAAAGTTAGAATGATTACAGGATGTGCTGGGGTGCAGAAATCCTGTACTTCATATCATCCTTTGTGCACCTAGAATTTTGAGGTGGCTTGTAAATTTTTGGAAAATTTGTGCACCCCTGAGGCTGTGGAATAATTCATAAAGTTCAAAACATGAAGGTAAATACAATTGAAAATATTAAGTTAAAATGCTGTATGAAATTCTTATATATGCAACAGATAATTTACTTTATAGTCTGTGTAGTGGCTGAGGCTGTGGGCTGGACAATCATGGAATCATAGTTTGATTCCAGCATGGGGCAAGGGATTTTTTTTCCTTTCCAAAATGTCCAGACTGACTCTGTGTTTCATCCAGGCTCCTATTCATTGTGTATCGGAGCTTCTTTCGTGGTGGTAAAGCAGCCACATTGTGAAGCTGACCACCCACCTCCCCTTAGTGCTCTGGATGAACTGAGTACAGTTAGCTACACCTTCATTCCCTCATCTTCCTTCCTGCGATATAGTGGATACACTTCACCTTTTCTTTTTAAGTTGCTTTATTGATTAGTCTAACTAGGGTCATGAGTAGACTGAAGTCATTCAGTAAGAATAATGAACAGTACTTATTTCCTGACTGAATCATGTGGAAGCTTTCTTGAAATCTGTAAGTAACTGATTTATTGTACCTGTGTTTTTCTTCAGTATCTAACAAATGCAGAATATTGTATTGATAGTTGATCTGTTACATTCGAGTTGACACTGGTGCTTCCAAATAATTGTTCTTACCAATTTCAGGTAAGAATGAAAACAAATTTTTTGTGGTTCTTAACAGCATTCCTTGATAGTTACTGCAGTCATTGTTACTGTTTTTATAAATGGGCACAGTAATCAATTCCATTCACTGCTGTCACAATTCTGTGTTATTCTGCATACTATTAACTACATTTGCTCTGACATTAATCCTTGCATGGTGTAAGAGGTCACCTTCAGTGCTCAGAGTATATGTTTTGCTGATATCTGTCTGTGTCAGATCTGGTCAGGTTTACATCAAAACATATCAACCCATCACTTGCACATAATGCTTATCTAGTTTCATTGTGTGACCAATTTGACAAGTATGGTAGAAGATTTGCAGTAGTGGATGGATTTCTGAGTGTATTTTGAAATTTGACTGGCTACACTTTCCTTAGCACTACTACCAGTGGTGTTGTTGCCGGTATTCCTGTTTGCAGTTCTTCATTCTGCAAGCTACTCCCTAACCCTTCTGGATGTAAGTACAGTTTTCTGGAGACACATTATCAGCATATGCAAAATCTGGCAATTTACTGTAGAAGTTTAATTATTCATTTTCACTTTGCAGACACTCGGCCAAAATTCATGGTGGGGTGCGAGACTCTTAATATCACTGGTTGAGTTTCAGTCAAGAAATATTCTGCGACTTGTGGCCTTCACGGAAATATTTCTCATGCCCTTCACAGTTGTGCTGATATTCCTGTAAGTTTTACATTTAGTTTTTAATACAGGAGATTTTATATGTTGGGGCTGGTTTTGGAAAGAAATCCATGTTTGGTTGCCATTTGGGCCCTGCTGTAATAGTTTTGTAATATACTGACCATTTCTACCCGGATACAGGGATAGCTATGATGAATGAGTCTTGGACAGCCAGCTGTGTAGTAGGATGGGAGCTAACAACCCTTCACTGTAAAGGGAGTAAGATGTTACAAAATGTTGAATCTTCAGAGTGACTGGGTTTTTAAACTGATCTGAATGATTAGTGTTGTGGGAGAAGGTAACAGGAAAGTTGCACACTGTCCTAGGGTGTGAAATATTGTGCCTTAGACCTGCTGTAGTGGGCAAGATAGCCTCTGTAAAATTGAAATGTTGACTAAAGGGACACTAGTGTGGCCCTCCAGGTTGCTCAAGGTGTAGAGGTTTGAAAATTCACTTGTGTATAGGTTTCTTGCTTGGAACACTCAAAGCTTTGGCAGGATTGAACAAAATTAATGCACAACATGTGGGTGATAAGTGGACTGTATTGATGAGAAGTTCTGTGTTCATGGTTTTATGTTCAGTACTTGACTGAGAAGATTGTAAGAAAGTGATTTCTGTCAGAAACATGGAGTCGGGGGGATCTTGAGAGTCATGTAACAGTTTACTCTTGAAAATGAAATTAGGTTATAGAATTGCTGTAATAGCAAATGAATAATTTAAGCTGAATGAATGAATTAATTAATTAACCTTTAAACAACCTGCATTCACATAAGGAAACATGTGTGTAAAAATCACCCCTACAATTTCATTTTATATATTTAGGCAATAAAGAAAATTTACTGCATATTTAAGACTTGCTGTATCACCCATTCCTCCCCCCCCCCCCACAAAGAGCTAATTTTTTCTAAATTTCATTTTTTTTTTCTTCAAATAATTCATTTTTCATAAACCATGCACTAAAATTTAGATACCCACTCCAGTTGTCTAAAGGTTAATAATTCAGTGTAAGATTAACTATAATGGCTTTAACATTCAACACAAACTGAATAGTGACAATGCAAATTACAGCAGGACCAAGTCATGCTAGTACCGTATATTCTCGGATCTAATCCGCACTAGTTTTTGCCGATTTCGTAAAAGAAAAAAAAAACAAGTTAGTTCGCAGTTCTAATCCACACCTTTCCTTCAACTGCCCCTTGCCTACAAGGCAGACTGATTGAATAATATTGGATGTTACCAATGCTTTAACCGTTATCCAACTAACACGTCGTGTGTGAAGTGGCCATTTAACTGCCAGCGGTACAAATGCACCACAGCTGATGACAGTGACTGGGTGACGGATAACAATTCAGTTATGAGTGATGATGGCGAGTCTGATGAATAATAAATTATAAATATTATATAATATATATTATAAATAGTAAATAAAATAATAAATTAATGTATTGTATCGTACTTTATTGTTCTTACGGCACGTGCAGCGGCTGTATCATTTTTCCAAAATCCAGCTCACGACCGCGAATCTAATCCGCACACGATTCTAATCCGCATCTGATTTTTTTGCCCTCTGAAACTGTAAAAAGGGCGCGGATTAGATTCGAGAATATACGGTAGTAGCAGTATATGCCCCATGTGATAAAATGAGGATTGAGAGAGTCCATCAGAAATAAAAAAACAAAAAAGAAGTGTACAAAAATTGTTTACGGTTTATAAAACTGGGAGACACAACACACAACAGTGCAAAAAGTGGGCTGCTGTAGCAAAAAAACTATCCAAGAAAGCAAAAGACATGACTGAGACTTATCAGTGAATTCTTCATATGCATATTTTACAGGGGTACAAAGAAAAACCTTTAAAGCAGTAAGCAAAAGACAGTGTTAATATAAATAACTTAGTAATTAGAGATGGGAAGGACTCTGGAAGGTTATGGACAGTTAAAATCATAATGTTGGAGGGGTAAATAGTAAGGTTCAATGCCAAACATTCCAGGGTTCATGACACATTTAATAACCAAGGTGGAGTTCCCACTGAACTAAAATGTACAATATAACTAAAATATGCTCCAGATCTGTGGAAGGATAGGGTACTGAATGTTCTGAACTTTGTACGGCAAAGTAGTAATGTACTCGGTAAGTAGACTGGTGAAGAGCACACACAGGAAGAAGTCAAAACCTGTGATAACTATAAAGGAAATAAATTGGCGCTTGTTTCTGGATTAGAAACTGGACACCAAGAAAGGACACGTACTGGAAGTTCAACAAATGGAATTCCTTAGACCACTTGTGGGTTCCATAAGAAGAGACCATTTACATTATGAAGTAATCAGGAAGCAATCAGGAGAGATATGCACATGTACAGGATATTAAAAAATACAAATTACATTGGAGAAAGGCAGTTTCATACAGGGCCAGAAAGAGAAGTGAGATGGAAATACCATAAAAAAAGATGGCCCATTGACTGTTGAGGAATGGAATGGAACCATGCAGCTTTGTCCTTGTACAGTTGGAGTAAGGGAGGAGGAGCAGGGGGAAGAAAAAGAAGGTAGTGGTGGTGGTGATGATTATTATGATGATGATGATCCTAGGGGAAATCCGTCTGGCACCATTGGCTGGCTGCTATGAGCGTGAGCCTTCAGATTCCATAAAACATGAAGAATGTCCTTACCGAACAAGTGGCCATTAGCTGCTGAAGAAGGACTCCATGAAGTTGATTATGTTTATCATAGTACTAGCCATATGCCTAGGGTAGAATATTATGTATGTGCTAATCCACGTGATTGGTCATTCAATTAATATTGCCTTTTAAACATCTGAGATCCACTAACCTTGATAGAATAAATTTATACACAAACAAGCCTAATTATTTGTGTATAAAATTATTCTAATATTTATTTTGATGATACTTGACTTTTAATAGTGTAACTTTAGCAAGGACGATATAGCTCCCTGATGATGATCCTAGGACCGAAATATGTCAGAGCGTTTTTAATGTTTTAATGTGTAAATTTTATAAATTTATATAAGTGCAGTGGTTGGTAAAATTGAGTGATTTTAACAACTGTTTTTGAATAGTGCACTGACACAAATAAACCAATCAAATACAATTCTAGTATTCACCAAAATAAGACTACATGTTACAACAGTTCTCATATCATGAACTCACAACTTAGTAATGATGGGAACTGTCCAACATGCCAACTGGGATGTGACATGACAACACAGTAACCATGAAGATGCGATGTGAGACAAACCAAGGTGTAACTGACATAATTTAGACAAGCTGCAACTCCTTCACTTTCAGACCTCACTGCACACAACCACTGTAACATCACATCTACAGTAATAAGCTCATTGTTCTAGATGGATACACAAGTGTTAAATTAACATTTGTTGAAATCTGCTTTCAGGGGAAGAGCAGGTTTGTTGACTCCGTTTATCTATTACCATTTCTTGACGTTACGATACTCTTCTCGACGCAATCCGTACACTCGCAACATGTTCCGTGAGCTGCGTGTGCTTTTGGAAGGCACTGCCAGTAAGCCTGGAACACCTTTATTTTTACGGAAAATCCTGTTGTCACTTGTTGCCTTTGCATCGAGACTTGCGCCACCCCAGCAAGTTCAACAGTAGTGTCACAGTGAATGAGAAAAGACTTCAGCTAATGAAAGACAATTTTGGTGTAGGCCTTGAAGAAACATGCCTATACCCTTGATAATAGTAACGGTGCATTGCAGAGTTCAAACTTCTCAGTAAAGGAAAATGATTAATCATCAGTCAAAGCACAACATATATTCTTTTGCTCTTGATTTTGACATGTTTCAGATTAAGTCCATCATCAGGCTCCTATACAAGAGCAAATAGTGGGTACAATGCAATTACACGTCAAACATATGACACTTTTATTGTCATTGGGCCCCTATACAAGAGTAAATAGCAGGTACAGTGCAATTTCATTTCCAACATATGATACTTTTACTGTGGGAGCCCACAAAAAAACACGATGACATTATCATATGTTTTACATTTTATCTGCTATTTTCTCTTGTATAGGGGCCCAATGACAGATTGGTTCAATCTGAAACGTCGCGAGATTCAACAAAAAAAGAAAAGGTTGTGTTTTGAGTAACGATTACCCTTTTCCTTTACTGAGTGTATAACCCAATGGATGTTTTGTATTAAGTTTTAAATTTCTCTTTGCCAGGTTTTGAAAATGTACCTTGAATGGTTCAAAATCTTAGGTATGGCATGAAATAACTCTCCTTTCCCTCAAAATGAGAGGTACATATACAATTATACGGTAATGAGTCCCATTCCTGTACTTTTCACTACTTTTTGACAAATGCCTCTAGTTTGGCAACTTTTGTCCCCTACCCTGTGATGTCTCTTGGGAAGGTTTTTCTTTGAACTTCCACCTTATTCTCCTTCATTAATTGAAACATTAGGGGATGATTTAGTTTATAACTAGGTAATTAATAACATATCAGTGACAAACTTACAGAGGCATATTGGGATCAGTTTTCACAGTATTTGGAAACCATACTCTTTGAGATTTGAAACTTTCTTGGTGAGTAGATGCACTGTAATCTCCTTGTGTCAAAGTTGAACTGAAAAGAAACATTTTGGAGACATGCTCTAGATAAAGGGTACACAGATTTTCCAAAAATGAGAAGCCACCTCAAAATTCTAGGCACCAGACAGGTGACATGCAGCATGTTCTATATTGAAGATCCACAAATATTAGGTGCCCCTGTACAAAATTTAGTTGTCACAGTGACCTGGGGCTCTGTATTTGTGCGCTTCCTGACTAGACACTGACGTTCATGTTTGTGTGATTTTGGCAGTTCAGTGGTTGTTTAATTTACTATAGGCTACAGGGAACAAATAACACCGTTATTAACATTATGGCCCTCACTCGGTTATTCAGGAAAGACATCTCTGATCTTCCATAAAAGGAATGAAGGGACCATACATGGCATTTCTTTTAAGAGATGGAATGACACAAATATAGTGATAGATATGACACTGCTGACAGTAATTTAAAAATTGTTACAATGTAGGAATGGCTACAGACCTCTATAAATTCCTCCATTTTAGTAATGTTTATATCCATGTTAAGCACATGAAAATTGCCCGTCTATCTGTGCATGCAACAACTAAAGAAACAGAACAGATATTCATGAAATTTAATATCATAGAGTTTTATGAAAATTATATGCCCATTTCAGGTTTTATCTAGACTGGACAATTTGGACAACTTTAACAACCACTTTACATAAAGATCTAATGCATTGTTGTCCAAACGTTTTGGTTTGTGGAACCCTTTTCAAAACTGAAATATTTCATGGAACCCCACCCCTGATTTGTGTTGGCAATACACACAAAGTAGTAGGAGTAGTGAAGATTGTAGACTCTTGGTTTTTTTGTTTGTAGGCAAATAAAATACAGTAACCTCACTGTAGGTTAATCAGTCAATAAAAGTTTAAAATTATTATATGTTAATTTCTCAGTGTGATGGATGAGGCTGTTTTCATGAACACAGTGATCCTTCTCCTTGGGGCAGCACCTCTCAGAAAGGCATAAATGTTCTAAACATGCAGAACCCATTTCTTTCCATAGTATTCCCTCTGAAAATGTGATATGCTATTTTTAAATATTACCTCATATTCATGGTCTAACATTATTATAGAAGTTAGTTGCTGAAAATAATTATAACCACATACAAAATTCCCAAGCTTCTATCAGCGTTTGGCAGAACCCTAGGGTTCCCAGGAACTGAGTTTGAAAAATGCTGATCTGCAGGTTTCTGAATGCATGAGTATTTGCATCCTTCCTATGTGCATGTGGGCAATTTCTGTTGTGCTCAAATGTAGTAGTGTTGCTAGGGTACAGAGAAAGGAAACTATCCAGTACCTTGGATTTATGTAGGAACAAACAAATCATTGTATTTGTCATGCATACATTTTCTAACTTGTTTAAATTTATCAGGGACACGACTACATCCTAGTTCAATGTAGTAAGATGACTCTGTTGTACTATTGTGTCTGTGTTTGTAATGGTGATTTCAATGGAAGGGTGTAATTTTTATTTTGAAGTTCTGACCTGTAACCACATTTCTGAGGCATGATAATGACAATAGCTTACTCTTTGCCACTTTCACTATGTAATTCCAAATTGATTAGATGACAATAAAATGTCAGTTCACTTAATGTTATTTTCAGCAATTAAGATTGTGTTAAATTTGTATGCTGTGTGATAAAATGCATAATTTAGTTTCTCTTCTGGACAACCACAGAGTATTTATTTCACACATAGTTTTGTTTGAAGCATTTAATGTGGCACGTTTTGTGAATGTACTTGAATGATGGCTGGTGTCAATCTGTAATCATCTCTGAAGTTTCCAGTAAAAGCATTTATAATAAACTGTGGGTTCATTACACTTGATGTGGTTACTTATAGTTTTGTTTTATGGTTCACTGTAATTTTGCATTTTGTATTGTTAGTTTTTGTTTTTGTAAAATTACAATTTCTGTCAATAAAGTGAACAGATACTGAAGATATTCTGCTGCACTAGAATTAGAATTTCTATGTGCTTTCTAGGTTGGTTTCTGGTGAAGAATAACAATACTGTCAGACAATTCATGCTGAATTTGTATTCCTGTTCCTGTGTATGACTTCTGAACACATTTGCCAGTTTTTAAGACATGCATGGAACCCCGTATTTTCAGCAAAAAACTGAAATTTTATTGATTAATTGCAGTAAGTCCTTTTACTCGTAGGACACAAATCTTATCTTGTGGAGTTAAATTCAGGATTGCTAAGGCAAAAGCAGCATAAAACACGAAGAAGACTTTCTCAGTGGCAAATTTTACTTACATTTAAGGAAGAAGCTAATGAAATACTATATTTGGAGCATAGCTTTTCTGTGTGGTGCTGACGAAGGATAAAGAAGTTAAGTTGGACCGATTGTGTGAGAAGTGAAGTATTACAAACAGTCAAGGAGGAGAGGAATATCCTACAAACCACAAAATGAAGGCAGGCTAACTGGATTGATCACATCTTTCATAGGAACTGCTGTCTAGAGTGCATTATTAGGGGAAATATAGAGCAAAGGATAGAAGTGATTGGAAGATGAGGAAGAAGACATAAGCAGCCATTGAACGATATTAAGCAAAAGAGAGGATACTGAAAATTGAAAGCAGTAGCACTGGATGGCACTGTGTGGTGAACTCACATTGGAAGAGGGTGTGGACCTGTAGTAAGACAGACAACAGAATGAATGGTTACAATCAAAGCATTTCAGTACCCTTTATACGTATGGAATAAATGTATGTCAAGCACTGGAATACAGCTACTTCTTAGTGTTATTATATTCTAGTGTGTTCAGTGCAGCTAAGGATTGAGTTCTACCTCAAATCAGCATACTTCAGTACTATATGAAGTAACACTGTTCAAGTGGATGAAATGTTACTGACAGGTTGTCAATGGTGCAGTTGAATATTAAACAAGACACAACCTTGAAACTGAGGAACAGTGAATGGATATTCTGTTCTGTCTCTGTGTGTGTGTGTGCATGCTGTTTATCTTTGACACTTGTAACTTCTATGCCAGTACCTTGCCAGCATACAGTACAAGGGTAAAATATTGTAACTAGCTTAGTATTGATGTTCATACTCATCACATTACTTTCCTGTACATGATAAATCATGATGGCAATTACAGCGATTTTTACCCACATTATATACCAAAAAAAAGGGTATACCTTCGGACATACACTGGGACTCCTCAGCCAAGGAGATTGCATTTGTTAGTGCTTTCTCAGATTCATCAATCCTGCATTTTACAAGATACATTACTTTTTCTTCTTCCTGCTCTTAACTGCATCATGTATGTCAAAACCCTCATCATGCTTCCCCCCCATGTTAACCTCAAGTGGAAAATCATAAAACATAAAGACAGAAATGATAAACATGAACTAGAAATATTACCTACAAGTTGCATGCCTTACCTGTGACAAATTGCCAGATGATACTTTAAGACATCACAGGTTTCAGTTACGGCATCTGCTATACTTGTATTGCCTGGCTGATAATGAAGCGATTTTGTGGCATTCATATTGACTTCTGGTTGTGTACCACATCATAGTTCCCATGTCATATTTGGTACACGATACTTTAAAACCCCTTAACAATATGTCACAGTTGAAAAGTAAGCACTTCATGTTGTATAAAGTCGAAGGATGCTGTTAAAAATAACGTTTGGTAGCATCATTATCAATGAAGATTAAAGGATGTGTACTGCAGGTGATGACCAGTGCTCACAGTTTAACTCCACACCCTGGCTGCTTTATCCCTGGGAAAGAAACCTGGTACCCAATGAATAGAGAAATATCTCTTGCTCTGCCAGAATTTGAACCCTGGATCATCCAGCCCATACCCTGATCACTATGCTGACAATGCTATCTCATACATGTAACCTAAAATTGGAAATCCAAAGTTATAATGACTGATTAAGTTTAGTGTTAGCATATATAGGACTTCAGGTTTAGAAGGCATTGTTACAAACGATCAGGTGTAGGGTGTATCTGTTCAGCACACAATCCTTGAGGGTACCACTTCAGAAAATTCCCTTTCGTAGGAAATGTATTAAGCGTATGTATCACAGGGAAACATGTGATACTCCAGGAGAATCCTAACTGTGACTGATGATACATACTTGCCTGATAATCTCTCACTGAACTGTATGTGAATGCACATGCATGCATGCATGTGAGGGGGACCAGTAAGTGAGCCAAGTTCATACAATAAGTGGGCTGACAGGAAGTGCTGATATTTGTCAGACAGCATAATATCCCTATATAACTATTATGGTGTATGTATTCCTCTACAAATTTGTTACTCCAACTTGTTCATGGCTTCCTTGTGTGTTGCAACCATGGGTCATAAAAACAATGCATGCATGTGTGGGGATGGATAACAGCACACATACATATGGACAGGCATGTGCAGAGCAGGGCTGAATACAGTCATCTGCCCAGAAATGCATTTAGGCCTACACATTAAGTGGTTATTAAACTGTCTGAAAAAAATGAAAACTGACATGACGTAAGAGTTCTAGCTCCCCCCCCCAATCTAAATTCTTCAATATCAGACTTCAGCAGGATTCACTCAGTGATTCACGAGTTGTTACATGCATACCGACAGAGAGAATGATATAACAACTTTAACGAATGTTCTGCAGGGATGTGAGTACGCCCAGAAAAGGGTGACAACTAAGGATGTGAACAGCAGATGAAACATATTCCAGAACAACATTAAAGATCAAATTGTTAGATTAGTTCATAATATTTACAGCAGTTAAAACTCAGTTTTTGGAAATATAAACATGACCACTATATTTTTTCACTCATGTTTATTAAACAAATTGTTCAGTACTGCTTGCTGAGAGATCCAACAACTTCCACGCTGCTCTTGGATTGACTTCAGTACGGTCTCTACAAAGAACCCACACGTAATACACTCTCAGAATTTTTTCTGGGTCACCCTCCACTACATTATTTTTAGCATCACGTGCGCAGAGAATTTGCTGGGAAGTGAAGGTCACAATTAGCACAGGTCCTTGATCCATAACTTTTCCCATAGCTAAATCTACATTGTCAATGTCCAAAATTTTTGAGTCTAATCGATAACCAGCTGCTACCGCCTGTCTTATAGGAGTAGCTAACGTATTAAACGGAGCTTCATAACACCAATCTTGAAGGATTTCTAACTCACCTCGCACTATAGCTTCTAATATATTTGGAATAATGTCTCTTTCACAGTCCTGAAGAAATTTAATTTTGTCAAAACTAGGATCAAGTTTGCAGATCTCAGTCAATGTTTCTGATAATTCCGTTTTCTGGAAGAGGCCACCCATGATGTCTGACACCTTGTCTGTAAGGACACGTGATGCTCTTATAACTGGATTGTCACTTTCATCATACTTTATCTTCCAGTCCAGCACTTTGTTCACATAAGGGTTATTGTCTTTGAAATTCTGCCAGCTTTGATAAAACCTGCAAAAACCACAATATTACATCAACATAAGATGAACAAACCTGCAACTGCCACTCAAACACAGCATCATCATGAAAAAAAACCCCTTCAAATGCATCATATATAAATAGCATAGTACTGGTTCACATTCAAGTGTGTTATCTCTAACACCACATTTGTCTTCCATAATATAAAATGGGTGTAATGTTTAATTTACAACAACATTTTACAGTCTTTTTATTCTCCCTTCCACTCCCCCCCCCCCCCCCCAAAAAAAAAAAAAAAAAACCAACAACAATATTTTTTTTTTTTTTAGGGGAAAAAAAAAAAAAAAAAAAAAAAAAAAAAAAAAAAACCCCCCAAAAAAACCAAAAAAAGGAGGGGGGGGGGAAAGAGGAGGGGGCAAAAGAAAAAAAAAAAAGGATAATGGGTTGGTTAAATT
>Ga0131853_10015208_pt1 | contig 14084 bp, 10 predicted proteins | sample TergutLab28metaG_FD_92764 | JGI IMG/M metagenome (GOLD analysis project Ga0131853, IMG submission 92764) | Labiotermes labralis P1 segment gut microbial communities from Petit-Saut dam, French Guiana - Lab288 P1 (version 2) (version 2) | ecosystem: Host-associated > Arthropoda: Insects >... | reverse complement strand
TTTTTTTTTTTTTTTTTTTTTTTTTTGTTTTTGGTTTTGTTTTTTGTTTTTTTTTTTTTTTGTTTGGGGGGGGGGGGGGGGGGCTCTAGAAAGAATTAGATTTTTGCCTTTACACAAGAATAATTGTGTCATTCAAGAAGAAAAGTTTATAAATGACAGAGGCACTGTGTAAAACAGAAATCACATATTTGCAGTTATAAAAGTAGGGAGTTTAGAACACTTTAACTTAATATCTGCTGAGACACCCTAAGATATTCAAAACAGAATTTACTTTAGTCTTCTTCTTCTTCTTCTTATTCTTCTGTTGGTGCTACAACCCTTGGTGGGTTTTGGCCTGCTTTATGATTTCGTTCCACAATCCTCTGTCTTTACACTTCTCTCTCCAATTTCTCACGTTCATCTCCTTTAAATCTTCTTTTACTTGTTCGAGCCATCTCAGCCTTGGTCTTCCTACTTGTCTTGATGAACATGATTCCCATTCAGCTAGTTTTTTAACAGTTCTTATTGTGTCCATTCTGATTACATGTGCTGCCCAATGTAATCTTTGTGATTTTATAAACCTTACGATAGTTTTTTTCTTAATTAGAATTCCTAATTCTTCATTTGTTTTTATTCTCCATGTTCCATCATTATCTTGTGTTGGTCCAGATATTTTTCTAAGGACCCTTCTCTCAAATATCAGTAGGCGATTTTGTTCTGTGACTGTCATAGCCCATGTTTCACAACCGTATGTTACAATAGGTCGTATAATAGATTTATTTATCTGCAGTTTACTGGCAGCATTGAGATCTTTGTTTTTCTGAAGTTTTTTGTTTGCAGACTTCTATTTCCCACCTGTATTGTTAGTCTAATTTCTTCTTTTATTACATTTTTGCTATTTATTTGTGATCCCAAATATGTAAACTGGTTTACTGCTTCGTTAGATTTTCCTGCCACTTAAGTGTCTTGTTTCATTATACTTGTTTTCCTAGTTACCTGCATATATTTAGTGTTATTTGTGTTTATTATAAGACCCAGTTTTTCTGCTTCTTTTTGTAGTGTTATAGAAGTTTCCTTAGTGCTTTTTGTGTTCTTGCTATTATGACTGACATCCGCATAGGCACATAGTTGTTAGTTCTTGTACTAATGTTTCCTCTTAAATCTGTTTTTAGTAATGCTGCTTCCAACACCGGATTAAATGAAACTGTCGACAGGGCATCTCCCTGTCTTAATCCTTTGTTAATATTAAAAATGTCTGTTCTTCCCTGGTTACTTCAACTACTGCTCTTGAATTTGTCAATGTCATCTTCACTAATCTAATTAGTTGTGGCGGAATTTTCAGCATTTTGAGGTTTTCGTACATCTTCAGTCTATTGACTGTATCAAAGGCCTGCCTGAAGTCTATAAATATATTGTGTAGCTCTATGCCAAACTCATAGCATTTTTTCTAATATTTGTCTTGACTACATGTATTTGATCTATTGTTGATCTGCCAGGTCGGTATCCCGCTTGGTATTCACCTAAGGTCAGCCCTGAATATTTTACTATCCTGTTATATATTAAACATGTGAAAATTTTATATGTGGTATTCAACAAGGTGATTCCTCGGTAATTACTACATTCTCTGTGGTCTCTCTCCTTAAAAATAGGGCAAATAATTCCTATTTCCCATTCCTCTGGCATTCTTTCGTGGCCCCATATTTGCAGCAGGATATCAGATATTCATTGTAGTAGTTCTAGTCCGCCGTTCTTTATTAATTCCACAGTTATATTATCTATGCCCGGAGCCTTCCCATTTTTCATTTTATTAAAAACCTCGAGAATCATTTCCATGTAAGTTGGCTTATCAGTATCTTCTAATTCTTCTATATTTTCATTTTCCTTTTCATTTTTCTCTTGTGTCTGTAATTCATTTTCTATCAGAAACTGAAAATACTGTTGCCATCTTAGCAATATATCTTTCGCCTCGGTTAATATTTTCCCTTTATCGCCTTTGTAAATATATTCTGTTGTTGATATTCTTGACCCGTTTCTTTAGCTTCTTTATAAAACTTTCGTACATTCTTCTTTATATTTTCACCCTTTATTTCCTCTATTTTCTTATTCCACATTTATCTCTTCTTTCTTCTGCATAATTTTGTTGCGACTTTCCTTTTTTCTTCATATTCTTCCCTATTATTTTTCCGTGTCTCCTTATTCAAACATTTCTTTCTAGCGTCATTCTTTTCCTTCATAGCAATCTGACATTCTTCGTCATACCAATCTTGATTTCTTTCTTTCCTCTGTTCTCCGATTTTTTGATTAGCTGATTCTAAGATGACATTTTTTATATTTATCCATTCGTCATTCACATCTTGCTTCCTTTCTATTTGCCTTAGCTTTCCAGTAATGTGTTCTTGGTATTCGTTTTTCTTATCTTTATTTTCCAACTTGTGTATATCCCACCTAATTTTGTACTTCTGTTTCTTTTGGTATGTACGGAATATTTTATGTCTAATTATGGTTCTGATGAGGGAATGATCACTGTCGCAATTTGCTCCCCTCATAGTTTTCATGTCTTCTACAATTGTTGCTCTTCTTTTATGAATGAGGACATGATCAATTTGATTTACTGTGCTTCCTGCTGGATCATTCCAGGTGCCTTTATGAATATGTTTGTGCTCAAAACATGTGCTACTGATTATTAATTCATTAGCTTCTGCAAACTGGCATAGGATAAGTCCATTTTCACTTGTTTCATCATGAATTGTATGTTGTCCCACAACTAATTGATTGGTTGGTTCTTTTCTTATTTTTTCATTAAAATCTCCCAATATTAACAGTGTATCATGCTTTGGTATGTGATCACAGCATCTGTTCAGGTCCTCGTAGAACTGCTGTTTCTCTTCTTCATTTACACTTTCTGTTGGGACATATATATTAACTATCATGGTGTTATAGAATTTCCCTTTTATTCTTACACATTTTTGAGTTAATAGGTTCAAAGTCTATGACGCTGTTTTCCAGTGATCTCTTTATTATAAATCCAACACCTTGTTCACATTGTTTCTCTGTTCCACTGTATAGTAGAGTATACCTTGGTTTCCTAATTCTTCCGTAACCTTTGCATCTTGTCTCTTGAAGTTCAGTAATGTCTAAATCATATTTCAATAATTCGTCTGCAATCTCTGCCATTTTTCCTGCTTGTAACATCGTTCTCACATACCAACTTCCTACCTTCATTCTCATATCATAATCCTTTCCACGCTATGTTCATCCTTTTTTACACCTACCAGAATTATTCTCTTGAGAATTTACTTTAGTAGACAGTTTGTTTGCTCCTGAGCAAGTGTTCTGTGTAATTGTTCTAGCAGATTGCCTGAACAGGGGCATGCCTTCCTACATCTTCATCCTCCGCGCACTTCTCCAGAGACGTATATTTATAAGTATATTTATTTAAGGTTGTGTATTTGGTTCAGAGGCATGATATGAAGCATTAAAGCAGACTAATTGTATGCATTTTACACTACAAACTGATTAGGTTATACCTTGTGGAGGTTGTATTTTGCGAAGAAGATATTATTTATCACATAATGTTGGTATTTAGATATTATGGTATATTTACATGTTACAGTATATTTCAGTTCAGGTCAGGAAGATAAATGTTTCCTGTCACGACTAATCGTATAAACTTCTTTGATGTCATGGTATGTAATGTAATTGTGATAATAACCTGCAAGTAACTTGAGATAACATCAACAAATAGTTGATACATGTATTTTGGTTTTGTTCTGATGGCTTCTTGGAATTAAGACTAGTGTTGTGTACTTACCAGATGAGATGAGCTGGACCATTTGCCTGAAAAACAGAACAAAATGAATTGAGCAAAATTGTTATGTTTTGTTACACCGCTGTTTGTATACTTTGCTCTAAACAAGTTAAAATGTAATACCTGCTGCAAAGATATCCAGTAGACCGACTTTTGGGTGTATAATCTATGTTTTTAGACGTAAAAATTCAAAGCTGAGATAAGATTAGGGGATGAGACTTCCAAAGTTGTCTGTACACCCATAAAATTATGTTGAAAAAAACATCCCTTATTTGAACCTCTGTAATTCATTGTCTTTATTTTTATTTTCTGTTATGAGGAAAGGTCCCAGTAAGCTGTTACAGTGTAAAATGCTGGCAATATTATGTTGTAAGCTTGATGCATCTTCATGCCTTCATATTGTATTGATATTTGTAGGACTGACTGACTGTGTCTGTGAGCTTAATTGACAAACTTCATGGTGCAGAGTTCTTCTTAAGGAGTCTTAATAGGTCTTCATTTTGTCAAGAACTCCTACATTTTATATAACCCAAAGGCTTATTACTTTATGCACAAGAGCCTGCTGCTTGCCTGCATCTGAAACCAGATGACTCTTGAGTCTGTGTCTGTCCAGCCTGTTGCCTGAATGTATATTTAAATATTGTCCTCTGATCTATACTTATGTTTTAGAGTTGGTCTCATTCCTTTGGGTTTTCCCAGTGATACTGTATATGCATTTCTCTTCTCTCACATGCATGCCACATGCCCCATTCATCTTAAACACCTTGTTTAATCACCTAATATTATTTAGTGAGAAGTGCAACTCATAAAGCTCCTCATTATTGGGGATCCCATTCACCCTGGTTTTTCCAAGACTTCCCAGCTTTGTGAGTTTTAGAGAAGTCATCCCAGTGTCCAATAAAATTTTGTTCTGTATGCCAAATTTCTTGGGATTTTCCAAGTCATACAAATACAAGAATAGATATTTTGAATTACCCCAGTCTGTCACAGTGGGGGGAGTCTGTAGGACTAAGAGAGCCAGCCTCCAGACAGTAACAGGAAGGAATCAGAGAGGGAGAGGAAGATGTGTAGGTTAGTGATTATAACAGCGTCTGGACTGTGACTGTGGAGGAGGAGAAGGAATGAGTAGGGAAGGAAAAGTCAGTATGTGAGCTGAGTGTCTGGTTTTCAGTAATATTCTTATTATCATTGTTTAATTTTTCATATCTATATGTTATTTTATCTCATTGTAATAATATTAGTAAATTATTCTGCTTTTTTCATTGTGTGGCAGGTTAAAAATTTTATCTTTTACCTGTCTACCACCGAAATATTGTTAAGTGTTCTCGTTTTTTGTTTTTAAAAGACAGGATCCCTATTCATGATGCAGTTTAATTCATCCTCGTCGTATTTTCCCCATCTTGGGTCACCATATCTTCCTTTCCACCCTGTTCAAGAACATCTGCTTATGTTCCTCCCTTCACGTGGGAGTCCAAAAGTTTCACACCCATACTAAACAGCAGATAAAACTGTAGTTCTTTATATTTTAATCTTCGTTTTTAGGTAGCAGTGATAAAGGCAAATGATTCAGAACTGAATGGTAACAAGCATTCACTGAATTTCGTCAGCTCATAATTTGTTTGTGGCACTTCTATATATTTGATCATTGCCACATTTTCATTTATATTGCAATTTACCATGTATGTAGGAATGTGTGTTATATTAACTCAGTTTTCTATAATACTCATTGGAATGCATATCTTTTGAAACTTGAAATAAATAGACAATGTGAAGAATATCATTTTTGATTTAGAATGCATTCCTTTAATTGTAGCATCTTCATAAGACAGGGTGGAGTAGTGCACCATAGTTTTGAACTTTTTTTGATAATTGATCAAGTGAATGAAGTTGCATCTTATATGTTGGGTTCAGGTTCTTCATATGAAACTATCCTTCCCGTGCAAAATGTGATGGTCTAGTTATGTAATAAATACCATTTGCCAATGACTCACATTAACATTCTGTTGGATAGATAATGTTATGCTGGCATTCAAACTCATATGCAGTGTGTGGTATTTATCAGAATATCTTACAATGCAGTGTTTCTGTGCCACCTTTATATAAGTAATACCTAATATTTCACTAGCATATTAATGGAAATAACAGTTATTCCTGGTGTTTACCATCCTTTGAAAATAATTTTTCAACCTGTTTGCTCAGCATGAAAAGTTTGAAGCTAATGTTGAAAAGTTAAAGGTTTGCTGTGTGTGACATGAAGGCATGTAGAGTAATACAGGTATATGCTTTACATTGACACTTGGTGGAGGTGCCAGTAATCACTTCTAAATATTGAAATGGGTAACAAGATTGCCAGTAGGTCTGCTGGAATGTATTGGTTCCTTCTGCTTTGATAATTACAGGAAATGTTTCATACATTTTTATTTCTTTCCAATTCTGATAAGAATTAAGGAGTTGTGAACGTGTCTGAGTCACTAAATAGGAACAGTGTATTACGAAAGAACCTGTAGCAAATAACTAGTCTGCTAGATACATTTAGGCGTATTTTATTTGGTTTGGAATTCATAATCTTATCAGTGTAACCTTCAGCTTCACTGATAACAGTTGCTGTATGAATTGGCTACATATTGGAAGTTGTACATGTTCTTCTGTACTTAACGTTTTATCTTAAGAGGAGTTTCATACTTCATGTTTCAACGAAACGTTTAACATGGTAAAGATAATTACATTAGGTAAGCTGGTTTGTTTAATAAGTGTTCCATAAGTAACTGACATTTTTCCTTCCTTCATAGGAACCTGAACAGCTGAAGCAGGAGACATTGCTTCTAAATGACGGGGTAGATTCTGGAGAACATGCTTACATTGAAAGTTACAGCGTTCAGCAGGCACCAAGTGATACCAGTGTGCTGAATGTAAATATGGAAAGTATAACACAGGAAGAAAATAATGTCTTCAAGGGTTATAATAATGTACAGCAGTTGCCTTCTTCAGAATTCTTTTCTCAGCATGTGCCTTCAGATAAAGAAGAAGAGAAATCATTGCCTGTCTTGAGCAGTTTACTCCTTGATGGTACTGAAGATGTTTTCCTGCCTGTAAATGCAAGCCAGGTAAAATATGTTGTGGTTTTTCGTACAAGTGTACAAAGTGCATTTACTATTACTCAGTTTCAGCATTATGTAATTTTAGTATTAACTTATTTATAAACTGTTGTTGAATAATTTTTTTTATTGTTGAATATGAGTAACCAAACCTCCCCGCAATTAGATTTCTCCTTAATGAATAGAATCTTGGTCATGCTCTGAAGGCAGTATTGCTGCACTTGTTCATCACCTTGGTAACAGATGTTGGTGAATGCACAATTTCATCCCTGGGAAAGACACCTGGTACCCCTCTGAGAAGAGAGAAGCCTCATGTCTCTGCTAGGAATTGAACCATGATTTCTTGGTCATCCAGCCTGTAGTTTTGTCACTATTATCTAAACTTCAGCCACCACCTTCTACCGTAAAGTAAAGTGTTACCTGTCAGTGCTGAATATCTAGTATTTTACTCTGGTTTCTTTGTACTGTTTGTGGTAATGGTATCATTCATTTCAAATTAATTACGGTTTATTAAATAAGTACATATACCTCTAGTCTCTATTTATGTTCATTTATGTGTTACAGGTATATCATAACTAGTATTTGTAATTAAGAGATAAATTTTGATGAGTGGGAAACTAATTTTTGGTTAAGGGTTCATAAAATTGGGTTGCCTCATAACAAGAGCATAATTGATTAATTGCTAAGTCTTCAAATAGTCTTTTGTCAGGCACACCATGTGCCTGTCTTAAAAACATAAACCATTTCTAACTTGTATGTTATTTGCCTCTTTAGAGGATAAAGTAAATGCTAATTTGGATATTCTTCCAGTTCTTTCATCTCCATAGCTGCTGAGCATATATTATTAAGTATACAGAAGTGAGAACAAATTTAGTGTGGTTTGTATTGGTCCAGTGTAACAGCTGTTCCATTTGAAGCTGAACTTAAACCTTAATAATGTGCTAAAATGGCTCACCATACAAAAAATTGGGACATAACGTAAAATATCACATTAAGATGTATATTACTTCAGACTGCTAGACTAAGAAGTGTAAGACAGGCATGTGATCATATATCAGATGTTTATTATATTAGGTTAGGTTAGGTGATAAGTAGTCAGTAGGTGTGTCAATAGAAGCTGTTGGTTGTAAGTGTATAATAACATAGATGAACATGTGTACTGAACAGGGAAATTCAGTGACAGTATGTAGATCTTTACTGACAGATTATCTGTGTGGTTGAAGAAAGACTATGCATATACATCAGTGTAGATGCATGATGTGCTTTGGAAAGCATTTAATGTGAAGCATGTTTGTACTGCTTCTGCAGCAGATCCCACAACTAAACCTGTCCAGTGATGTTGAGATTGTGTCAGAACTTTCATTCCCTCTGGGACCTCCAACAAGCACAGAACCTCCAAAGGAGAAACCACCACCACCACCACCAGAAGAAATCAGTGATGAAGAACTGTTGCCAGTAAGTTATGTTGTTTTCACAAAAAAGATGTGTTAGTTTCATGGAATATGTGAAAGTCTGCATTGCACATGCATATACATTTAACGTGTGCTGGATTTTTAGGCCAAATTTGTTCCACCCAACTTGATAATTCAGGGAAGGTGATTTCATAATCATTCTCTGAATCCTCCATCATATATGAAAAATCCTTCTGCCCCACATTTCTCCATTTATCTCCAGCCTGGTCTGTGACAACTGTTATTCTTTTACTTGGCAGTAATTTAATGTGTGAAGCGATCACTAGGCACTGCTACAGTGGTAAATTGTTAGAGAAGATGCATGATGTCACATTCTTTTGTGTTTTTGTTGGGGGGTTGGGGAGGGGGGGGGCGGTGGTCAGTGGCAATATGTATTCATAAAATTTTATATAAGCAATTCAGTTATTTCAATACAGTTTGTTTTAAGAAGTATCCAGGTAACATAAATTCTTTCACAGTGTATGAAAGAAAACAAATTTGGTCATCAATAATCAGTCTGCAGGTTGCAACCATGAGGCAATATACAAAACTTCTAGTGCTCTGAAACTGTTATCACTCTAAAAATATGTTGAAAGAGAGTACAGTACAGTTGTGTGTATGCTGAGTTAAGGAGCATACTGTGACGGCATGTGGGTCATAGAATTGCACCTCCACACATTCTTGACCTTGTCACAAGGTGGATGTGAGAGGTCATCTCCACATTCAGACTTCTAAATTTTGGAGAGTTATAAGAATAGTGAGTGTGATGAATTAGAAGATATTTGTTTATAGGAGTTGCATAAAGATGAAAAACAGGCTGCATACCAAGGTAATCGGAAATCTTACTACCAAGGGTCCTGAAAAGATGTGATATCCTGTCAGTCAAAAATCGGACCCTGCAGTACTTTGCACTAGTTTTTTATGATTTCAGTCCATATTATTCTTGAAAGTACAGTAAATCAAAGATTTAATTATGAAATCATCATCATCATCATACTGATGCTGCAGCCTGGTTCCAGCCTTGACTACCCCATTGACATTTCTGCCCTACAACCTGTTCGCTGCCTTGGTGGTTCGTCTGTTCTGATTCCATACACCTTGCATCTTTTGGGGTTTCTTGATGAGAATTGTTTTCCAGGATGAGGGAGTCAGTCTCACACCCTATGACAGACTGGTGGATCAGGCCTCCATATTTATATCCCCTGGAGACAGGATTTACCAGTTATACCCCCACGTACTGGGTATCCATTTTAGTTGCCTCTTATTACAAGCATGGATTACGTTGGGGCTATTCTTGTTCCCAGCCACCACATGGGAGTTAAATTTTGAAGTACCTCAAAGTATTGCATGAAGTATGTACAGTAAGGGACTCCATATTCAGAATCCCAAAATCCAGAAGTGCACCTCCAACCCTACTCCCATACCCAAACTGCTAACTCCTATGTGGTGATAGCAGCACTACTGTCACAGATGGCAGCCTGAATGCTTACCCCAGAGTTGCTGCCAGAACTGGTGTCAGCTGTCTGATCATTTTCTGTTCTATGGAAGGAATCTTTTAAAAGACTAAAAGCTCACAGATTGTGTGTGTGTGTGTGTATTTATATAAGAATTCCTGTTTCAGGTAACAAACCTAAAACGGGAGGATTCAACAAAACGTATCAAAAAGGAGCTACGGAGGAAGCGTTCAGATTTTCTTGGTATTGAAGGTGGAAATGATGACAGTTACTTAGAACCAGGTACACAATGTCAGTTATAATTACACACAGTCCATCTCAGGCTGTGGTTTTAACTAGCAACATATCAGTCACATCTGGAATATTCAGAAGAGTAATGAGATCAAGCTGTCATGACAGTGCCTGTTAAGAGCATCCAGCTGTAGATGTACTGCATGCAGTCCTGTCGAAGAAACATTTCCTTGAAATCAACAGCTTTATCTCTGAGAAACAGGGGCACTTAGTTTTGAGCATGTGGATGTGACAGTATTTACTGTGTTTTCAAGGAAAATTGGTTCAACAGCAGTGAGCTGAAACACATTTTATTATTGACTTTGTGTTTGCTTGATTTCGTCTGGGTTTCCTGTGGCCCAATTATGCATAGTTTTCTTATTTGGGTAGCCATTAAGATGAAAATGGGCCCAATCTGTATATAATATACTTACATAACCACAGGATTTTTGTCTCTTAAGCACAAGTGAACTGTAAGTTACAGCTGTCTTATGTTTTGTTGCCCTCACCAGCGGACTGCCACATTTGAATTTTGAATGGCACAGTTTTATTATATTTCCTGTGTGATGATAGTCTGACACATGTTTATAACATAAGTAAAATTAAAATTAGAACATATTTTCAAGAAGAACATGTTCAGTAAGTTCAGTAACCTGAAAGTTTAAACAAAATTACAGTTATGCTGCACAGCTGGTAAGTCATTAATTCTCCAGACTTTTACAGTTCGACAGAAACATTTTGGGAACTGTTTCACTAAATGTGTACAGTTAAACCTGCTTACAGTGACCATCGGAGGTGACTTTAAGAGTTCTACCATTTTGAATGAGTTTGCCATTTATCACCAGTCTTGGATTATGCTGTGTGCTTCACTTAGCAATGCCTGTTCCAGTTTCTCATTCTTTTGCTTCTTCCCCCCCCCCAAATTTCTTTTCATTCATGTAGTCTTACAGTATTCTGCACATATCATGTTGACATTTGAGGTTAATTCCTTTAAATTTCTGCAAAGAATGCAGCTTTTCATATGAGTTGTAAAGTACAGTTACATCCTTTTTTGTTATATAAAGTTTCCACAAATTGATTATAATGAGAGGTAGTTTTGTTCTGCAATGTTGGCACCAGAGAAATTTTCCACTAGTGGTAGATTTCTGTACATTCTAGGTTCCAGTTTAGGTGTTATGCTGTATCTTTAAACTTTCTGCATCGTACAGATGTGTGTGAGTCATTTCCATTTGGTATGCCCTTGTGATAATGTATGAGAATTCCATTAACAGAGTTAACAGTGGCTCCACCACCAGACATGACTACATTTCTTGTGGAGGAGAGGAGATCAGAACAGCAGCTATATCGTCAGTCTATCTGCTCCGAGACAGATTCAAACCATGGAGAAACAACGAGTCGAGATTCAGGAGTGGAGTTAGACAGAGCTCAATCAGATGACTGGCCTGGAAAACTGACACCACAAATTTTATCAGCCCAGCATAGCAGACAAAACAGTGATGTAAGTACGACCTTGGGCTTGTAATGTTGTTAACCACATGTACAAGTGATGTAAATTAATACGGTAGACCTGACTGGAATACAAACTGGGTTGGACACAACAGGCACCTCTAAATATATAGCAGAATGTAATAACTTTGGATTTCCACACAGAGAAGTAAAGTCTTCTGCCAGATGACATGCCATGCATCAAATAACTGGAATGTTGGGCCAGCACTTAGCTGTAATGATTAGGGGTTTTACTAATACACATTCTACACGTGTGTGTTATCAGTAAAAGTATTTGGGGATTGATAAACAGGACTATAAGGATAGTGGTTATTTACTGATTACATTTATCATAATTGCCCTCTACATATATAGTATAGTGTCTCTGCCTGTGCACCAGTATTAAATGCAATGGCAAAATCCACATTGTTCACTTGGTTTTGGATAATTTATGATGTAAAATGTAAATATTTGATCATTTCTACTAGATGCTAGGGGTTGCAAGATCAATTATGGTATGTCATTAGCATTTACTCTAAAACCACAGTAGATACAATAAATGTGAAACCCTTGAAAATGAGCCTCTTGGACTTGAAGCATGACAGGTTAATTGAAGAAACGAATAATACCGATTCTGAGCTACATTTGATGGTTCTTTGTGAAACACAGAAATAACAGTTTTTGCAGCTGTTTTATTTTCCACATTGTTATAGAGAGAATTCTCAAACTTTGTTGAAAAGTTGTGGATCTGAGAGAGCCAACAACTGGAGGATCAAGAAAACTGCATAGTGAGGGGCACTGTAATTTGTGATCCTCACATAAAACTGTTAGAGTGAACAAATCAAGGATGTTGAGATGAGTAGGACATGTAGCACATGTGGAGAATTGAGAAGAGTGTACTGAATTTTACCAATTTTAATCAGAAGACCTGCAGGGAAGAAACCATTTGGGACACTAACAGTGTAGATGGGAGGATCTTGCTACAATGCATCTTAAATAAACTGGGCATGAGGGAAGGCAGGCAGTTCCAGCTCATTGACACTCAATTTGAGGACTCTTTTCCATACAATAGGTTTGTTAAATTGTTCTCAGGCTGTTGCACATAAGGCATGGTCTTAAGACCCAAAGTTTCAGAGGCCTGCTTTTTCCTCATCATCAGGGTTCATGAGGCAAGGAACTACACACTTTCACATGTACTTCCCCTAACACACACACACACACACACACACACACAAATGCAGGGTAAGTTGCATGAATGTGGTAATTATTTTGAAATCTGCGCCTCTGTCATCAAAATGAATGTTAAATTATTCCACTGTTTCATACCACAATTTCAGTTCTTAGACAAAGGTGGGTGTTGCAGATTTATGGTACTGCTAGTGTAACATCAGAAGAAGATGAAATAATTAAGAGAGAGAGAGAAATCTTAGAAAGTCTTGAGAAGGAAGAACAGTGGAGATACAGCAGTAACACCAATTCTGGAGGAAAGGGTATTGGTGAGTAACGGAATCGTATTTTATGTAGTTTTTTGTTACATAATGCTGTATTAAGTTGTTTTTCAACATCAAGAGAGTCCTTTGCCATTGCTTATGCATAACGTAACAATACAGCTTATTTTAACCCCATCAGTTCCAGCCTCAGTGCACTGTATAGACCTGTAATTCACCAAGTACTGCCAGCCACGGTTGACTATATGGTAATCATCTTGTTTAACTGTATGGTGAATTTAAAACTCGTCCATCTGGGGTAGTAGTTGGACCTTAAAACCCCAGTGTTATTGAAGGGTTAATCTGTGTAGTATATCCCCGTATTCTTGGGTTTCAGTTACTGTGTTTTGTCTCGTTGTATGGAATTGACAGTGATAGATAGAAATCAAATTTCTATGGCTGGAAAAAGAATAAGACTGCTTGGTTTTTTTCCATGTACATTGATATACAAATAAGGCTGAAGATAAATAATTGTAAAACAAAACACAAACAAAAACATGCTCCTATTTAATGTTTCACACCACTTTTGATCTTCAGCATGTGTTGTATCATGAAAATAATTATTTCCAGAACAAGAAATGAGGTCTCCAGACCCAGAGTCCAGTGGTTAGTATTCAGTATTTGTAGTGTATTGAGCTATTATAATGATTAAGAAAATCCCAAGATGTGTAAACATGGTACTGCTGGCAAGAGGAAACACATAACATTAACAATTCTTCTGTAACTTGAAGTAATTAGGAGGTTTGAATGTGCTGAAAGCCGAAGTGCCACTGTGGCTTCATACAACACTCCATTGTAAACTCTTTTATGATGTAAATAAACAGAATGGCCAGTTACGATTGATGATTGTGGCATATGAAAATGTGAAGGACATTTTCACGTGATAGGCATTGAAACTGCTTAAATTAGTGCACTTGGACAGGGTGCTGTGTGAGTGATTTACAGCATTATGTTCATGTGTTTTTTTTTGGGGGGGGGGGGGGGAAAAAAAAAAAAAAAAAAAACCCCCGCAACTGACCTTTGAATATTGAAAAAAGTGGGTTCCTTTAATGAAA
>Ga0131853_10015207_pt1 | contig 14084 bp, 7 predicted proteins | sample TergutLab28metaG_FD_92764 | JGI IMG/M metagenome (GOLD analysis project Ga0131853, IMG submission 92764) | Labiotermes labralis P1 segment gut microbial communities from Petit-Saut dam, French Guiana - Lab288 P1 (version 2) (version 2) | ecosystem: Host-associated > Arthropoda: Insects >... | reverse complement strand
CCTAAGGACAACTATGACATGAGTGCGAGTGTTTTTGTAGTTCAAATTAATGGCTTTATGTCACTCACAAGTTAGTTTGATGTTAAGTACAGATATTAACATTACAGAAACCACATATTCCTGTCAGTTTTAATATGTATTTGGTAATCAATAAGTGTGTAACATCTGTCAAAGTTTCAAACTTCTCTGGCCATTATCTCCGTAACCGTTCAACTTTGGACATGGGTGTTTTGGGTTATATCGGTATACTTTTAACATAAGGAACACCCTCCCGAAGTCTGGCACATTCCTCCTGGGACACCCTGTATATATATATATATATATATACTTAAAGGACTGTTCACTGGAACTCTGTCTAAAACTCTTAAGTCTTTCTGCAGGTAACATGAACCAACAAGATGAACTATTTTCTATTAATTTGTTTCAATAGTTTGCTCCTACATGTTTCGAGCAGGCTTGCTACTGATCATCAGGAGGATCAACTGTGTATAAACAGCAGTTGGTATACGTAGTCATGAGTTATGTTGACTATACCAACTGCTGTTTATACAGAGCTGATCCTCCTGATGATGAGTAGCAAGCCTGCTCGAAACATGCAGGGGCTTACTATGGAAATAAATTAACAGAAAATATTGGATCTTGCTGGTTCATGTTATACGGATATATCACGATGCACGGTCAACAAAACATGAAGTCCTTCTCCAGGCTTTAAACCACCCAGGAAATATGCGCTGTTTTCAAGTCGGGAGAAGTGCTTTGGAATTTCTTAAAACAATATACAGAGGACCTACACTGCGATGTTTTTATTGTGTCAGCAAAATAAATTGCCTCTTTCACAGTAAGTACAAACCACCTGACGCAATGATGTCTTTCTGCAGAATAAAAACGAAAAAAAGTTACCGACTCTACTGATTAAATAACTGATAAAATAATTCATATCATTGACTACAGAACACTTGCAATGGATTTGATTTCAGCGTGTATGCGCCCTAAATGTACAATTTTTGTTGTCTTATTATGATAAAAGTAAAGCTTGACGGTATACCTTGTTACGTTATATTTCCATATTGCCACCACTACATGTTTACTGTTCCTTATTGTTTTGAAGTTATTTCTTCCTGTTTGCTTTTTGTCATCGCACCTTCTCTCTTAGTCACTACATCCTCTTTCCTTGTCCTTTCTTTGCTATCTTTCTCTACCTCTATTCTAGTTTTTCACTCAAACACTCTTTTCCCTTATCCGTTCACATCCCTTCATCTCCCCTTCCTCTCTCTCTGAATTCTTCCTCTTTCTATAATTCCCCTGTTATTTATGTTGACTTTCTTCTTTCTATCCTTCTGTCCTAATACCTCCTTCTTCCTCTTTCAGTCTTCCTGTTTTATAACCACGTGAGCAGCTTTGTTTTACTTATTACGAAGTTAATAAAAATTACTGCAATTAAAAATAACAGACCGAAGTTTAAAAATTAGTTTAAGCGAGACTAATCACAGCTAATTAATACGTTACTCCGACACAAAATATAAAATTGCACGGCATTAAAGCGAGGATGTTGTAAGATTGTTAGTTAGAGATTTTTACAGTAATTCAACAGCAATCACTCAACATAAAGAATGGTTTAAGGTCAATCAGCTTGTGTCCTCATGAAAAATCCTGCCAGTTAATTGCCTTTTCTCTAATGAAAGTAAAATGAACTTCCCCTTGAAAATTCAATTTAATCTTTTCTTAACTTTGCTAAGATTCAAAGTACGTCAATTTTGTCTGGCTCTTGTCCCTTATGTGAAAAATTTTAAAAGTCATAGTTAATTAAGAGACTTATTAGAATCTGAGGATCAGTGTTTCCTTTGAAGAGGGAATCATACTCAGTGTTAATATTCTATTTGCTGTAGAGAGGAAGTAAGATTTAAATCAGAGAAAAGTAAACACTGAATGAACAAGAAGAAAGTAAATAGAGCAGTACGTTACGATACGGCGCCTGAATATCATACCGACATGGCGACGTGCACCATTTCATTGTCTCCGCGAAACCTTTGCATTTCTAATCATGTCTGCCGTATGCCTTAACTTCAGAACACGAAACATTTTAAACGTCGTGAAGACGAACCGACAGACAGCGAAGGCTAATATTACAGTCAAATACGATTTCCATGTCTCTCTCCATCTTCACTGTGACAAAGGTTAGAAAGACCCACACCCTTCAGTTTTCCTAGCTTATAAATGTCGCTTGTAGATATCAGATAGGATTTCTTTAACATGGAATCAATCAGTCCTACACGAGATTTCCCTCAATCGAATATTTACACTAATTTGTAAATTTTCTGTAGGCTGGCAGTTTTATCAGGACCGTGAACTGTCACTCTTATGTAAATCACAGTGTTCCTATCATGGCAAAGAAATACAACCATATGTCAATGTTCTTCTTTAATTAATTCTACCAATGGACTAATAGTATCAATCGTGTAAAAGTACAATCACTGCTCAAAACACAGAAGCCAACCACATAAAAAAAGACATAGTTTTAATACGTACAGTTTAATATAGCCTATCGACTTTACAGGTGCTTTTAATGTCAAATTTGAGACCACATAAAATATTTAATTATAATTTTTGTTCCTCAATTATTACAACCTAGAATGACGAAATATTAAACTGTGTAGTATTTTACAATGTTCAGCTTTGAATTTACACAGGGACAGGTGATGTAGGAAACTAAAAAAAATCATGCAAAACAACACATCTGCCTTATTCTGCACTGGGTTGTATAAAATTCTAAGCAGAAGTGAAAACTCCTTGTATTAAATTGTAACATAAATACAGTTGCTTTATAAATGTTACCTAACACAGATTTTTAAATACAAAGTCTTAATTGTTGTAAGGACCTGATTGTTCTTGCTAACTACATTAGTGTAGGGACCTGATTGTACGTGCTAACTACATTACCGTTAGGACCTGATTGTACGTGCTAACTACATTACTGTAAGGACCAAATTTTTGGTGCTGACTATATTACTGCAAGGACCGGATTGTGTGTGCTAACTACATTAATGTAGGGATCGAGGGCTAACTGCGTTACTAATCTTGCGGCTAGAAATATTTTGTAATTAGACCACAATGTATAATTTTGGAGTGAAAACAATTTTTAATCCTCTGCGCTTTCTACGGTCTGCACGAGAAGATAAGCTCACAGAAAGAGCAGTAAGAAAGCTTGGTTAGGTGTAATACACTAGGCTGCAAATATTTTCCAAGAGCGTTCTCGGCTGGTGCCTGAATATTCATGTGCTGTAATTAACAATGTAACTCAGGTCTGCAAAATTATTAGTTCTCTTTAATACCACAGTACGCAAGTCAGATACTACACTCCCGTGTATGTCCTTAAAGATCGAGCTGCGTGATGTAGAGGTCAACGTCTACACGATGAACTGCAACGGGCGGATCACTTTTTTTTTAAATTACGTGTATTCCGTAAAGACTGTAGAACAAATTAGGCCGTCATGTGTACCGTGTAATGTGGCTTTAACATGTACGGCACACACGGCACACGGACTACAATGGCCGTGACCCTGTGTCAAAAAAGACTGGACTCCCCCGGCCTAGTATAATGTTCGGAAGTGCGCGCTTCGAATCTCGGCATGAAACAATCTGGCCTACGCTCTCCTAGTTTTACTCAGTTCCTCTAGGCATATGTACATATCTTACGTAGCCTGGGCCACAGTTTCTTCCTTCCAATTCGGCATTCTCGTGTTGTTCTATACAACCTGATAACCTCAGAAACAACATCATTAAATAGACCGCCCACAATTTAGTAACACCATCTATTTCGAGAAATGTTTTAGAAAACACCTCAAGATATTTACCTTTAGGCACCATGCATCCTATATATAGGACAGACGTCCTGCTAATCCCCAGAACACTCTTTTTATATATTTAGTCAACAAATATATTATTTGTTTTTTTTAGACTTTCGCCATCTTCATTTATTCCTCCACAAAATGTCGTGTATTTCCTAATATTGCACTTCTTGGTTCATAAAATATTTATCTTGTGCATAAATGGTGCACTAAACAAATGTCCAGCTCCAGGGCCAAAGGGTTAATGAGTTTTACATCTTTAGAAAACACCTCAAGATATTAATGGGGTTTATATCTTTACCCATGAACTTAAATGCTGTATGAAGAGACGCTTTTGAGAAAAATAAAAACAAACACAGCTTTTTGCAAATTTGCTTCTATTTTGGACCACAATCAGCCCCCAAATAAATTTGCCCCAACAAGTTGTTGAGGTAAAATTTTGTGTAAATCAGGAGTTTTGAAGGTGAGTCTTCACTTAGACACACAGGTAAAGACCCGTCTTATTAGGAGATCATTTCGTCAGCCGCGTACACAGAACACCCGTCAACATACCGCCCAGGGTTCTGCGTGTCAGTCCATCCGAGCGACAGAATGACACCTTCTGTTGTAAGACGATATCACTTGCAGCGTTTTCCATTTTCCCCGAAGTTGCTGGCATTTCCATTTCGCTCCTTCCCATTTACTCCCTCTCCATATTACAATCCCAACACCTACAGCTTGATGGCGGAACATCTTGATTCAGTAAATGGAGCCAAGATTTGCTCAGTCCGTGACGCAAAAGAGTTTACAGGCCTTAAGAAAAATACTGCCTAACTATTTTCATTTGTTTACCGATCCTGTATCAAGGAAGTAAGTTGTACAGCCTCATGCACAGAAGCTACTGTACAATGAATAAAGCTTAAAAAATTAGGTCTGTAATATTTTTATGCAGTGGTTTAGTTCGTTAGAAGGATTATGGTGAAGTAGGAAAGCCTCATTCATGACAGTCGAATTCCAGGGCTACAGCATATATCCACAAAGGGCCGTGGACGATACGCATGTTGTTGTACCTGAAATATAATTTATTCACCGATGATGGATTTTGAGAGGACATTTTTATGTCAAATGTGTAATAAAATTTTGTTATTTATGTTGTTTATACGAACGTAACAAGAAGAAACTTGATGGTTTTCGTTACTTAATATAAGGCTTATTTCACAGATAGTAACGACATTTTAACAACTAATTCCATGGAGCTGAGTCTTTATTGAGATGCTAACAGTCTCTCCGCTGGTAAATATGTTGCCTGCATTCACTTAAAACACCAACACATTCACTTTGTATTTAAAATATTATAAAACCTCACTTGGTTAAAAACATTTTAAAAAATCAATCATAGGTCTCCAACATGTTTCGGTTGTTACTTCCAACCATCATCAGGGAGCCACAAAGTTCTACTAAAGTTACTAATGTGTTCCATATTTATGGTGGAAATGGTATGGTGACAGCATGTCTTTTCATGTACCCGATGTTTCTGGATATGTTATACCAGGTCCTCCCCTTGTCTATCAGTATCTGCAAGTGCTATTTTTTCTATGGCATATTTGGGGCCTAGTGAAAGTATTTCTTGTTGCTCTTGTGTTAGCTTTATATTAGTTAAGTTCACTATTCTTTGTTGTTGTTCCCTGTTTGTTTCACTTGCAGATACTGATAGACAAGGGGAGGACCGGGTATAACATATCCAGAAACATCGGGTACATGAAACGACATGCTGTCACCATACCATTTCCACCATAAATATAGAAAACATAAGTAACTTTAGCAGAACTTTGTGGCTCACTGATGATGGTTGGAAGTAACAACCGAAACATGTTGGAGACCTATGATTGATTTTTTTAAATGTTTTTAACCAAGTGAGGTTTTATAATATTTTAAATACAAAGTGAATGTGTTGGTGTTTTAAGTGAATGTATATTGATACAATATGCACGGTGAAAGATTAAAAAAGAAATGTTGCCTGCAATTTATACAAGAATCTTTGTTACTGCTTCACAAAAGCTAGTCACTCATCCCAATGCTCAGCTACGTGAATCAGATCAACGCCTTCCCATCCTGTTTCTTTGAGATGCAATTCAATATTATCCTCCTACCTACGCTTAGATCTTCTAATTGGTCTGTTTCCTTCAGGTTTGTCCATCAAAACCTTTCATGCATTTATCATTTCTCCCGTTCATTCTACGTGTCCAGCATATTTTATCAATCTTATGTGATGATACTAATGATGTTTGGTAAGTATTTCAAGCCAAAAGTTCTTCATTATGCACTCCGTCTTACGCTCAAGTATCGTCCGTAGTGCCCCTCTGTTGAACACTCACAGATTAGGCGTTCCCTTTAACGAAAGAGACCAATTTTCCCATTCACATACAACAAAAGTCACAGATACAGCTCTGTGCGTTTTAATCTTTGCGTATTTTGGTAGCAAACGCGAAGTTAAAATATTCTTGCTCGAGTGTTAGCAGCCATTCCCCGTATTTAACGTGCTCCTAACTTCTGCATGCATTCACTTTAATGCTAGTGTAATTACCGTTAAAAATTCATTTGCTATCAAAATTTATTATTATTAACTGCTTTTAAAAGTCCAAGTAAATAGCCGTACAAGCTATAATGTTGTGTTTATACCTAAAATGTAGTATGAGCAGCAGCATATGGAGTTTTAAACACCATTAAAAAATACAGGCCGCGTATTTTCGGGCAGTGTTAATCTTTTAGGGCCCCTACAGGTTAACGCTGCAGACAATCGTATAGAGTAAATGGTGGCTTTTATAAGTAAGGAATTATTTGTTGCTTAATAATGTATCAACTACAAACATAATCGAGTGCCTTAGGCTAATCTGTATTTTTATTTCATTACAAATCTCCGCATTCTTTTCATAGACTGGGATGCAAAATAAAAGTATCTCAATATATTCGACTATCTAGCTATGACTTTAACCTTTTGACGCCTAATTTCAACTATAGTGGTTGTACCGCACCGCTAAACTCTAAAGTTGCATTTTTTATATTTATTCAACAAATATAGGTGCTGAATATTTTAAACACGGTATATACTCTCCGTTTTTTCTCTTCAAAATGCAGTTTGTTTCATAATTCTAACATGTTTGGTTCCTGTATTATTCACATTTTATATACAGGGTGTGCTAAAAGTAACAAAATAATTCCGGCGCCAAAAGGTTAAGCATGAGCAGATTAGAGTTCAGGGTAAATACCTAATTTCTTGCGTACCCCCATTGGTCTCTACCCTTATTCCTTGCCTTCATCTCATTCGTCCCTTTATTTCTTCCCGTGTTTTTTTAACGTTTACCAACCAAACGTTTTATGAAATATTAACCAATTTTGTTTGTTATTTTCCTCCCGACTCACTCCCCACCACCCCCACACAGTCGATATAGCGATTGACTACGGGCTGGACGGTCCGGGATCGAGTCCCGGTGGGGATGAGATTTTCCGCCCGTCCAGACCGGCCCTGGGTCCCACCCAGCTTCCTGTGAAATGGGCACCGGGTCTTTCCGGGGGATAAAGTGCGGCCGGGGCGTACTGCTGACCACTCACCCCCTTCTAGTGCCGCGGTCATGGAAGAGTAGAGCTATACCTCTACCCACCCTCTGGGCCACACCGGGCCTGTAACGAGATCACTTTACCTTCACCAATTTTACACACTCCCCCAACCAATAATATGCCAAATCTCTTAATAAAGTCCCAAATAATTAGTCAGAAATGCAGGTCAGAGCAAACTGCATGGAGTATGATGTACGAGTATGTAGCAAAGGCAAAGGAGATAAAGAAAAATCACGAGATTTTGGTTGGTAACCTGGTGGATAATACAGAACTTGGAATACTAAAGCCCCATCCTGTTTATCCTGGCATGTATTTCTGACGTAAGAGTTTCAGGCTGAAATAATTTCTTTACAAATTCCTATTCAGATAAATCAGACAGGGGTGTAGTAAACACGACATTAAAAAAATCATAAATATTTTGGTGCACAAACCTAAAGATAACAGAAAACTTTGCAAAACGTGGTCTATACAAGTAACAAATATTGTGTTAAAGGATTGGGCGTGAGGATGTGGACTGCTGTCGTCTAAATCAGACTACTATCAAGTGGCTCGCCCGTGCAAATACAATAACAATCTGTCAGTTTCCATAAAAGATAAAACTTTAGAAACAAGGCAACTGGCGGATTCGCAGTAAGCACAGTACCTATTGAGTTGCTGCAAATTGCATGAGAAAACAGGGAGAGTCAAATAGGGATGTGTTTATCGGAGGGACAAGTAAGAGGATTAGAGAGTTTGTGGAAGGAATAGGCAAATAAGGTCTTTCAGGGTTGATAGGTAGTTAGGAAGAACATGCCTTTAACGAGTGTTGACAGAAACCCAGAAAGAACTAAAAGGAATGTGCAAAGTGGCACAGCGTTAGTGTAACATCTGAAGGGATAATAGGACGAAGCAGGGGAGAACAAATCATGGGAAATGTTATCAACGCCCTTTAAAAATGCTCTGGAAACCTGACGAGCTGAAGTAAGAACATTTGAACTACCATAAGAATATACTGAATAGGATAAAAGATGTAATGCTTGGGGTAAAAATTAAGGACGAATATATAGGGCGAAATGTGCGAAAACTTGTAAACTTTATTTTAATTTTTACATTTACACTTTAAGAGTCTGGAAACTAAGTCGGTACAGCGAAGAGTATATGGGACTGCGGGTCCGACGATTCGTGATGCGAATTTCTGCAAGCAATTCTTATAATAAAACCAACCAGATGCATTTACTTACTTACTTACTTACTCCATGGTGCAGAGTCCTTCTTGAGAAGCTAACTGGTTTGCAGCTAGTCAGGAAATTCCCCGATTTTCACGGAACCCGAAGGTTCATTACCGCACTCACAAGCGTCCGCCAACCGTCCCTAACCTGGGCCAGCCCAGTCCAGTCAATACACCTACATCCCACATCCTGGAGATCCATCCTAATATTATCCACCCATCTACGCCTAGGCCTCCTCAGTGGTCTCTTTCCCTCCGGTTTCCCCACCAAGACCCTATACGCCCCCCTCTACTCACCCATACGCACCACATGCCCAGCTCATCTCATTCTTCTAGATTTTATCACCCGCAACTAGACGCACTAATTTCTCAAATTTATTTTTGGAATAAAATTCTACATGTTTCGGACATTTCCTCTGCCCATCATCAGGAGTTTTTCAATGTACACACAACAATGGTATATGTCATACAGGTTTGCTGACAGCTTGCGAGCAGGATCTGGACGGAACGTTCTGATCCTGCTCGCAAGCTGTATGACATATACCATTGCTGTGTGTACAGTGAAAAACTCTTTTTGATGGACAGAGGAACTGTCCGAAACATGTAGAGTTTTATTAAAAAAATAAATTTGAGAAATTAGCGCATCTAGTTGGTTTTATTATAAGAATTTATCACGATGCGCGGTCACCTGAACGGCAAATTTCAGCAAGCACCGCAAAATTATCTCTTCTCCATACAGTCCACGCGGGCTCCGAAGCCCATCAAACTTCGTATTCAATGGATATTCGGGTACATTTTCTTGGGGCTAAAACTGACGGGGCGTGAAACTGACCATTCACTTCTGTCTAGTGCCGAGGGTTAGAACCAGTACAATTAAAAGTCTACCTCCACTCCCCCCGTCTGCATGCACGGCGTGCACAGGGAAAATATTACCTTTATTTTACAACGTAAAAATTACTGACAAATTACTAATTTACTTGTTTTTGACGAACAGGACCCACGGATTGACGTGAAAAACGCTACTTCGTCCTGATCACTCTTTCCATTAACTGGACGCTGTGAAGTCTGTTGTAAGGTTAGTATGTTACAGTTTCTTTAAATTTCTGGGTGCTTATACATATAATTCTCGTAACCATACTTAGGATCTGCCCATCCGTCGCCATCTCCATCACAAAAACCAATCATAATAGCGGGATATTGCAAAATAAATTTCGTTTTCGAAAGAAAGAATGGAAAGTTATTTGTTGACTTTACGGTCATGTACATTAATTCCAGTGCAACTCAGATCCCTTCCCCATTAAATTAGGCAATCCGTTCATACTTTGAGAAGGAGGGGGGATACATCGGTCTTGCAAAATATAAAATAGCATTATTGATAAGACAAGGAAACACAGGCAAATAAATTTTAATCACGCTCAAGGGAGAAAACGACTATTTGATTAGTGTGCCGTAGCTAGAAGGTGTGGGGAAAACATGAACTCTGTCCTGCGTATTGTTGTGCACTGACACTGTGCTGGAGTCAACAATAGGGCTAATCTTAGAGATGGCGCTTCTGATTGTGTGGATCAGATTAAACTGGCTGAGACAAAGTCCAATGGCATGGTGTCCAGCTGAGAGACTAATCAACTGCTGACGCTGGACTCCACTGCACATAAACAATGTTCTTTTTACAAGGTTATATGTGATTTATTGCGGCGATAATCAGTGAGGTCTAGCACTAGTCACGGTACACCGAGGCTTTCCGCTGCGGCACTCAGTCTGTTCTACAGAGAACAGACAAATTTTGAGTGTGAACAAACATTCTCAAAATATTTTTTTTTATGTGCGTATCGTGCACCTTGAATAGTTTACTATCCAGTCCAACAAATGCACAGCTTATATATATATATATATATATATATATGTGTGTGTGTGTGTGTGTGTGTGTTTGCATTTGTTGGTCTGGATAACAAATTCCCAAAAGAAGTTTATAAAAATAACTTGGGCTATACAAACAATATAAAATATGAGTTAACCTAAAATTTTCGATGTCTTGGAGCAGGCACTTTATTTGGCCAAATTTCCTGAAATTTCAATTTCCGTTACTTCAATCCGATAATGTTGACTTGTACTGCAGTTTTCTCTCACTTTATGGAAGCCATCCGGTTGTGTTTAAAACTGAACAAACTATATGTACAGTCTAACAAATCACAAGTTTATTTAATCAATCAAATTGCCCTCACAAGTAGGCTACATGTTTCTACCTGTACTTAGGCCATCCTCAGGTGTGTCAGTACATGAACATACGTATAAGAACTTATACAAATATGTTCTTGTACCTTATACATATGTTTCTGTGTTGACATGGTTTAGGATGGCCTAAATACAGGCCGAAACATGTAGTACGCATGTTAAAGCAATTTAATTGATCAAATAAACACGCGTTGTGTTAGAGTGAACAAATATGGCGTACTCAGAACACGTGTTTCAACGAGTTCTTCTCATTTTGATGCGTTTTAACTTGAAATTTTGCGGTTGCAATGAACAAAACTTTAGTGTAGTTCCAAATTAATGTTCAAACTGCTCAGGCCAAATTTCAAATGGAGATGACAGACTTTAATTTGATACCTGATATGAGAATTTTGTTTTCTGGGATATCAAGCTGCTACAAAGTAAAATTACATCCTGATGTCTCGAGGCAACGCATCGTCCTTATCTTGAGGGTCGATATGTCCTAAAATAATTTTCCCGCTGATTACCCACTGACGCAGCCCCATGTACCAGAAGAATGGAATCGTCAACCACCCGCTGCGATAACATGAAACCTCACAATTCCGCCTGTTACATTATTTGCCATTTAAGAACTTTACATGACGGTAAGTCTTCAATGCGTAGTAACTACAAATATTAAATAAGAAGCCTTCTAGAAAGAACAGGTAATTGTTCCACGTTATTTCCAAATTCAAATTAATGAAGAGTAATTATAGAAATATTCTCATTCATGAAAGCATGGACACCGATCTCCGAGCTGCCAATTATTCTTACACACAGATACTGAGAATTTGAAGACAAAGACACTGGCAAACATTTTACTGACTTTATTCCCTCTTCAAAATAAACTTTCTTCATAAAAATGTATTAATACTTTAATTTGCTTCATGCTAATAAACGTTGTCGCTTTAGAACTTAAACTAAAATTTCATTGCAATATGGGGTTTTCATTATCACTTGGTTTACGGTTCGCGCTAGGTTTCAGGTTTTAAAATTGTTCTTCGTACAAAATAACTTTGCTCATTACTGCCTAAACATAACATCTTGTGCACGGGATGTCTAACTTTTTACTGACTTTTTTCTCATTCTTCAAAATAAAAACTCTTTCATAAAAATGTATTAATATTTTAATTAGCTCCATGCTGACAATTATTGTCTCTTAAAACTTCAAGCACAAATTTTGATAAGACGAGTTTTAATTTTATCTCTTGGTTTACGTTTCGCCTAAAGTTTTGAGGTTTTCAAATTGTTCTTCGTTCTAAAAACTTTGCTTACTATAGCCTTAGCTAATTACCTCTAAAGAGTGACACATAATGGGAATAATTTCTTTGGCTGATTCTAGGCTCAAATACATCCAGGACCAGAATAATATTTGCTTCTACTTGACATATATATTGGGCAAATTGTAAAACGTGATCAACGGGTATTACAGAATTCAAAACTTTAGCTCTCTGCACATGTAAATCAACTGTAAAGTAAAAGGCAAAAAATATTTCCTTTGTATACAATGATAGTCTTTTGGCAGCAGGAAGCATATGTCAATCAACACAGGGACATATTTATCTGTGTCTTATTCGTATATGCCAAAGAACTTTAACGACCTGAAAGTAAAGACCCGGTTACTAAATTAACAGATCATAACAGCGAGTTTGACAGAGACCAGAGCAACAGTGCCTCTCGAAACAAGCTACCAAACTCAACTGAATTGTCCCGTCTTGGGCAAACACTTGCTCATCGTCAGTGAAAACTGAGATATCTTAGTTTTGTTATTAAACCAGGTTATGTCACATTTAAGACCACATAACATATGCAAATACAGTAGCGCTAAGACACAAAGTATCGAATAGTTACATTCAGCATCATGTTGAGAAGCTGGTAGTCGCTTAGTTCGACAAGACATTTGAAAAGTTTTAAGTAACTCGAAGGTCCAATACCGCGTTCAGAAAGGTCCTGAGCTATATTAACCCAGTCCGTATCCTGAACGCCAATTTCTTTGAAGTCCAACTTAGCGTTATGTTCCGGCCTAAGACTACGTAACCCACTAGGCCTCTTCCGTAACTTCCGTACCGAAGCTGTATACGTGCTTCGGACTTCTCCTACACGTATGTGCATCATGTTCCACCAACTATCCGGCTGACGCCATGACTAAACGTCCACTTTCAGTTTTCTAGTATTATTACTGATCAGAGTCATGATCTAATGACAGATAATATCTGAGATGTGATGAAGTTCGAGCGTTTGGGAAAGGGAGTAAAGAAATTACATTACCAAACGTGACATGTGTAGATTATTTTTTTTTTTTATGATTTGCTGACCGTCCATCTCAGTATAATCTTAACAATTGACCAACTTAATGCATAAATTAATTTTTTATAATAAGTTTATTATATTCTTCTACATGTTTCGAGCAATGTTGTGCTCATTATCAGGAGGTCAAATTGTATTATTAAGGCGTCCGGGGCCCAACCTGTGCACCGGACGGCCACCTAATGAGTGTGACGATACCAGATGCTGTATAATACAATTTGACCTCCTGATGATGAGCACAACAGTGATCGAAACATGTAGAGGAATATAATAAACTTATTATAAAAGAAGAATTTGTGCAGTAAGTTGGTCAATTGCTAAGATTATGCGTAGATTAATTTCGATGAACTAATTTCAGACTAATATCTACGATTTTTTTTTCAAACTCATGGTTCCGTGCATCACAATTAAGTGTTAATAAAATTCCAACCAGATGCAACAGTATGCAGATATTTATTCACTGCAAAGTCAATCTACATGTTTCGGGTGTCACGGCACCCATCATCAAGAGTACTAAAAACTGTAACCGCAACCTCCGGTACAGGTCATACTGTAAAATAGAAGGACTAACTGGAATGAACTAACAGTGTGTGTTGGTTTGTTAACTGCAGATAGCAATGAGTGGCGGTACATTGACATAATTACAAAAGTCTGGGTATACAATGTCGTGGCAGTTTATAAGTTAAAAACTCTTTGGATAATAAATATGAATATTTAAAAGCGTAATAGGAAGATGCAATGGATGGAATTAGTTAATTAAGTACTCACATACTGGTACAGTTACTTCGCTCCAACGTGGCCTGATCGGGACTGGTTTGTGCGAGTCGTGTGGAAGGTATTGATCGGTTGAGCTTAGGTAGTTACGTAAGGTTCCAACGTGG
>Ga0131853_10015204_pt1 | contig 14084 bp, 11 predicted proteins | sample TergutLab28metaG_FD_92764 | JGI IMG/M metagenome (GOLD analysis project Ga0131853, IMG submission 92764) | Labiotermes labralis P1 segment gut microbial communities from Petit-Saut dam, French Guiana - Lab288 P1 (version 2) (version 2) | ecosystem: Host-associated > Arthropoda: Insects >... | reverse complement strand
ATGAAGTTACAAAGCCCAATAATCTGCAGTTATATTCCTTACATGAACATGTGGACAGTGCTTATTATTTTCAGCTGTTGCTGAGTCTGGCAGTAAAATCTTTGAAGTGGATTATGGGAATCTTCACACGAATATCCTCATCATAAAAATCAATAGTCAGCAGATCACTGCTCAGGAATTCTGTAACCGTTTGGCCATGGTAAGGATATAATACTGACTGGTAAAGGTAAACTTCACCCTAGAACTGGCCACAAAGACCCAGAGGGGGAGTAGATGTATAGCTCTACTCTTTCTTTAAACTCAGAGCTAGATGGGGGTGGGTGGTCAACGCCACACCCTGGCCGCTTTACCCCGGAGAAAGATCCAGTGCCCACTGTATAGGAGGCTGGGTGGGCCCCAGGGCTGGTATGGATGAGTGCAGAAAATCTTGGCCCCCACCGGGATTCGATCCCCAGATCATCCAGCCTGTAGCGAGTTGCTATACTGACTAAGTTATCCCAGCCCCCCTAATACTGAATAGGGACTTATTTAATCTTAAACTTCTGAAAACAAGCATAAAGTGATGTGTCAGTTATGGTCACCAAGTCTTGACATTCTGCAGTCAAGTGGTTGGCACACCTGCTGGGTGTTCAGGAGATCATGGCTTCAAATCTCAGTCCAGACTGGCCACTCTGACATAATGGTACTCCTCAGTCCCCATAGGCAAATCCAGGGATGATAAACCAGATGTGGCCTATGACCTTACTGGATGAACAAGAAGCCTGTCTCCTGTTAAATGCAACTTTTCATGGACAAAAGGGAAAACATGATTTTGTGCAGGTGCAGGCATGAGCATTTAAAAACAACAATAACTACAGCCATCAGCAGCTGTGTTATGATTTAAAGGCCAGATGACAAAGGTTAATTACCGTATTTACCCAAGTACAAGATGACCCCCTTTTGAAACCTCCAATTGTCAGGAAAATACCTGTACAAAACTTCCTGCACAGTTATGTAAGACAACCTCCAACACTGCAGACCATGAATTAGGAAGAACTTCTCATTTTAAGTTTGGGTCAACACAGTAATTATCCACTATCATATAATTGAATGCTAAATAGTATGAGTTACTAACAGGAACATTTAATAAAATTATAAATAAATGAATATGTTGTATAATGTTCCCCAAAACTGAATAAATATCATTGTATTACAATGCCATATTTAGATATCAATAAAACAATTAATGATAATTATAAATAAAATTTTACAGTGCAAGATCACTCTTACTTACAGGTTACAGAAGATGAATCTGCTAAGCTTGGAAGAAACACAGCAATTATCAAGATCTGTCCTTTGACAAAGAACGCTGTTCGACTTGTCACGTACTTTGAGATTACTGACGCTGATGTTGAAGCAACAATTGACAAACTGAAATTTGTTATGCAAGAATATGAGTAAGCTTGACTACATATGTAGGAACATGATTCAAGTCAAACTTGCATTAGTGTAGATAAAATAAAGCAACTTTTGATGCATCGTATTACAGGAATCACACAACCTCGAAACTTGTGCATATGATCCCATCTGGAAACAATATGATTCACCTATGTATACAACAAACAGATCCCCTTGTAGTGCAGTTTAAATGCACCAAACAGTTAAGAGCAAAAACAAATCAAATATCTGTACTTCAGTTTCAACTATTTAGGTCCTCCTCTTCTGGTGTACTAACTGGGAGGTGTGTATAGTTAAGCTCTGCAGTTTTGTGAGAATAAGTGTGCTGCATTTCCAATGGTGTGAACCCTGGGACTGTGTACTGTCTGTATAGGTGCCAAGAAGTGTGGAGGCTGGTGGAAATATTCTAGCAGAAGGGGAAAATATATGTGAATAATTTAAACAGAAAGTAAAATTGAAACAAAACTCATATAAGATTAAGATATATATATATAGGCCCTAAAAACTGTTACTGCTGGGTAAATGATAGATCCTGAAGATGAAGGCGTTATGGTCCTTGAAAATGCCTGGAACTGCTCACCGAACCACACAACATAACATCTCGGAACACTAACCAACATCACTGTAAGAACCCTCATATCTTCCACTGTTAGTATTACAGGCAAGCACCATGTCTCATTTCCCATTTGTCCTCTGTTAAGTGGGTGGCTGCAGCTCGTGCTAATGGAGACCATGTCAAATGTAGCAACCACATAAATATTAATGTCAAACGTAATTCTGAATTTTTGTGATTAATGGACCTTTGAAAAATAAGCATGCTACACAAAAACATATTACATTTATCAAAATGTTTTAATTCAGGTCTCATATCAATGAGGAGGGAGCCAGAATAGTCAGTATAGTGACTAGGCTGTGGGCTGGACAATGTATAAGAGTTTGATTACCAGGAGAGGAAAGAGTTTTTTATCTTCTCCAAAATGTGTAGACCAGCTATGGGGCCTACCTAGCCTCCTGTTTGTCGGATACCAGGAGTTCTTTCGTCAGGGGCCAAGTGGCTGAGGCATGAAGCTCACCACTCATCCCTATCTATGGTCAAAATTAAGAATGAGTGGAGTTATACCTCTGCTCTTCCTATACCTTCATGTTATGCACAGGGACAATTTTACCATTCTTATCTTATCTCTGTGTGTCTACATGTTCAGGGACAGTTTTGACAGATACTGTATAAATGCCATACTCCTCATATGAAACTGATACCAAGAAGATACCTTTCATTGCCAACAGATTGCCTGTAAGATATGAGGTTTCCACAGTGGCGAAGATTCTTACTGTGGTCTTTAAAAGTTATGACACAACTTTTGTAGCCTGAAGATGGAGGTAGTTTCTCCAAGGCAATGGTGTCCACGCACCATACTATACAAATCTGTGATAAACTCATGCGCTGTGGGTGGATGTGGCTAACAGCGTGCCCCACTCACCTGCCATTCCACATCATAGAGTTCCAGCTAGCTGTGTTGAATGTGGCAAGGAAAATGTGAAGAAATGCAAAGTTCTGGGTCAAGATGTTACAGCTGATGGAACAGAGTGTGATGTACTGTGGGTGTAGTGGTTGAAGGATTACACATAACAAAGATGTAATCAAAGGGTGTCACTATGCCACACATTAATTACCTCTTAACTACATAAACCAAACAGTTTATTTCCACAATCCCACAATGCAGTGCAAACACATGTGCCTTACATTTTCAGCGTATTAAAATGCACAAAATAAACACCATGCAAAGACAGTGGTCCTCACACCGTTACATTACACTGCAATCAATGTTCTATAATCAGTCCACCGAAGAAGTCACAAGGTAAATCCCCTAACCCTAGATGTTATGCTTCCCTTCCAGCATACATTACAATCTCGATGTTTGAAATTCAACTTTTCGTGATCACCCATTTTAATACCACTATTTTGACCTTTACTTACTGTTACCTGTGAATATGGATAACACGCGGTTGCCAAGTTTGTTTCCAAACTGTCCATTGTGCAGATCACTCCCAGCTCAGGCAAGCTGTATCTTTCATTAGTCAGGTTGATGACTTTCATGCATTATGCAATGAGACTTGCTCATGTTTATGTAATGTATTTTATGCTTCTAAAAATTGTATCGCATTTCAAATACACAAGCCATGCAGTTCACATGGATGTTAATAGCAGTGACTTGTTAGAACAAGCACTTCGGCCTAGTTGATTAAGGCCAGAGGGTCATGTAACAACAGACAGAACAATAGGCAGACTTGAACATGATCACCTATATTAACTTCAGAACAGCTGCCATAGTTACCCAAATATAAGACAATTCCCTTCAAAATCTTAGAATTTTCCAGAAAATACCTATACAGAACCTGTTGAGCTTTGTGAATGATTACAGGCAATGGCTCACTTTTCAAATGATGAATTAGCAAAAAATTCTCATCTCTTAATGTGGATAAATATGGCCTATACTGTTGGTACACAAATACAACAACAGACTCCCCACCCTTTCCACTATCATCTGTTTTACTATTTAACACAAATTAGCTTTTCTTTGTACAAAAACCTGTTGCCCAAAATTCATTCAGATGGGAAAGATGATTGTATTATGTAACAACATGATATGGATTATTAGCACAGTTCTTCAACTGGTATTGTGAATTCACTCTACTAATGATTTACCCTCCCCTGTACCACCACCAACTTTACAAACTTACTGCCACATTATTTATTTGCAAGTAAATTAAGTTCTGGCACAAGGAAGAATGCAAATAAAGATGATGGGAGAGGGCTAATCTTAATCCATTGGAATGGATCATGTCATAGAATGACACAGTACCAAATATATTATACATGATTAGGTAAACATTACAGTAACTCGGTGGATTATTAATCAGCTAAGAAGAATCAAACAGATGTTGAAATATTTAACAAACTGGAAAATAAAATTTAAAAACCACCACAAAAGTTATATTAATACAGAGAAACAATAATGTCTGATTCTTGCTTGGCATTATGGGATTGGAACTTACTATAAAACAGGAATGCCTCTTCAGTGTTCAGATCCTCTTGATGGATGAATAAGGATACAACGGTTGAAACGTGTTGTCAGCTAAATGTGAAATGTGTAAGGACAAAATGTAATTACAATCAAACGTCCAATTGAAAGATTTCAATTTAAGATTTTCAGAATACATGCATATGATTAGAGACAGTGACACCATGCAATCTTGTAAACCAGTGTTGTGGAGGAACTGCTGATTCAGTATTTGCACTAGTAGTGACACACTGGTAGATCTCTAGCAGACTGCATGGCATCACTTTCCACAAGAATTCTTCTAAAGTACTGTAATACGGGGTAGGCACCAGCCCAAATATTTAGAAGCCACAATTGTTTTTTTTTTAGATGTATGTTGTAATAATTAAACAATTTACACCTCCATTATTGCTCTTGATCATGCTGTGGTGTCTAAAATCACAAGATATTCATATACAACATATTATTCCAAAAAGATATCACCCCTTACAAATTTTTTCAAGAGCACCGCAAAAAGCATATAAAACAATATGCAATATATTGAAATTCAAAGTCTCATATCAAAACTACTTAGTACACACTACAGTACAAACAAATGCAACTTGACAACTACTACAGACCACCCACCCCATCAATTCCTACTCGCTCACCTTTCACGCCCATTTTCTGCTCCAATCACAACTAAGACAATTACAGTTCCTTGCACACATTTTTATATTGCACTGAACTGACTACAGTAATCAGACTGTTCATTGGTGGCTATGAGCAGGTTGTTTAGTGATCCAAGTTTTGGTTCAAAATTCTGGGTGCCATGCCAAATTATCGAGATGTGGTGACGTACCCAGGATTTGTTGAGACCTGCCATAATATTCCTAGGTTAGTGTATCCCTCAGTTATTTGAGCCACAGGATCTCTTACCTTGGCACTAGACAGAGGTGACAGATCAACTTCTCACCACTTGCTCTGCCCCCAAAATCCCCCCCCCCCCCACCCACACATCAAAATCAAATCCTGGATCATCCAGGCCATAGCCTAATCACTACACTGACTGAGCTATCCCAGCTCCCACATTATCAGGGAACCAAATGGAAATATTTAATACACAGTCACCAAAAATAGTTTCTGAAAGTAAGCTATTCTGAAAAAGCCCTAAAAGTCAATGAAATGTTACAATGATGATGCCAGATTACAAAGACCTTACATGAACTGAGAAGCTGTGGAGAAGCCATATTACTAAATCACAATATACAAAATGATGACTGCTTATTGATAGCACAAAAAGTTACTACAGTTAGTTCTAGGAGTTGGGTGAAACTGGTTCCCCTTGTACCATGGTCTCAAATAACAGTACATGAGTACTTAACACATGTGTGAAGTTGGGGTAGAACCAAAATGCTTGGAGAAAAGATTGTGCCAGTGCACCTGTGTGCACAACAAATCCTATATCCTATACGGACAACTCGGGCTGAACCTAACACTGCAGAGGGAAGCTATGACCTATGACAAAGTCACAAGTCACCACAAAGTCATGCAGATGTTCATCATATTCACTCACCTGTCTCTTCGTCATCGGCATCTTCATTGTCTGACTCGAAGGTGTTGTCTGGGATATCATACAGCCGAATCATTGGCTTGTTGGGATCTTTCATTATCAGATATTTTCCATCTTTCTGTTTCATGCAGATATCCACAATACAGCGGAGGATTCCCCACGCATTATCCATATTCAGTGTTATCTGTGTTGCAAACTCATTTGGCTTATATTGTTGCGTACCCAAGATCACGTGTTTGGATGAGTCTCGGACATGAGCACGAGAGACATACCTAGAATTTGAATAAAATAGTTTGTAAGATTTCAAGTTTCCATGCCAGTAAGTTGCCACATTTCTCTCTTTTGGGATACCATGCCACTTAATTTGGCACACAGGTTGGAACAGTTCAGAGGATTGTGCTGCCTCCACCTTCAGGGTGGAAAAAGTGAAATGTGTGCACAGTATACAGCAACAATAAGTATTTGATTTGAGCTTCAAACAGGAATGCTGTTGCTGAAGATCTTGTGGGATGTGACACTGTGCTGTTGGGCAAATAGCTCCCATTGTTTTAAAGAACTGTGCTGCCTTCATCTTCAGGGTAAAGGAGTCCAAGTAATTCCCAAAAGAGGGCGTCCATTCACACCTGGTATAGTACATCCGCTCTCAGGTCAGGCAGGTGATGGTGGGTCTGCAGATCCTGTTGGTAGCTTGTGACAGGATACAGTGGCAGAATTGCAGAAAGTGGGGGAGAATGTTGTAGTTCCTTTGCTGTGGGAGGGATAGGGAACCGAGAAGTTGTTTTTTTTTTATTCCTATTGGAATGCTGGGACCTGAATAAGAATGCACTCGATCCTACAAAATGATGTAAGATGCTTGCCCAGTGACACAATGTCACATCCCAGAAGAATGGTCTCTTCAGCATACTGCTGTGTGAACATCAAATATCACAACCTACATAAACTCTGTCCTCTGACCAAAGTACCATATTTATTCAAATGCAAGACATGTTTTGTTCCCTTAAATTTGGCACTCAAAAATGTGAGGTCGTCTTAAGTAGAGTATGAAGTGCTGAACCAGACTGTTCTGACCCAGACTGTGCAGAGCCGAACTAACCCCTGCATCGTCCAATTGTCATATCTAAACAAGAGAGGGAACAGAGCAAAACTGCAGTTAAATGACACATTCTTCTTTTTGGAAATTTTCCATCATATTAATTTTTTAAAGAAGCACTACTTTTCAGAAGCCAGCTTGGTTTTCGTTTTCAGGCAAAGAAGCAACTAACCTGATGTACCCCTTACATGAAGCTACTCTGTCAGTGGGCAACCTAGAAACAGTAACTTGTTAAGATATGCACCTCAGAAGAGACCTAGTCCAAGGGTAGTAACAGGAAAATGGCTACTGAAAAAATTAAAAATTAACTACATGGGTCAGAAATAAAACCTAGACCAATCAACAAATTAAAAACCATAAAAACAGCCATGAACTCAGACTGTTCAGACCAGAGATACAACACAAAAATCCAGAACACACTTACTCAAAATTACATACATTCATGGGTTCAAGTAAGTTTATAAACCTAGAAACATAAATGCACTATTTAGTCAATGACGATCATAAAGGCATGGCAGCACATTTCACCAGATGTAACTGCGAAAGGTTTTATTCAGTGGGACTGATAATGATACATTGTGGAATGGCAGTGAAGAGGATGGGAATGTTAGGGGGAGTGTGAGGAAGATGAAGATGGAGACAGTGACACTGATTGGTGAAGGTAGACAGAATCTGACATACTTTGTGTATTAAATGTACAAAATTAATAGTAAAATATTTTTTCTTAGCAGAAGCTTTATTTTTTTGGGGTCATCTTAAGATCAGTCATCTTGCATTCAGGTAAATACGAAACTTACGGGACACTGGTTTCACCATAAATTGTTCAGTTGCGATACCAATGGAACATGTCTATGTGAAAAGCATAGTGACTTCAGGTCTGAGAGATACTGACATTGCAAAAGAGATGCCCAACAATGAGCCACACATTTGGCATAATGTGAGCAGTTAATTTAGTCCCTGTGTGCAAATAAGGAAAAGGTGCAGAGATACCCTTGCTTAGAAATATGGATAGGAAGGCAGCTCTGCCATCTGTCCAGTGTTGTCGCATTGTCACTTGCACACACAAGTGGCACGTGTCACGCTATCACACAAGGAAGCTCAAGTAACCATGTAACCAACATTGCAAAATGGTTGCCAGCAGATTACTGTAATTATAGTGTAAGACAAGGAGTCTCTGCATTTAAGCACCAATCCATGGGAAGTGAAGGTAAGCTACACACATTCCTATTCTTAACACTACATATAACTCAGGCCATTTTATCCCTGAAAATGCAAAGTTGTCCTTGTGCACACCATGAATGCATGAGGGGGAGCAGAAGGATAGTGCCACTCATTAACCTCACCAATAGAGAGGGGTGAGTGGTCTGTTTCATGTCCTGGCAACTTTGCTCCTAAAGACAGAATTCAAGGTAGTAGGTGGGCCCCAGAACAGGTGGTTTGACTTAAATAAGACACATACCTCTAACCCCAGCCAGGAATCAAACCACGATCTCAGTTATCCAGCACACAGTGAGGTCACTACACTGACTATGCTATCATGATTCCCTATTTCATCCCCAAAGAAAAGAAAGCCTCTTGTCCACTGTTTTTTAATCTGGGTTGCCAGCACCCCCTATGTGTGACATGCCCTTTCTGGGGGTGTGTGTCATGCCAAATTTTTCTTACTTTTACAGCAATATTATAATAAATATTTAATTGTATGTCTTTCACTCTATAGTTAGTGTGTGCCTTACGTTTAAAATAAACTTACTGACTTTAATGCCCTTTGATATATGTTTGAGAAAATCCTTTGAGTGCCAAAGGGGTGCAACATGCAATCACTGTGCTAGTATTCACTAGAGATGGCTGTGAAGGTACAGTTGGTCTGGTTGTCCTAACAAGCAATCCATCCACACCTACAGCAACTCTACATACCCAAACTTGATCTGGTCTGACCCTGCCAGAAGGGCCTGAACAGTCCACTTGGCAAGTTTGCAGGCATTATTCCGTAACTCATTTGCAAGCACAGCTCCTCGCTGAGTGTCCAACTTCTGACGCCACTCAACACCGCCTGACAGCTGTAAACAAGAAACACTCACATTCATAGTCCCCATCTAGTGCTCAAGTTAGAGTATGTTGGGATCTATGGCACCATTCCCCTTACTCCAGCCTCTTAATTAACTCAAACCCATCTGATTCAAATACCCTCATCCAACAAAGACCCACGAAATGTCTTCAAGGGAGGCTAGAGGCACGGGAGCCACTGGCTGCTACCATTTACAGAATGTACTGTTGGCAGCCATATATGTCACAGAATCAGATACAAACACAATTACACAACATTACACACAAAAATCACAGATGACTAACACAGGGACTTCAGCTGTTTCACAGTTTTTCACATTTGTGAGAAGATACACTACTGCAACGTGAGGGTCCCCACAATGCTATCACCACTACATGTTTCTCAGGAAAGCGAGACTGGAGTTCACAGAGCAGCACTGCACACAATTCAAGTCTTCTGGCATGTGTCACTGGGAAAGCAGCTTGCACCATTTTAAATGATCATACTGGTTTCATCCTCAGGGTCAAGCAGTTCCTGAAACAAGCTCTTGGGAATAGAGCAACAGAACTTTAGGTTTCACAAAAGGGAGGAAACTTGGGTAACTGAGCATCTATGACTTCTCCAGAACACTGCTCCATTATGTTAATGTTCCACCTTTTGGGCCCACCAAGCCTCCTACTGAATGAGCATAAGGGGTTTTCCCCCAGGGGTGAAGCTTACCAGTCACTTGCACATAGTGATGAGGGTAAGAATCTGTGCAGCTGTACCTCTATTCCTCCATATGCCTTCATGGCACAGACTGAAGCGTCTTTACCTTTTTACCATGTGTCAACATGCAAGCAGACAGTAATGTACCTTTGAGTCCCACTCATTCAGCGCCTTGATGGTAACAAACTGCAGCTCCCCATTAGGGCCATGCATTACAGCATCGTGCTCACAGCGTGCAATCAGCACCACACCATTATCCAGATCCCATTTGCGATATCTGTAAGCAACTGAGGCAACCTCACCAGCTTCCTCTTCAGAAATAAAAGGATTGCCTTCATCAAACTTGTACCGCGGTTCACCCTGCCAACATCACAAGAAAATAAAACCAATCAGTCAGTGGGCTATTATGTATACGTGACAAAGATTAAATGCATATGCCCGGGATGGAGACCACACACACACATACACATGTCAGGGCTATAAGAGTAATGATGAAAGATAAAATATTTATTGTAAGACATGGGTTGCACAGTAGGCCTCGTGAACATTCAAGTCTTCTGGGATGAGACCCCGTGCTGCTGGGTAGGCGGTTACTGAAATTTTGATGGAACTCACTGCCTCAGCTTCACAGGTCAAGCAGTCCAAAACCAAGAAGCTGTGGTCCATCAAAATGTCAGGAAATATTCTCCCAACACAGTGTCATACCCTAGATGACCTGAACCCTCAGAATACTTAAAGTCTTGTGTGCTTAGTCACTGCCATCCAGTTTCCTGGATGAAAGATGACAGCTCTGGTACTGTACAGTTAAAGCGCTCATATTTGCAAAAACAAAGTTCACCAACACCTCCAACATTAGAACCCATAATCAAAAAGTCAGCATTCTGGGTGATGGCCACACCCCAATGAACAAGTGACCCTTTAAAACAAAGTCAAAACTTCTTTAACATTCAAAAACTGCACTGTGCCTTTGAAATAAAATGCAACATGTTTCAGTGAGAAGAACTGAAAGTTTAAATGTTATTTAAATGCACTTCATTCTTCAAGGCCATGTCACAGGTCAAGCAATTAGTTACCATCCTCTCACTGTGAAGGCCCGAGTTTGAAGCCAGGCCAGTCCATGACCAATGCTCCATACTCCTTATCAGACGGACAGACAGAAAAAGCCCATGCACCTCCAACAAACAATGCCCTCTCACATAATGGGGAAGCACTGAATATGAGAATTAATTCCATCTTTTCGTGCTTCAGAGAATTAAACTATGAGTTACCGTTTTCAACACTTGCTGTGAGAAGTTGTGATTAATGAACGTAGCTTCAAGGGCCAAGTTGCGGGGTGAATTAAGGCTGTTGCCGTCATCCTGTGGTGGCTCCACTGATGTTTCATTCACCGTTAATAGATCTGTAATAAATAAATAGTAAGTGACATGACCACCAAAGGTGTTTTACATCAAACTGACATTAGTAACAAACAAGTTATATTACATAACACTCTTATTTTTTTGACAATAATTTGTCATTTCTGTTAGTTCACTGTGTGTGTACGTGGGTCTGTGGTCAGCTGGCTGACTGGACTATATTAATAGAACATTTAAGCTGAGAATAAATGGCAAACAACAGTTGTCAGATAAAAATAACGAGACTGTAGATTACCAAATTCAGTGTTGTCTCTCTTGTCAAGAAACAGTTTGTCTCCAATTTTCTCAATCACAATGTCCCACGAATAATTCGAGCGGGTGCAGCACATAAGTGTAGCCAAAATGGCATCTGTGGCATATACATTGCCTTCCGTCTTACTGAGTTTACGTATCACTGGATCGTCTGTAGTCGTCACAGTGTGGAAGATGCGGTCTATGCGTTGCAAGGGTTTTTCATTTTTCACATTCACACGATCATATGTCTTGTCATAGTACTCCAGTGACCCACAGCAAATACTGCAGAAGAAAACACAGTTTGTGAATCACAATGTGTAACTATCAAAACACAATGCACACAGCATACTTCCCTAGCAGAAGAAAAACAAATTCCTTGCCTTTGTGACTGCCTGACTGACTAACTAACTAACTAAGTTACTCATTCACTTGCCCACTCCATCAAACAGTCCTTGAAAAGCTAGCACTTCCTCAGAAGGGGAGGGGGAACAAGATTTTGGTGGGAAACCAGATGGAAAGAGCCCACCTGGAAGACCTAGGAATAAGTGGGAGAATAATACTAAAATGCATCATAAAGAAATAGGATGGAAAGATGTGGACTGCACTCATCAGACTTCGGACAGGGACACACAGCACGCTCGTGTGAACATGGTAACAAACATTTTGGTTCCATAAATAGTGGGGAATTTTTTGACTTTCCTAGCCCCTGTTAATTTCTCATGAAACTTTGCTTCATGGACTTGGAATGGGAACAGCATGTGTTTGAAAGGTAGTGAAGTGCAGCTGCCATCAGAATGAAAATTACCTGTAAGCAAAGGCAAAAAATGCTGAATGGCAAATAACTGTCCACTTAACATGTGGGAATTACCTTCAAAGTTCTGGCAATCTGTTTCAGTTACTTCAATTACTTGTCACACAGAACAACTGGCAAATCACATCCAAAGAAGCTAAGAAAATTGTTATTAAGTTATGACAATTCACTGTTTCGCCCTATCCTAAGCCCTGCCTGCTCAAATGTACTGACAACATGAAGAACTTAATCTCACAACCCAGGCAAGGGCATCAGCCACACTAAACTGCTAGAAAATGCTGATGGTGACCAAAATATTTTCCCAGACACAAGATTTTCACAAGTTTTTCACCCCTATCCTAAAGGCATAGTTAAGCCATGGTACAGGCTAGTGCTGACAGACACATGCTGTTTTGCATCCACTTTAGAAGGACCAGTGACTGTCTTCCATATTCTGATTATTTCTGTGAGTAACTTACATATCTTCACCCTCCTTGACATTCGGCAGAGACAATTTGGCAAGCCGAGGAAAATCCATTTCTTCAATAGTTGTCCAATCAGGTCGAACTGTAACTGATGCATCACGACTCTTAATTGGTGGCTGGTTCTTGTTGTTGCGCATACCCTGACGCTGTGGCCACTTGCGCTGCTGTCTTTGGTTCCTAGTGACATGTGTACCCGTTTCAAAACAAACAACACTAAGGTGTATTTTTATTTAGGGAGGTTAAACTGTGAGGTGTCTGCTGCACTGCTGCAGTGTGCTATGAATGACACCCCTCCTAGCTGAATGCAATACTGACTAACACTGTCTCCAAAATGTAGTTGGCTGCTCTGTACAAACAGCTACAACACATCTCCCTGACATTCTGGAGTTCACACCCACACTGTCATCAACAGGTGGTAGCCTTATTCACTGCAGTACTCTCTCTGCGAATAAAGAATGCATGCTATGTACTGATATACACCAACACAGACACTGCACAGGAAGATGGCGATGTCTAAAGAAATCTTCAAGAGGAATTCAAGTCTTCTGAGAAGTAATGCATGCTCTTGAGCAGCAGTTTGAATTTTTTAAAGGAATATGGTACCATCTTTTTCAGGGCCCAGCATTCTAAGAAATACTGAACTGCCTGACTCTTGGACTGCTTGACCCTGAAGATAAAGGCAACATAATCCTCTGAATGGCTGGGAATTATTGGTCTAATGATGTAGCATCACATCCCAGAAGAATTAATCTTCAGCAACATGACTATGAGAACCTTACATGTCTTCAAGGGGTTAAACATAGGCAGAGATTCATTTGAAAACTATGAGAATATCTAGCAGGTTGCATCACAGACAGACAGGCAGACACAGCTGACACTGTTACAAACTCAAGTACCTATTCTTCTCTGGGTACACGTTTACTTTCTTTGTCAGATCCCAAGACAGTAAAACAATCATTTTAGATATCTGTGTGGTACACTGGATTTAAACACCCAATTAAGAATGTATTATACAGGGTGTTTCAAAAAGAGCTTTACAACTTTGAAAGCGTATAGAAATATACAGTACCACGTGCATGAAAGGGATTTTTTCTTACGGGGATTCGTTAAAGATCGAGTGTTCGTACCACCTTTGCCTGCAAATGTTGTTGAACTCCGAACTCGAATTACTGCCGCAGTTGCAAAAGTGACGCCAGAGATGCTACGTAGCATGTGGCAAGAGACTGACTACAGGTGGGACGTCTGCCGCATTACCAATGGAAGTCACATT